>Ga0307509_10007146_pt1 | contig 14710 bp, 14 predicted proteins | sample 10_EM_MG_FD_202245 | JGI IMG/M metagenome (GOLD analysis project Ga0307509, IMG submission 202245) | Populus trichocarpa ectomycorrhiza microbial communities from riparian zone in the Pacific Northwest, United States - 10_EM | ecosystem: Host-associated > Plants > Roots > Unclassified | place... | reverse complement strand
TGGGATGTGGCGGGGCGTTGCAACGCAAGTCAGGACGCACAGGACGCATGGGACGCAGGAGATGCGTCGCTTGCGTCAGGACGCAACGCCGACGGATCAGACGCAGGGTCCGTTTTTGCTGATGTGCCAACTTGATACAATGGGTTAGGAGGTGGGCAGGGGACCGCGTGGTCAGATTCAGGTTCAATGGTAGGATATCGAAGCCATATTTCGTTAACTGTGGCATCCCTCAGGGATCCCCGTTGTCACCCTTTTTGTTTGGCGCATACGTCGCGGATATCTTTGAGCCTCGCCTCCGGTACTCCCATTCGGTTCGCACTGTGGTAAGCACTTTTGTGGACGATGGGGTCATCCTTGTTGCTTCTGATAGTAGGGATCTCACAAGCTATACGATGGCGGAGGTGTTTAAAGACTGTGACAGGATTGCGAAGGGTAGGAAGATGGGGTTTGGCGCGATCAAGACTAAGTGGATTGGTTTTGGAGGAACTGCGTGGGAGGACTTGAATATTGATGGAGTGATACTGACGCCTGTGGAGGATCTTAGGGTTCTTGGTTATAGGTTTAATGTATTTCTTAATATGTCTTCTCATGTATCTTATTGGTTGGAGAGAGGTTTGGGTGTTAGGAGAAGGATATCCCCATTGGGGAGGAGATTTGGAAGTGATGGAGCGCTGGACGCATGGTGCACTTACCGTTTATTTCAGGCTGCCTACCTACCGACCGTCTACTTCGGACCTGAATTCGTAACCGACCTTTCGTCGTATGGGAAGCGAATTCATGTCCACGTCAACGATTGTGTCCGATCCCTGTTCAGGTGTCCTATTAAGCTTGCCAACAATATTATGCTTGCTGAATGCAGGACACCTCCGGTACATTTGCAGGGTCGGTACCTTCAGAGACGATGGTACAGTCGCATGATCAATTACCGATATTGTGATGACCACCAGTGGTTCGGCGCAATTCGGGGCGACTGAGAGGTAGAGGGCATGATGGCTTACCCGATGTTGTCTGACAAGGTTGCGACAACTGTACCGAGCTTCAATGTGTCTAAAGGAAAGGAACTGGCTGCAAGGCTATTTGACGAGGCCTATGAAGAAGCGGTCCTGATTCCTGATCTCCTTATGATCTACACTGATGGTTCGAAGAGCGACAAGGGTACAGCGGTGGCTTGGACAACGGAGGAGTGTGGAATGACTGAGGGCGCGAAGGCCTTTGCTACCCCCTCTTCTTGGAGCATCGTGGAGTGCAAGATTTTCGCCATTAGCGCTGCACTGAGGGATGTGCACTCGGAATACCGCGGCATGATTATCATCTTTTCTGACTGCATCCCGGCCATTATGTGTATTGCACAGATGGAGCCTGAGAGGGAGTCCGCTGGTATGGGGGACGTTTTAACTCCCCTGTTCGATCGCTTTAGTGCGGTCCGGATTTGCTGGATCCCTGGGCACTATGGTATTGCTGGCAATGAGATGTCCGATGCCGAGGCCAAAAGAGTGGTTGGGGGTGTTTTGCATGTTCGGAACTGGGCCGGTATCGTGTTAGGTCTTGGCCATGCTATGATTGCCCGGGAACTGCGGGCGACTGAATGGTCCCATTGGCACCCGGCAGAGGGTCACGGTTATTACGATCGTTCTCCGAGGAAGCCCAGACACCTACGAGCCCTCAGCCGACTTGATCATTACGTCCTATTGAGGCTTCGCAGAGGTACGGATGTTACCGGTCATGACGGATGTCCGGGTGTTGATAATCGATTCCACCTGGTGTCTTGCGATAGGTATCTAGCCAAACGTCCCCGTTTCCCGACTTTGTTTAATGATAAGCGGGTTCTAGAGTGGCGCGACTGGCGGCAGTCCTATTTCAATCTGGGTTTGGGTATTCCATATGCGCATACAGACAACGATGGTGTGGTCACGGTGTGCGGAAACCCCTTCCAACGGACAGTCACTCAGTTGATCAATGGTACTCTCAGCCTGTTTCACCTAGGTGACGCTGATGATCGATGCACTAGATGCCTCCTGAAGAGCTGCGACGGCAAGGACAAGTGCAAGGTTCCGCTGAAGTTCATCGAGAAACACGGGAGACATGTTGGCCTCGCGTGGTGCCCGTCAGTCGGCCCCTGTGACAGGTGCGGCAGTAGCGCCAAGATATTCTGGAGTCATTTGAGTCGGTTCCCTGAATGCGCCAGACATTACTTCATACCATTTTGGCGGGACGTTGTGATCAACTGGGACGGTTTGCCGGCGATTGATCGGAATACGGCTGCCTTACAATGGTTGTTGAGCCAGTCCGACCGGTGTGTGTGTGGCTTTGATTCTCCTTCCGTTGTTGGTTGTCATTTGAGACTACGCGCTGGTGAGGAGTGTGTGGAGCGCATTGTGTCCAGCTTCGATGAGTGGTCGAGAAACGGTGGTCGGCTGATGTTGGTTGGGATGGATACGGAGTCGAGATGCGGATAGGATGTTGGGCTGCGGGATGGATGGCGGTCCATGTGTTTTGTTTGATTGGATTTATGTTTTGGTTGGAGGGATGCGCGACCGGTTTGCAGGAATGTGGGCTTGGTTGTGGCTATGACCCTGCTTACGGTAGTGTTTGATTGATCGCTATGGGAGGTGGATTTACTTTGTTCGTACCCTAGTTGGGTGGTTTATTTTTTGTGATTCCCGTGTGCTGGCCGGATACTCGGGCTTCAGTCTACGAATCGCGCGGGTGGTACTTTTCCAGATGTACTGCGGGCTAGGCGGGGTTGGGACTGGCGTACTCCTTGGAACGTACTGCCGTCTAGTTGTGCAAGCCCGGATAGGTAGTCGCTCCATTAGCTAAATAGTTATAAATAAAAATTATTGAACCCCTCTATTTTCCCTCCAAGTGCAATTTGCACTTTCAGAAACACCACATACACTATCTCGAGATTTCCGCGTAACGTAACCTGTCAGGTTACATGAATACCATATGGATCCCTCTGTCCCGCCTTTTGGTTCGAGCCGTCGAAACAAAGGGAAAGGCAAAAAGACCAACCCCCCCCCGACACTGGCAGGTGCTAGGAGCTCCTGCACACAGGAGGGCGCCCTGAACCTGCCCCCGATTTTTATGCCAGCACGACCCCTATCGCTCAAGCGACCCAAAAGCAACAAGATAACATGCCTCCCACATCTCGATGAGAGATACTTGAGAAACGCTCCTCCAAGCGCCTACTTCCTGAACCTTTTCCACAAGATAAATCAGGACCAGGAAATCTGGGCTACCACAGCCAGCAAAGAGAATGTGGTCATGATAGAGATGATCTATCAGATCCATAAAGACTACAGGACGGCCATCGATGCGCGAAGCGAACAGATCGAAGCTCTTACCGAGGAAGTTAGCACACTCAAAGATGCTACACCCCGGCCTGACACCCCCACCCCGATACCCTTCACACTCCCGGCAACGGCCCCTTCACGACCCTCTGCCCCCGACGCCAACCCGTTAACCATCCCTGCGGCTGCCCCGCCTAAATCGTGGGCAACGGTGGCTACGAAAGGAAGCAAAGAGAAAACCACCATGGCTGCCAGGGCCGCCGAAGCCCCAGCGAAACCGAACACCAACAACAGACCGCAACTCAAAAAGGGCCTCACTGCCAGAGAACGCCGCCTTATCATCAAACGGGAAGGCGAGCCACTCCCCACCTCTGCACTAGACCTAAGAGACGACATCAACTTAGCGCTAGCTGCGACCTACGTACAGACTGTCTCCATCCAGGGAAACACGGTCACCCTCACCACGATGGAATCGATCAAGGCCACCTCGCTTCCCAGCATGGTGGGGTCGTTCCTGCACCTGATACCAGGAACGGTTAGCGTTCTTCTGGATACCCCTGTATCGCATGTTCTGGTGCACGGCATCCCCACTGGCACCTCGAAGTCTCTAGTAGAAATAGCTACAGAGCTCACCACTTTCAACACTAGATTGTCCCTCACCGGTCAACCCAGATGGCTTACTACCTACGACGCTAGAGCTGGAAAATCTGCCGCCACAGTCGTGATCACCATTACGGGTCCCAGGGCCTCTGACTATGTCGGGAAATGCCTGGCTGCCTTCTAGTCCACCTATAGAACTGAGCGCCGATTGCGTTTCAACTCTCATACTCTGTGTTCCAACTGCCATGGCTACGGACACCATAATAACAAATGCACCAATCCAGGCACGTGCGGGTGGTGTGCCTCTCCACACCCGACAGGTAATCACACCTGTCCCACCGCTACCTGTGGTATACGCGGCCGACCATGCAACCACACCGTGCTTAGGTGTGTGAACTGCAAAGGCCCACACGACGCCCACACTACACGATGCCCCTCCCGCCCTATGAGTGCTCAGGATGATAAGCCGGATGAGGGCGAGGAGGAGATGACCACTTGATGACTATGATTTAGGTTATGGTTATTGTGTAGACTTTGGTTCTACATTTTATTTTTATCAAATAAGGCGGTGATGAAGTTTCTTTTGTTATATTCATGGTTTTTCTAGGCCATACCTTAGGGTGCATGCCGGAGTTTTCCTGTAGTTAAATACAAAATAAACTCATAGGATTTTTAAAAAAAAAAAAAAAAAAAAAGTGAATATTACTAAATATATTCGCCCTCAATGGAAAGATGGAAAGACAATGAGTCTAGAAGTATCAAACAAACTGTATTATAGCGGTAAGAACAGAGTCAAAGAATTGTTTATTGATCCAGTCGTTAAACACGGGCTGAGGTGCACAAGTTGCCGAGGAAGAAGGGTAGGATAGGAAGGCTTGGCGGTGCGAATTAGATAAACAAACCTGTCCCAGAATTCTAGTTCTCATTTGTTCCATCTCCACGACAACCCCAGTGACCAGCAACACAACCTCAGAAGTCAAACGGTATGTGTTGCAATTATGTGTTTTCTGCAAAAACCAACTAAGGTAAGATCAGGGCAATTATGTCTTTGGCAAAGGTTGTGGGTAAGTCTTCAAGTTCATCCATAACCAGTTAAAAATAAGAATAGATTCAGGGATTAACATATTTTACCTAGTGTTGGGACATGTCATAGTTATGGGACACTTTTTAAATCAGAAATATAACATACAAAAACACCAACAGAGAAATACAAAGTACACAGAATCACATCAGATTTTGTATTTAAAATGCCCATAGGACCTTGAATTCACCTCTCAGGTTACAGGTTGACTAGACTACCAGTATTGAAACTATCATACATTTAGTATAAAAACACAGAATTTCAAACATGTTTAGGTATTCAGGTGCCAAATCTGGAGGAAAAATAGTAAAATTATTTTGTTTCCTAGTACAGGCACACTGAGGTCTGAGCTTTAATTGGGAAGTAGTTGTAAGTTGATTGGAATTTTACAGGACCCAAGTCGTTGGTTTAAAGTATAGTACTTATTAATACAGTGTAACATACCTCAGCAACCACCTCATAATCGCTTACCTCATCCATGTCAGTCAACCTTACACTACCAGAATCTTCCCCATCAGAGCCTAGAGTCAATTTAGTTCCCTCTGTATTAGAGAGGTTTTTTGCTTTGGGACAGTGGAATTGAGCTTTTTTGACAGTATTGTATTGATTTTTGTTGTATGGTGATTGGAGAAAAAATCCTGTTCTGAGGAACGGATTTGACTCCTACATTTCAAGTTTACGACGTGGGATAAATACTAGCGCTTTTTCTTTCAAAATCTAGAGTGTGATTCTCCAGATCTATACATTTCAGCAGCCTTAAATTACCCTCCAGAATATGCAATTTTCAATTCTCCAACCTCATTTAATTTACTGCTACATATTTTTCCCTACCTTCTATTCATCAAGAACTCAATCATTGACAATTAGAGTTTGTTACGGGACATGGCGGGGCAGGTTTTCACTCGCCAGGCCCCGCCCGTACAACGGGCCGGGGGGGTTATTTTAGGGGGGATTCCCTCCCCACCCCCGGCCGGGGCGAGTCCCCGCTCATTCCCTGGACAGTGCCCTGTTTCTCCCCACCTGTTTTAACAGAAACCCATCTGGGGAACGGGAGGGGCCGGGGGCAGGGGCAGGGAACCCTAGAAAAACACGCCCCACCCCGGGCCCTTCAGCGGGGCAGGGTGGGGAATTGGGCCAGGGGCCCGCATTTTTCAGGGCCCCGGAGGCCCCGTAACGAACACTATTGACAATTACATCAATCTAATTCAACTTTTGCTAGCCAATAGCCAAGTGGTTTGTCCTTATTGCCTACAATTTCTAAATCTATTAAGCCTGTATTGATGGCGATATAAGTATTTTATATATCCTGTTGCTATGTTGTAAAAGTGTCCCATAACTATGACATGTCTCAACACTAGGTAAAATACGTTAAGTGGGAACTTTTGTTTTTAGCCTACTTTCGCAATCATCTCGGTCTCGTGCCTATTATCAGAGTTGGTTTGGTGTTGCTTTATACCCAGAGAACTGGCCGCCGTTCTCTTAAACATGATTTGGAGGCAAAGATTGATGCGTCTAGGGCACAGGTCAGAGATGAGTTGAAGTTAATGATGCGTAATATGAGTACTAGGCGGAAAGTAGATTGTGCCCGTAGACTGTCCACAGGTCTTGGAAGCTCCCAAGTGATGTTGCAGGCCCCATCCAGAGAGAATGGGATGATGCAAAGAGAGATGGCCAAAATCGAGCATTGCACTACTTCTAAGAGCCATGACTGCACTCGCCTCATGAGGATTGGTACTGCTTATGGGAGGTTCATCAGGCAGAAGAAATAAAAAATAATCACAAACTCCTTCTTTCCCCCAAAATAATTATCCCCACTACATATGGCAAGACTGGCTAACTAATAGAGGGTTGTGCGACAGTTGAAGCTTGCCTCAGGTATTGGAAGAGGGGCATCAGGGTACGACCGGTATTTGAGAAGAGTGGGGTATTGTATCGGCAGAGGCGTATGGTATCGGGGGGAGATGTATATAGGTCTTAGTGGATGAGTAGTTATACGACTGAGGTTGTGCCTTTCTACGACTCTCAGAGAGCGGTTGGCCTTATTATTGGCTATTCACTAGCCACAAGAGCTGACTTGACTCATGAAGACTGAATAAGTAGGTGAAACTCATTCTCGTACTAAGACGTTAGAATAAGATGTGAATTGCATGCAACTGTCCTTGATTAGTTCTCTTTAAAGCAAGTGTGCCCATCTTGCGGACCATGGGAATAGTATATATTGGGAAAGCCCAAAGGAAAATACTCATCTTTGATCAAAGGGGCATGTGTATTCAGACTACAATCAGAGGTTTTCACCTAAATTTCCTATATTGAACCCAATCATGGTTGGATTTAATTTTCTGAAATAAAGTGTGTGGGTGCTGGCTTGAATTTTTTCAGAAAAGTATCACATCTCATATGCAATGCTTTATAAAAACTACTAAGGGACCAGTCTAGACCAGACTGGAGCAGGGGAGTTACCCAGGCCTGGTTATGGACAACAAGCAGGCCTGATCAACGTGGTCCTACCGCGAAGGCTTTACTGGTCAGATATTTTGGAAACCTGGGTACTGATGATAACTCTAAATTGAGTACAGAGTATCATGTAGACAATCGCAAGGCATTCAGTTGTCATCGTGCTAGTACTGGGAACATCCTTACCAAGTGAATTCATCAGCTCAAGGGACAGTTAGTCATTATTTTGAGGGAACAACTAATTAAGGAGAGTGCCTGCGATGTAGATCGTATTTTGACCACTTAGGATGAGAACAGGTTTTACCAGATGACACAGCAGTGGTGAGTCAAGTCAGGCCTTATTTCTATAGAATAGATAATAATTAAGGCAGTTGCTCAATGCAAGTTATAAAAAGGACCGACCAACAGTCTATAACTACGCTATTCACTTAGCGCAGTATCCCCTGCTTGACATAAATCTGCTGATAGACCTCCTCCGATCTCATACCTGTCCCCTGATCCAAATTCCCTTCCCTGATACCACACCCATCGCTTATCAAATACCCATTCTACTTACATGCCTTTCTTCTAATATCATATGCGTGGTCCAGCTAGCATAAGATACTCGATTAGCTATAAAGTCTTGCAACCCATAGTTTGTTATAATCGGGAAGCCGCCATGCCAGAGTAGTGAGTACCTCTGGTATTTTTGCTGAAGTAGAATGGCCAGTGGCAGTCGTCATCCTCCTGATTGCTTCACAGTCTCAACAATCAGATTCAATATCTTTGGTGTTGAAATGTATTTTTTTTCATATCATGACCAATTGACTCCATCTCCTGACACAACTACTGCTAGTGTTCGTTACGGGGCGGGACCGGGCCGGTTTTCACACGCCAGACCCCGCCCTTACACGCGGCCGGGGGGGGTATGTTTCGGGTAATCGCCGCCCTGCCCCCCTCAGGGGCCCACCCGCACTCATTCCCTGGACGGGGCCCCGTTTGTTAGCACCTATTTTTAACAGGGACGCATCTGGGGTATGGGTGGGGTGGGGGCCTGAGCAGGGACAGGGGCAGGGAATGCCGAAAAAGACAGCCCGCCCCAGGCCGTTGAGTGGGGCGGGGTGGCGAAAAGGGCCGGGGGCCCGCGTTTTTCGGGGCCCCGTCCACCCCGTAACGAACTCTAACTACTGCTTGAGTTGCGCATTCGAGGTCTCAATTTTTGAATGAAAATCTTGATTAATTTTGGCTTTGGAGCTGTTGTTATTTCACAGGATTCTCATAACATATGTCCATGATCCCGTAATGGTACACAGAAGCAGGCAGTCCATGATCTTATATGTTGAGTTTGAATTATAGTTTGTTTATTTTATTTGATTGCAGCTTCACCACTGTGTCGGAATCAGATAGGCTATGTAATTGTCTTCCTATGTTTTGTTTGCTTTGCTGGAAGGTGATATTCAGCATTCGATGTACTGAATGGTCAAGTAGCACTGGTGGAGCCTGAGCTTTGACTCTTTGTGCTTGCAGGAATACAGCATTTGGGGGTGTGTGCAGCTACTGGTATTGATCATGATTGCAGGAAGGCTATCGCTCGGGATTTCTCTGTTGAAACTAGTATGCTGGCTAGCAGGAGATAGCAGACTTCAACAGACCTTCAGTCTGAGAATACACTTGGTTCAATTCCGATCCAAGAGTCCAATTTGTCCTTCAACTATTATCTTTTTAGCTACTGGTCCCTTGAAGCCTTCCTTAGCACCAGAGCTCGCAGGTTTATCACTTGTCCTATTCTATTTAAGCTAGGCAGGAATAAACTGGTTACAATTCCTAGACCATAACATTGGTGCCAGTGGCTTCAGGGACTTATTTCATGAACACTAAAAGCATAGTATTTAGCAAATCTCTAAGTCTGTTGTCAGGTATTGGGAACTTACGGCGGGCCTTTGACGCGTAATCTAGAAGCAACGATAAAGTGATTAATTACAACATTTCTGGAAACAATTGACCATCTAGGCTAGGGTACCTACCATATGACTTGGCCGAAGCCATTATTGATCTCTGTTTGTTTGGTTAGCCATTGCCCAAAGAGTAAATTCATTCAGGGGAGAAATACACTTAGTGGTATTGGGGCTGCTACTAAAGATAGATTGTGCTGGATGTGTGGATTGAGAAGAGAAACTGTTTGTGTCGGGGTTATTTTAAAGGTGGGGTTACAGAAAAAAATGAATTTGCAATAAGCTTCATTTAGACAGCTCTGACCGCCATGCCTTCCGCTGCTAGGCTTCCTCTTCCACAACCATCTTACTTTCTTCACCTTTCCGCTCACTGAATTCCCGGATCATCTTCTGTTCTGTTGGCTAGCGAACATTCTAGTATTCTAGAATATTCGCAGTATGATATCCCCATATCATTATTTGACAATACTGTGTGTGAGGTGTTCTTGCCACTAGGTTCAGTTAAATGATTTGCTACTATTTCATCATTTCTCTGCATTTATTCATCCTTTCACTTGATATTCTACCCGAGGGAACTTACTCTCCAGCCTGAAATCATAGGGGAATAAAAAATATAGATGTCTGCATTTTCTCCATTCAGTTCTTGACAGGGCATGAACCTGGTACTGTGAGCACGATAGAAAGCAATCCTAAGAAGCCTAGGCATCGGGAGACTGTTACTATTAAGATTATAAAGCCAGATATCCACTTGTTAGTCTGGGAGTATGGGGTATTTCAGGGGTAAGTGGATTCACCAGTTGGTTTGTTCGACTCGATCTTTGACTATTACTAGTGAGATATTGACTGCACCCTTAGAAATTCGAGATCCATGAAAAATATTCTTCTGTGCCACTGACACAAACACATTGTCTTAAATGTTTCTTTAAACAGGAACGACTAATCGTAGTGCGTATTGCTATCATTTGACCATCATTATAGGGTTGTAGGAGGAAAGTCTGATCATCATAAGAGCGTCAGCTACAAAGTCGCATCGCTAAAAGACTAGCTTCGTGCGTTCAAGCATTATAGGTTTGTGTAAGAAGTAGAGTAGTAGGATTGTTATATCTTGCACCAAGAGAAAATTAGTATCAAAGGGGTTGGCCCGTGCTCCAATCTCTAAGTGTTGTACTACTTAGATGGTTGCGTGAAGATGGTATCTCTTGGTCAGAACCAAGTCCCGTATATAGGTATCTTCCCACAACTCTAACCCTGGTGACTCAGCACCTCACCTAACATAACCTCTATAACTTATAGTGAGTCATAGCATGAGATCCAGCAGCTGACTCATCTGAGTTAGTATGCAACATCCTTCAACTAATCTAAACTCATAAACTAAGTCATGTCCTCGAATTAGTCATATGCATAAAAGCCATGACTTATACTCTGAGTCATGTGCAAAAATCATTACATCATATGAAGTCACAATTGTGAGTGAGGAAATTATCAACAAATCATAATATAACAATGACTAGCCAGTGCCAAGTCCTGTGAAAACTATAAGTCCAGTGACGTCATAGTATGAAAACTATAAGTCCAGTGATCTCATAGTGTGAAACATAAACAGGGGATGACTAATAACTGATTAGTCATGTGAAAACAATTTAGCTACCTCATAATTTGTAACAGACACCACGGTACGATCAACAGTCTGTTTTACATGTGCATACTGAACCAGTTGAGTACACTAATGTCAACAACCAGGAAGCGACACAGGCCCGGTAAGTGACAGAGATGACAACTACTTTTACCATATTCACCAAACACAACAACTGAATCAATTGTTAATGAAATTGGACCAAACATGATGATACCAATTGAGAAAATATAGGAGAGCTAGTTAATGCCATAAAAGTTAAAAAAAGAAAATCCTGCACAAGAGAACACCAGGAAAAAGAGAGAAAATCTACCCAAAGCTTCAAGAAAGAAAAGAGAATAAAATGAGATATATGAGCATGCCAGAGCATTTACAAAGTGGATATGGGTAATCTCCTATTATTAAAGATCATATAGTAAATAATAGTTGACAACAATGGAAGCTGATTGTATACAGAAATTGTTAAGCAAAGGCTGAATTTAACAGCAAATATATAAAAATGTTAATTAGACTCTCAGGACTTGAGCAAATCGAGTATCAGGATGGGTAGTGAAATATAGGTGTTGCTCAATGGTAGTGCACTAAAGATATCTGAACAGATCAGGAGTTATTATATTTTGGTAGTTGGTCCGCTGTTGTTATTATTGTTAAAATCACGTGTACTCACTATGCAGTCCGAGGATTCACCATTCATTCCTCTTTCTGGAAGGCTATGCGAGATGTGAGGCCAAACCAGCACCAAGGCTGTGAAGTAAAGTGGTGAGGGGCAGTCAGGAGGGATATTAGTAAAGAACTCACCGCTCTGTGGGAATAGTCTCTGAATATATCTGAATGGCGTGATTGTATTATGTAGACTCGTGGAAGAGGCACCTATCTGTTTTGTATTTAAAGTGTTTAGAGTGCCCATGGTTGTAGGGAAAAAAGGTGCTCAAAAATATACACTATTCCGACTATATTTTTCTCCTTTGTTAGCTTCTTTGTACTTCTTCATCCATGCAGTTGGTTTGTCTCATATCCCAATCTCACAACTTTGGGTTATTCGCTCCGAGAGTGCATACAGCCTTCAATAAACCGATACCACCAGAATCATCGTCGTCAAAGACCAGACATACTGAATGCTGTTAGTAATGTCCACTCACCGAAGTGGGAATACGAGCGAGGAAACGGAAGAGGCAGGTTCAGAATCAACTAATTCAAGAAGTGCAAATACAGTGGTTAGTACGATCTTACTCATACAGTCGATTGAAAAATTGGATGGCTCTATGGCCACAGGACAAAGCAACTGACATGCCTGGCACTTCATTATTATATGAATCCTGAGGGAGAAAGATCTCCTATCGGTAATCGATGCCAGCATGGTTACTGCAACGAAAGACGATCAGGCATTGACGATAATTACACTCAATATTAACGATTCCCAAATATGATATATCCAGGATGCAACAACCACCGCGGAAGTGTGGGTAGCACTCAAGCAGATGCACCAGGGAATTGGAATCAATGGGCGCATGGTTTTACTGCAATGCTTGTGGGCATTGAAGATGCCCGAAGGCTATGATTTGGCACAACACGTCAACCAGTTTCAAGAGTTGGCCAATCAACTGCGTAGCCTATGATATGATGGAAACGGAATGGACAATAGCAGACTTGTCACGATTCGGACTCTTGGCCTCCCGGCATCGTACAAGCCATTGGTCATGGCCTTGGTGTCTTGGAGCGATCTGTTAACTTTTGATGTTAGGGCAGGAAGGCTGCTGCACAAATCTGGACAACGACAAATCAGTCAAGCTACCCAGGCAAACAACAATATACAGTACACGGCATTCACCGCTAGAGTTTATTACGAGGTTGAGGGGCCCGAAAAATGCCGGCCCCCAACCCTTTTCCCCGCCCCACCCCGGTCAAGGGCGTGGGGTGGGCTGCCATTTTCGGCATTCCTTGCCCCTTTCACCGCTCCGGCCCCCGCTCCACTCATACCCCAGACGGGTTCCCGTTAACAATTGGTGGTAACAAATGGGGCCTGTCGAGGGAATAAGTGTGGGTGGGCCCTGGGCGGCGGCGGGGAGGGGATTACCCGAAAAATACCCCGGCCGACTCAGTGTCAAGGTGGAGCCTGGCGAGTGATAACCCGCTCCGCCCCGCCCTGTAACGAACATTATTCACCGCCCATTGAGGAATACTTTCCAACAACGTAGTTGGAAGGGTTGGCCGACCAACATGAAATGGCCAGGGTCGGGGAGGATTTCACTCACAGTACTGGGATTCCAGCAGCACTACTGGGTCAGCTACTGACGATCCCAGGAAGATAGGACTTATCAGTGCCCAAGTCCCTCAGAACAGAAACTGCCATTATTGAGGAAAGATCGGACATTGGGAAAACGGTCGCTATAAGAAAAAGAGCGACGAGCCATCTGACGGAGAAACAGGAAGGCCAAGGGACTTTACCTTTTTAGCCGAGAAGGCTGAGACTATTGCAGAAATGAGATGCATAATCGACTCGAGTGCCAGTCAGCATTTATCGCATGATCACAAGCAATTCTCAAGCTATAAGACTGTAGCTCCTGGAGAATCTATAACCATAGCGGATGGAACTAAAATACATGCCCAGGGAGTCGGCGATATCAAGATACCTACCCAGAACGGAGAGATTAAGCTAACTGAAATATGGTATTGTAACAGGTTTATTCCTGTCTAACAAAAATACAATAGGGCCGGCGATAGACCAGCTACATCAGCAAAAATAATACCTTGCGTTCCGTGCGTTCCGTGCGTCTGACGCACCTGACGCCGGAACGCTAATCGCGAATCAGGAGGCAACGTCGGATCGAGGTTGCGTCCTGACTTTGCGTTACTTGGCGCCATCCGTCCTGACGCCATCCGGACTCGGACCCCTACGTCCTGTGCAGGCTGACTGCGTCTGGTGCTCCGCTACTCCTTCCTGACGCCGCCTCATCCAGGACTCTCCTGTCCTGACGTCGCCTGATCTACGACTCTCCCGCCCTGACGACGTCTGATCTACGACTCTCCCGCCCTGACGACGTCTGATCTAAGACTCTCGCGCCCAGATGCCGGTTGCTTCTCACCGAACGTCAGGGCTCCTGGATCTTACCACCTCTCGTCCCGATTGTTTCTTCTCCTGACTCCCTCCTCCGGATCCCACGATCCTGATCTCTCCCTTCCTGACGTCTGGTCTGTTCTTCCTGATCTTACCCCCTATACATGCCGCGTCCTGATCCAATCGTGACTCTATCAGACGTCGCCTTGTGATCTCTGACGCATTGTGAACTAAGTCTAATGCTATCCTGGTCCTACGCCTAGTAGAGGCTTTTCCTAACACTGTCACCATGAGTTTTACCGTATCCTGATCGCGTGTCACTAATTCTACTCTGAATCCTTGATTTTGCTTGATGTGCTCATATTAATACTAAGCTCCTCCGCGTACCCTTCCCACATGTGAGAGCGACGACCGCATCGAAATATTTATTACAGCTATGCTACACTTTCTCAATCTCCTAACTGCACGCATCATTACTCCCACCTTGCCCCTGCTCCATATCCGACGGCCCCCTATGCACAGCAGCCTCCTCTTGCCACTCTAGATCTTCAATGCTGAGCGCGAGTTGTCGCAAAGTAGTAGGAGTCACGGTATTGTCCAAAGTTAGCCCCATGGCCACCTCCTGTGAGCCGTCCGGGGTCTGTGGATCGGAATCGAGAAAGC
>Ga0307509_10007145_pt1 | contig 14711 bp, 10 predicted proteins | sample 10_EM_MG_FD_202245 | JGI IMG/M metagenome (GOLD analysis project Ga0307509, IMG submission 202245) | Populus trichocarpa ectomycorrhiza microbial communities from riparian zone in the Pacific Northwest, United States - 10_EM | ecosystem: Host-associated > Plants > Roots > Unclassified | place... | reverse complement strand
CCGCTTCTCTGTGACGATGGAGATCTACACCATGGTCTCGTCCAAGAAGACGCGGGCGGCGCTCAAGCGGCTGGGCGAGTCGCTGACATGAACGCTACTGCTGTACTTTGCTGCTGTACCGGGCATTTCTGGATGCCCGGCCACAGCGTTGTGGCTGGTCAGAGTGGGGCGGACGGGACTCGAACCCGTGACCGATCGATTATGAGTCGACTGCTCTAACCCGCTGAGCTACCGCCCCTTACCGGCGGCGATCCTAACCCGCCAATCAACCCACAAGCCACCGATCTACGCCGTCACCCGTGCCCCCAACCAGGCGAGCACCGCCCCCGCCGTGCGCCAGCCGCCCGCGAGCGCCCCCTGGATGGACGGGCTGTCCCGGTGGTCGCCCGCCACGAAGAGGCCCTCGCCCAGGTCGACCGGCTTGCGCAGATTCGCCTGCGGGACGCGGGCCGAGGGCAGCGCCTCCGGGATGCTGGCGACCTTCAGTAACGTCCAGGAGTCGGTCGGCACGCCGTACATCCGGGCCAATTCCACTCGGATCACCGCCTCGGAGGCGCTGGACGGGGCCGACACGCCCACCACCGAGGCGGCGATCAGCGACATGCCGCTGGGTGCGTACTCGGGCGCCGCGTTGCTCACCACCACCGTGTTGGCGACGATCTCGCGGCGGTCGCCGTCCAGCAGCAGGGTCGGCTCGTCCAGCGGGGCCCGGTCGGCCCCGAAATAGAACGTGGTCAGGCCGTGCATGTCGGGGGTCGGCAACTGCGGCAGCAGCGTGGCCGCGGTGGACGGGTCGGTGGCCACGACGACGGCCCGGCAGCGGATCTCGCCGCCCTCGGTGACGACCATGCCCGGCCCGATCGACAGGGTGCGGGCGCCGATCAGCAGCTGCGGGTAGGGGAGCGGGCCGGCCACCGCGGCGGGCAGGGCGGCCATTCCGGCGGCGGGCACGCCGAAGCGGCCCCGGGTGAAGGACCGCAGCAGCATCGCGAACACGTGGCTCGAGGTGTCCAGCGACCGGTCGGCGAGGACGCCGGACAGGAACGGCCGCAGCACCTCTTCGATCATCCGGTGCGACAGGCCGGCCTTGCGGAGCATCTGCTGGGTGGTGGTCTCGCGTTCCTGCAGCAGCCGGGACGGCGGCATCGTCGCGCATCGGGTGGCGAGGGCCGCGAACTTGAGCCGGTCGCTCAGCGTACCCACGCCCGAAGTCAACGCCCCGGCGGCGGAGAACGGATTGTGCAGCGGGTTGTCCAGCCGGCGCAGCTCGCCGCCGTGCCGCACCAGCGCGCCGGAGGTGAAGTAGCGCATGTCGAGCGCGGCGATGTCGATCAGCGCGGGGATGCGGGGGTACGCCGTGTTCAGCACCTGGAAGCCGCGGTCGAGCCGCCAGCCGTTGATGATGTCGGTGGTCACCCGGCCGCCGATCCGGTCGGCCGCCTCGACGAGCAGCCACTCGACGCCGGCGCGGTCCAGCCGGCGCGCGGCGGCGAGACCGGCGAGTCCGCCGCCGACGATGACGACATCCACCTCCACGGGCTGCGACACGGGCACCTCACAAGGGGACGAAACAGGCAATGCCCAGCCTAACGGCGGTCGCCGACCCAGGAAGGCGAAACCTCATAGCGACTACAGCAGTCCCGAGGCCCGAAGCCCCGAAGCTCAGGCGAACGAACGCGCGGTGGATTCCAGCCGCTCGCGGTAGGCGGCCCACCACGCCTCGTCGCCCTCGGCCACGTTGTCGCCGGGCCGCCGCCAGCCGACCCGGCCGTCGATCAGCTCGCGCACGATGTCGGCGTGCCCGGCGTGCCGGTTCAACTCGGCCAGCACGTGCACGAGGATCAGGTGCAGGGTCACCGGTGTGTCGCGCCACCACCGGACCGAGCCGGGCGCGTCGATCGGGAGCGCCTCGATCGTCGCGTCGGCATGCGTCCACGCCCGGCGCCACAGGCCGATGATGTCGTCGCGGGACTCGTCGGCGTGGGCCCACATGTCCGCGTTCGGCTCGGCGTCCTCGCTCAGGCTCGGAATGGGCTCCGGGAAGGGCCGGTCGAACACCTCGCCGAAGTACCCGGCGGTCACCGAGGCCACGTGCTTGACCAACCCGAGCAGGTTCGTCCCGGTCGGCACGAGCGGCCGCCGTACGTCGTACTCCGACAACCCGTCGAGCTTCCCGAGCAGCGCCTCGCGCGCCTCCCGCAGGTAGTGATGAAGGTGCGCCTTGGGGTCCGGGGAAGTCATGCCGTTCAGGATCTCACCGCCGGCGCCGCCGCGATGCCCCTCACACCGCCATGACTGGCGGGTAAGTGTTCCGCTCGTGCCCGGGCTGATATTCCCGCCAAGCCGAAGCCAGCCGCCGTACGGCCTCGGTCAGCTCCGCCCGCGGGGCCAGGAAGTGCACTCGTACGTACTCGGCACTCCCGCCCGCGGCGTCCAGCCCCGACCCCGGCAGCACCGCCACCCCATGCCGCAACGCCAGCTGCGCGAACGATCGCCCATCACCCCGAGGCAACCGCACCCACAACGTCTGCCCGCCCGCCACCGCCGGCGCCGCCCACGACGGCAGCTCCCGGGCCAGCTCCGCCCGCAGATGATCGTGCCGCTCCCGGCGCGCCACCGCCGACCGCTCCAGGACCGCGTCGAGCGACCCGAACAGCGCCGCCGCCGCCAGCTGCGCCGGCACGTTCCCGCCGAGATCGGACACCGTACGAAGCCGCGCCAGCCGATCGATCACCGCCGACGGCCCGCGCACCCACCCGACCCGCAGCCCGCCCCAGACCACCTTGCTCAGCGACCCGATCGTGATCACCGAGTCGTCCAGAACGGCCAGCGGCGGGGGCGTGACCTGCCCCGGAAAGCCCAGCTCCGCCAGGGCCTCGTCGTCGATGAGCGGAACACCGGCACGGACGAGCTGGCGGCGATCGGGGACCGGCAGCACCAACCCCGTCGGATTGTGGAAGGTGCTGATCACGTACGCGAAAGCCGGCCGGTGCGTCGCGACCGCGGAAGCGAACCCACCCAGCCCCGCCGGCAGCGTGCGAAGCACCGCTGCCTCGGCGCGAAACGCCTCGAGCGCCCCGAAATACGTCGGCGCCTGCACGAGCACTCGATCGCCTGGCCGGATCAGCGCCCGCGCCAGCAGCGTCAGCGCCTGCTGTCCGCCGGTCGTGACCAGGATCTGACCGGGCGTGGTGGGCAGCCCTCGCGCCGCATACCGATCCGCGATCGCCTGCCGCAAACCCCGATCACCCATCGGGTGATAACCGATATCTCCGGCCAGGCGGGCCAGTTCCGGCACTATTTGCCCGTACGCCTGGGCCAGCTCCGGCGGTGGCGAGTCCGGCGCGGCGCAGGCCAGCATGATGACGCCGTCCCGGGGTTCGAGCAGGTGCAGGAAGCCGGGCGCCTCGGTCGTCGGCCGGACCGCGTCGCTCGCCGGGCCGGCCACCCGGGTGCCGCTGCCCCGCCGGCGCACGATCCGGCCCTCGGCGGCGAGCAGGTCGTACGCGGCTACCACCGTGCTACGCCCCACCGCCAGCGCCGACGCCAGCGCGCGATCGGGCGGCAGGGCGGCCCCGGCCGGCAACTCGCCGTCGTCGATCAGCGCCCGGATCCGGGCCGCGAGCAACAGGTACAGCGCGCCGCGGCCGGACGACCAGCGGCCCAGACGCTCCACGATCCCGATTGGCTCCATCGGCAAACCAATCTACCGGCATTGGCTCTGCCCTCGCCGCGAGCGCACGCCGACGATGGGCCCTATGACCGTCTTCGAACCGAGCGCCATGACCACGCTGATCGACACCACCGTCCGTTACGACCTGGCCGAGAGCACCTGCCCACCCGTAGGTCTGAATGATCTTGTGGTTCCGGAGGAGCTGGCGGCGATCCCGCTCGGCTACGGCACGGTGGCCGGCGACCTTCGGCTGCGTGAGCTGATCGCCGCGAGCACCGGCGTCGAGGCCGGCCAGGTGCTGGTCACGGTGGGTGCGATCGAGGCGATGTTCCTGCTCGCCCAGGCCGTCTGCGAACCGGGCAGCCGGGTGCTGCTGCTCGCGCCGATCTTCCCGCCCGCGCGCAGTGTCCCGGCGGCGCTCGGCGCGCGGCTGGACGTGGTGAAGCTGTCCTTCGACGAGGGCTATCGGCTGCCGCTCGACCGGGTGACCGCCGCGCTCGGCCCGGACACCCGCCTCGTCTCGCTCGCCTCGCCGCAGAACCCGTCCGGGGTGCGCCTCACCGACGCCGAGCTGGGCGCGCTGGTCGAGGCGGTGCACGATCGGGCCCCGAACGCGATTCTCCTGGTGGACGAGACCTACCGCGATTCCACGTACGGGACGAAGGAGGTGCCGCCCTCGGCCGCGACGCTCGCACCCAGCGTGGTCACCTGCTCCTCGGTCTCGAAGGCGCTCGGCGCGCCCGGCCTGCGCCTCGGCTGGCTGACCACGACCGACCCGGCGCTGCTCGGGCAGTTGCGCGAGGCGAAGTTCCAGACCACTATCTCCTGCTCGCGGGTCGACGAGTTCCTGGCCGCGCGGGTGCTGAGCCGGGCCGCCGAGATCCTCGCCCCGCGCGCCGAGTTCCTGCGGCGGTCGCTGGCCGAGCTGGCCACCTGGGCCGAGAAACAACAGGTGCCGATGGTGATGCCGGACGGCGGCCCGATGTGCTGCCTGCGCCTGCCGGCCGATGTCGACGTCGCGGCGTTCCACCGCCGATTGGCGGCGCGGGAGACCAGGGTCGCGCCGGGTGCGTGGTTCGGCGAGGACGATCACGTCGTACGCGTGGGCTTCGGTCACCTGGACGAAGCGGACTTCGGCACGGCGCTGGGACATGTGGCGGACGCGTTGGCGCGATAGGCTCGGCGGGGAACCCCACAGTGGAAGCTCCCCGAATAGGACTCGAACCTATAACCTGCCGGTTAACAGCCGGCTGCTCTGCCAATTGAGCTATCGGGGATCGTGCAGCACCCGCCTTGCTCGGTGCCGGAGAACAGAGTACATGACCCCGGGCCCCTGGCGCGAAGGGGATGCCCGGCGCGCCGCAGCGGGGTGAAACACCTGTGCATGAGTACCAAACGGGCAGGATGGGTATGGGCACCGCAGAGACGCACGCGCGTCACGAACGGAAGGAGCCGCCACCATGCGCGGAAAGCTGATGTTCCTCACCGGCCTCGCGGCGGGCTTCGTCCTGGGCAGCCGGGCCGGCCGGGAGAAGTACGAGGAGATTCGGGACAGCGCCAAGAAGCTCTGGGAGAGTCCATCGGTCCAGGAAGCGGCCGGAGTCGCCCAGGCGCAGGCCACCAAGCTCTACTCGGAGGGCAAGGACAAGCTGCAGTCCTCCAAGCTGGGCGAGAAGCTCCAGGCCACCACGACCTCCACCCCGGCCGACTCGCTGGCCGGCTCGAACAGCAAGGCGCCCGACACGCTCTGAGCTACGGCGTCACCGACGGAAACGGCCGCCCCCGGCAAAGCGGGGGCGGCCGTTCCGTGTGTCATGCGCCCAGTTGACGCATGCCAACTGGGCATGACATCATTGACCTGCGACCAACCACTTGATCCAACAGGCGCCGAGTGCGAGCGCGCCTGTCAATAATCCGGAGGCCTGCACGGTCATCACTATCGTGTGAACCACTTGAATCCCTCTCTTTGTTGGGCTTGGCTGGCATCCCGAGCCCAGCTCAGATTCTGGCGTGCTCGCCAGTCTGTTCCAAGGGAATTGAACGGAAATTAGGTTTTTGTCCCGTCACTTTTAAGGTGTGTGCCCGATTCACGGTCTTTTCGGGTTTTTGCACATCGTTCCGGCGATGTGTGCGCCGCACCCGGTCGCGCTGAATAAGCGTTTAGGCTGTTGTGCCTGGCGTGACCGGGGGGATCGGGCATGTTCGAGGAAATCGTGCCGGCCATTGCGTCGGCCCTGTCTGCACACGGCGCGGAGCTGGCCACCGCCGGCGGGAAAGCCGCGATCAAGTCGCTGTACGAGCTGATCCGCGCCAAGTTCGGGCGCGGCACTTTTGAAGGCCGCCGCCTGGATGGCGCCTTGCGAGAGCCCGGCGATGCCGCTCGGGTGGCGGAACTCGCCGAGAGCCTGGCAGGCGTGATGGCACGCGATCCCGAGTTCGCACGGCAGGTCCAGGCCATGTGGCAGACCGTGACGGCAAGCGGGTCCGCCGTGGTCAACAACTTCAGCGGCCAAGCCGATCAGGTCGTTCAGGCGCGGACGATTCGTGGCGGCATCCGGTTCTGACCCTCGCCGAGGCACCGGCGACCGGTGGTCCACGGCCGGCAACGAGGTCTCCGGGGTGGTCCATGGCCCCAGCATCCAAGCGGGGGAGATCCACGGCGGCGTGCACATCCACGGCCCATCGCCGCGGCGGCCGATGGTCCCGCATCAGGCCGCGGCCCGAACCCCCTACTTCACCGGCCGCGCGATCGAGCTCGAGATGCTCGATCATGCGGCGGCCCGTCCCGGCCCTGCCCTGATCGTCCTGACCGGCCCGGGCGGCGTGGGCAAGACGGCACTCGCCCGGCAATGGGCGCACCAGGCGACCGGACGTTTCGGTGACGGACAGTTCTATGTCGACCTCGGCGGTTTTGGCGTGGCACCGCCGGTGGATCCGGCGGAGGCGCTTCGGTGGTTTCTCGGCGCGCTCGGGGTGCCGCCCGCCGACCTGCCGGTCGATCTCGCCGAACTGACCGCCCTCTACCGCTCGCACACCGCGAGACGGTCCTTGCTGGTAGTGCTGGACAATGCCTTCTCCGCCGCCCAGGTACGGGTTCTCGTGCCGGCGTCGCCGTTGAGCATGACCGTCGTGACGAGCCGGAGTCGTCTCTCGGGACTGGTCGCCGATGGCGCAACCCTCGCCGAGATCACGCCGCTGGACGCCGAACAATCGATGGCGCTGCTGACGAACGCCGTCGGCCGTTCGCGGATCGATCACGAGCGGGACCATGCCGTGCTCCTCGCCGAGTTGTGCGCCGGTTTGCCGATCGCGTTGAGCCTCGCCGCCGCACGGCTGTCGGCAAGACCTCGGCTGGCGGTGGCACGGCTTGTCGCGGCGCTGACCGACGAGGCCAGTCGGCTGGCTCGGCTGGAGACGCCGGATGAGGAGATCTCCGTGCGGGGTAACTTCGAGCTTTCCTACCGCGCGCTGGACGCGTCTGCGGCCGACCTCTATCGGCGGCTCTCCCTCCACCCCGGGCGGGAGTTCGGCCGTGGCCCGGTCGCCGTACTGGTCGGCGCCGCGGACGCCGACCGGCTGATCGACAGCCTGCTCGAGGCGAACCTCTTGCAGGAGATCGCCGAGGAGCGGTTCCAGCTGCACGACCTCATCCGCCTGCACGCTCGCGAGCGGGCGGAATCCGACGACGCCGAGGCCGTGCGGGACGCCGCGCTGCTGGGCCTCGCCGAGTGGTACCTCGGTGCGGCCGGCGTGGCGGACATGGTCGTCACGCCCTACCGAAGGCGGCTTCCCTACGTCTTTCGTACGAACCCGCCGGAACTGCCCGGGTTCGCCGATCGACCCGCGGCGCTGGCCTGGCTGGAGCGGGAACGCGTCAACCTGCGGCTGGCCGGCCAGGCAGCGCTCGACCGTGGCTGGGCCGAATTGGCCTGGCAATTGTGCGACGTCCTCTGGCCGCTGCAACTCCATCGGAAGAGCGGTGACCGCCGGGAGATCGACGCGCGGGGCCTCGCCGCCGCGGAGTTGTGGGGTGACCCTCGGGGGCTCGGCCGCATGCTGAAGCGGCTTGGGCGTACCTGCACCACGCTCGGCGAACATGATCTGGCCGAGCGATATCTCCGGACGGCGGTGGCTCGATATGCCGAGGCCGGGGACATCTGGGGCGGTGTGGAGGCGCGGGAGATGCTCGGGCTGGCACACCGTGACGCGGGCAGCGTCACGATGGCCGTCGGCATGCTCCGGGACGTGCTGGCCGACTGGCGACGACTCGGCGACGAGCGTCATGCCGGGCTCACGCTGATCGAGCTCGGGACGCTGGCATCACGGCTCGGGCGCCCCGCCGAGGCGATCGGGTACCTCCAGGAGGCTCAGCGGCTGTTGGCCGAATCGGTGGACGCCGACCCGTACAACCCGGTCCGGGTGGTGGCCGGCCTCGCGGGTGCCTACCTCGACCTCGGTGACCTGGCTGCCGCCGGACGGCTGGCCGCCGAAGCGGCCGAAGGCATGAGCGCCCTCGGCAACGTCCTCGGGGCGGCGGCGGCCCTGGATCTGTGCGGCCGGATCGCGACACGTGGCGGCGACCTCGAGCGAAGCCATCACTTCAACCGGCGAGCACGGGAACTCCGCGAGAGGCAGGCACAGGGCGTACAGATGAGTGGCCAGGACGAGAGTCTCGGTACGGGGGCGGACGCGGACCGTGAAACCGGCGCCGTCTCGCAGCCCGACATGCACGATGTCAGCGACCTCCCGCGCCAGCACCAGCCTCGCGCCGGGATAGCGCACGAAGAGCTCGGTGATTTCCGCGGATGACCCGGGGTCCAGGACTAGAACGTCGGCAAGCGCCGAGTACTCGTCGCCCGGACCGGCGACGACTGGGTCGTTCATGACGTGGCCCGCGCGGGTAGGCCGACGAGTCCGTAGATCGCTCGCCGGAGTAGGCGGGGGGCCCGGCCCGGCCGGGAGGTGATCGCCGCAGCCGTGCGCCGGCGGTCGACCGGGCGGGCCGCCTGGATCTGTGGCCGCAGCGGGCTGGTCAGGTCCAGGCGGCCGGCGGCGCTCAACACCACCGATTGCGGGGAACCCGGGGCGGCCTGGTCGGCCCCGCCCGTCGGCGCACACAGCACCGGTAGCCCGATGCCGGCTCCGTATGCGGTCACGGATCCTCGGTCACCGACCAGGCAGTCGGCGGCCACGAGGTAGGTCCGCCAGTCCTCGGCGGGGTCGGCGAGAGTCAAACCCGCATCTCGGCAGCCGCGGGTCCACGCGTCGATCTGGCGCCGCCCGTGTGCGGCCTCGATCGCCGGGTGCAGCAGCAGCGCCACCCGGAACCGGTCCGGCGGAAGCTGGTCCATCAGCATCGGGACGAGGTCGGGTGTCGCGCCGAACAACCCTTCGGCGCCCCAGGTCGAGCTCACCACGACGAGCCGCTGGCGGTCGCTCAGTCCCAGCGCCCGTCGCCGTTGCGAGCGTGCCGGGAGGTCGGCGACGAGCCGGTCGAAGCAAGGATCGCCGGCCACCACCGCGGCCGGCAGGGCCTCAGGGCACTGTCTCGCCAGAACATCACGCTCCGACTCATGAGACAGCACGATCGCCGAGGCGATGACCCGCCCGTCGCGCATGAGTCGCGGGCCGTCGAGTCCGTACACCGTTGTCCCGGTCAACCGCGACCGGCCGGCGCCGTGCGCTACGAGAAGGACCGGCGCGTGCACCTCGTGGAGCCCGCCGTGCGCGGCGGCGACGGCGAGGTCGAACGTCTCGCGTACCGCCTGCCGCCAGGGCAGAACCAGGGCGCCCAGCCGCTGCAGATGTGCCGCGACGCCGGCGTTGAAGACGTCCGGCGCCACCGTGAAGACAATCTGCATGCGGGTGTCCTCCTCGACGAGGTCCACGATGTCCAGCAGTCGGTGGCAGCTCACCATCGTGTGTACGACGATCAATACGGACCGACATCCGGAACGGGACACCCATCGCTTCGCGTCGATTCCGATCGGCGCCGCGACCCATTCGAGATCAACCATCGTTCCCACCCCTTGACGTAGACGATTCGGATTCCCGAACGATGACCGCGGTGTGTTGTCAGCGACGTTGCAGGAACCTTGCCGAGCGAATGCACGTGAACTGGCGCTGACGTGTCAGATATCGCGCACTACGAGCGGGATCGGTAGAACGTTGCGACCGCTCAAGACAATGAGTGAAGACCTGATTACGCAGCGACAGGGGGCCGCTCGTGGAATTCGGCATCCTGGGTCCGACGGAATTGATCCACGGCGGAAAGGCGATCCCGCTGGGCCCGGCGAAACAACGCGGCATGCTCGCGGTTCTGCTCTATCGGGCCGGCGAGCCGGTCCGTGCGGACGCGATCATCAGACTGCTCTGGGGTCCGCACGAAAATGCGGATCATCGGCCGACGCTGTACTCGTTGGCCAGTCGTCTGCGGGCCGTTCTCGCCCAGGTCGGCATGGAGAAGGCGCTCGTCCGGATAGCCGGCTTCGGGGCCTACCGTCTCGACATCGATCCCGACGCCGTCGACTTCCACCGTTTCCGGCGTCTGCTGGCCGATGCCCACGAGGCGGATCGTCAGCGGGATCCGGAGACCGCGGCGGAGCTTCTCGTGCGGGCCATGACGTTGCGGCGCGGCGACCCGCTCATCGAGCTGCGCGGTCCACAGGCCGACGAGTTGCGCACCAGTGTGAACGAAACCCTGCTCGAGGCGCACCGGCTTCTCGCCGTGAGCTGGTCGGCATGCGGCCGGCACCACGCCGTGCTGGCCCAGCTGGAACGAGTCATCCACGATCACGACTTGGACGAAGCCCTGGCCCGCTGCTGGGCGCGGGCGCTGCTCGGGGTGGGCCGGGCCGATGAGGCGAAGCGCTTCGTCATTGCCTTCCGGCGACGGTTCCGCAAGGAGATGCGAGCCGACCCGGATCTCGACCTGGCCGCGGTCGTTGCCCGGCCGGCCGCCGCCGTCGTGCCCCAGCACCTGCCGCCAGACATCGCCGACTTCACCGGACGCCAGGCCGTCCTCGCCGAGCTGGACGAGATGCGCGGACCCGACCGGCCGCCGAGCAACGTCGTGGTCATCACCGGAATGCCCGGCGTCGGGAAGACCACTCTCGCTGTCCACTGGGCCCACCGGCAGCGCGGGAACTTTCCCGACGGCCAGCTTCATCTCGACGCCGGCGCCTACGGCCCGGCGTCGCCGATCGATCCCAACGACGCGCTCGACCGGTTCCTGCGCGCCCTCGGCGTTCCGGCGGATCAGGTTCCCGTCAGCCTGGAGCAACGGCGGGACCGCTTCGCCGACCTCATCGGCGACCGGCGGATCCTGATCCTCGTCGACAACGTTCTCGGCTCCGACCAGGTTCGGCCCTTGATTCCACGCTCGATGAACTGCCTGACGATCATCACGAGCCGCAACCGCCTCAGTGGGCTCACCATCCGCGACGGGGTGCGTACCGTCACCGTCGGCCCGCTCTCCGAGGTCGAGTCGGCGGCGCTGCTGGCCCGCATACTGGGCCCGGAGGACGAGCACGACGCGGGTGGCCTTGCCGCCCTGGCCCGGCTGTCCAGCGGGCTGCCGCTGGCCGTGCGGATCATCGGCGAGCGCGTGGCGGAACGACCCCGGACCGGTCGTGGCGAGCTTGCCGACGATCTGGTGGACCACCTGCTCGACGCCACCGACGACGACGATCAGCCGGTCAGTCTCAATACCGTCTTCGCGTGGTCGTACCGGGCGTTGCGGGAGGACGCCGCCCGCCTTTTCCGCCGTATCTCGATTCATCCCGGGCGGACTTTCAGCTCGGACGCCGCGGCCGCGGTCCTCGGCGTGCCCCCGGCCGTCGCCGAATCGCTCCTCAACTCCCTTGCCCGGGCTCACCTGGTCAACCACGACACCGCCCGCCGCTACCGGTTCCACGATCTGCTGCGGCGCTACGCGACCGACCTGGCCGCCGCCGAGGACGATCCCGGCAGCCGGAGGCGGCTGCTGGACTGGTATCTGCTGTCGGCGGCCAACGCCGCAGCGGTGATCGCTCCCGAGTGGCCGCCGATGCCGGACCTGCCCGACGCGGCCGAGATCGGGGCGAAGACGTTCCCTACCGAGTCCGAGGCGATGAAGTGGTGCGACGCCGAGCGGGACAACTTCGGCCCGATCAGCCGCTGGGCTGACAACCACGGCTATCACCGGCACGGCTGGCAGATCCCCGGGGTCGTCCACGAGATCCTCGAGCGCTACGGCTGCCAGGGCGACATCCTGCGGCTCACCCAGCAGGCACTGGCGTCGGCGCGGCGGGACGGCCACGAACCCGGGCAGATCGGGACGCTGATCAACCTCGGCGCCACGCACTTTGCCATGCACGACTACGGCCGGGCCGTCGAGAACCTCCTCGAAGCGAAGCGACTCGCCGCGGCCACGGGACATCTTGACGAGGAGACCATCTGCTCGCACAACTTGGCCTCCACGTACCTCAGGCTGGGCGATCCCGTCCGGGCCATCGAAATCTACGAGGAGGTGCTGCTGGTCTGCCGGAAGACCGCAAACCCGGCCGGGGAATCGGCCGTTCTCCACTGGCTCGGCGAGGCCTACCTGCGGCTCGGGCAGCATCAGCGATCCGCCGAGGCCCACCTTCAGTCGCTGGCCATCCGGGAGCGGATCGGGGCGAAGCGTGGGATGGGCCAGAGCCATGCCGGGCTGGGCAAGCTCTATCTGGCGTGCGGGCGTCTACGGCGGGCGTTGTGGCACTGCGAGACCGCACTGGCCATCCACGTCCGGGCCCACGACCAGCGCGCCGAGTGCGACACGCTGGTCACCATGGCCGAAGTCCAGCAGAGGATCGACGAGCGCGCCGACGCGGTCCGGGGAGCCGAGCGAGCCGTGTGCCTCGCCGATCAGATCAACGACTCGTTTCGACGGGTCAGGTCCTTGACCGTGCTGGCCAGCGCGCTCGTTGCGGTGGGCGATCCGGCTTCGGCCCGCCACCGGATCCGTGCGGCACGGCGGACACTCGACGATCTGTCCGGCGTCCACGTACATGAGCTGCGGGAACATCTACGAATCGTCGAGCGCGCCGTTCATCACGAATCGCGCGCGGGTTAGCGGAGGCGGCTGGCGGCTCGCGGTCGGCTTCGGCGCCGATCGTGGGTACGAGTTCGACGTCCTTCCTCGCCGATGCCGCGGCCGCCGGCCTGCGCCCGGACCTGCTGCTGGGGACCTGGGATCTCCGCCCGTTCACGCCCGAGTCCGACATCCTCGTGGCGCTCCTGGCCGTTACGTCGTCGACGTAGATCCGTTCTGCACGGTGCCCGGCTGAGTGCCGGTGCCCGGCTGAGTGCCGGTGCCCTGTTGCGTGGTCCCGCCCTGTTGCGTGGTCCCGCCCTGTTGCGTGGTCCCGCCCTGCTGAGTCGTTCCGCCCTGTTGGGTGGTGCCGGTGCCGGTGCCGGTGCCGGTGCCAGTGCCAGTGCCGGTTCCGGTTCCGGTTCCGGTTCCGGTTCCGTTCTGCTGGTTGCCGAAGCCGCCCGGGCCGCCGTTGCCGCCGCCCGGGAACTGGCCGCTGCCCGGCCCGCCCTGCTGGGTCGAACTGCTGCTCCCGCTCTCCACCGCCATGCCGATGCCGAACCCGGCCCCGCCGGCCAGCGCCGCGGTCAGTGCCACCGCCGCGATCACCTTCTTGCCGGACCAGTTTCCCGGCGTGGTCGTGGCCGGCGGGGGAGCGCCGTTGGTCGGCACCCCCGTCCAACCCTCGGCGGGCGGGGCCCACTCGCCGTCGATCGGGGCCGTGACCGGCTCCGGCAACGACGAGGGCTGCCCGTAGGGGGCGCCGTACGGCGGCTCGCCGTGCGGCGGCCGGGGTGCGACCTGATCAGTGGTCATCGTGCGTCCTTCCCGAGATGCATGTGCTTCTCGAAAAGGTGCGGGAGTCAGCTGTCGGCAAGCTATGCCCGACCCGTCCGCCGACTGAGACTTGCCGCCCACGGCATCTTTGGGAGCGCTCCCGATTGACGGCCGCCGATGCAGTCGGTAGGTTTTCGCATGTCGAGAGCCATCCCGAGGGCGAGCGCGTTGCCGGCAGGCGGCGGGCTGGGGTGACGATTCCCCCTTCCCCGAGGCAGGTCATGAAAAGACAGCTCACCCTGATCGGCGCCGTCGTCATCGCGCTCGTCGCGTCGGTGCTCACCTTCACCGGGCCGGCCTTCGCGGCCACCGGTCTGCACATCAGCGGCACCGCCATCGTCGAGTCCAACGGCTCGAATTTCATCATGCGTGGCATCAACCACGAGCACACCTGGTTCACGAACCAGACCAGCTCGTTCGCCAACATCAAGGCGACCGGGGCCAACACCGTCCGGGTCGTGCTCAGCGGCGGCCGGTGGACCGCCAACAGCGCCACCGACGTGGCCAACGTGGTCGCGCTCTGCAAACAGAACAAGCTGATCTGCGTGCTCGAGGACCATGACACCACCGGGTACGGCGAGGACAGCGCCGCGTACACGCTGGACCAGGCGGTGAACTACTGGATCGGCCTGAAGAGCGTGCTGGTCGGCCAGGAGGACTACATCGTCATCAACATCGGCAACGAGCCGATCGGCAACACCAACCCGGGTCAGTGGACGGCGGCGACCGTCGCCGCCGTACAGAAAATGCGCAGTAATGGTTTCCAGCACCTGCTGATGGTCGACGCGCCGAACTGGGGCCAGGACTGGCAGTACACGATGCGGGACAACGCGCAGGCCGTGCTCGACGCCGACACCCAGCACAACACGGTGCTGTCCATCCACATGTACTCGGTCTTCAACACCGCCTCGTCGATCACGTCGTATCTGGACACCTTCAAGTCGAAGGGCTGGCCGCTGGTCATCGGCGAGTTCGGCTGGCAGTACGACTCGAGCCAGGTCGACGACCAGACCCTGATGTCCGAGGCGGTCAAGCGCGGCCTCGGCTACATCGGCTGGTCCTGGGCCGGCAACAACGACCCGATCCTGGACATGACCAACAACTTCGACCCCAACTCGCTGACCACCTGGGGTCAGCGGATCGTCAACC
>Ga0307509_10007144_pt1 | contig 14715 bp, 10 predicted proteins | sample 10_EM_MG_FD_202245 | JGI IMG/M metagenome (GOLD analysis project Ga0307509, IMG submission 202245) | Populus trichocarpa ectomycorrhiza microbial communities from riparian zone in the Pacific Northwest, United States - 10_EM | ecosystem: Host-associated > Plants > Roots > Unclassified | place... | reverse complement strand
CGTGCCCGGCACCGGCTCGACCGGTGGCAACGTCTCGGGCGCGAGGCAGCGCCGGATGATCTCGTCGTGCAAGAACTTCCGGTAGACGCGCTCGTTGAGCTCGCGCACGCGCGGCTGGATCGACTGAACCTCCGCGCAGTCACCGCGGCGAGCGGCGTGCTTGGCCTCGCGCGCGATCTCGTACGCGGCGTTGAACGAGCGCTCCTCGGGAGTGAGCGCGACTTCGTGCGGGCGGTTCACCTCGGCGTCGGTCGCGATGTACGAGAGCCCGCCGAACAGGCTGACGGGGACGAGGATCGCACCCCCGATCTCGAGGATCGCATCCTCGTGATCGCGGTCGACGTACGAGACCGCGCTCGCCGCGAGGATCCCGAGCAGGCCGGCCGCGAGCATGACCTCACCCGTGTGATGGAGCGTGCGGGCCTGCGCGCCCGTGCAGCTAGTGGCCGCGACGAGGAGGAGAGCGGTAACGCGCACCTCGCAAGTATGACGCAAAAAATTGCCTCGTGAATCGCGAGGAGTTGTAGTGGACCGACGTGATGACGCCGTCGACCTCGCTCTATCGCATCTTCAGGCGAGCCGAAGGGGCGGCGTCGGTGAAGTCCGTCGTGATCGCGATGATCATCGTCGCATGCGCGCTGACCTCGGTCGGCGTGATCCGGGTGACCCGCCAGCACGAGGTGCTGCGGCTCGGTTATCAGATCGCGAAGCACAGCGAGCGCGTGAAGACGTTGAAGGAGGCGCGGCGCCGGCTCGAGCTCGAGCGCGCCACGCTCACCGCTCCCGATCGGATCCGCCGGCTCGCGACGGAGCTCGGGATGACCCCGGTCGCGCCCGATCGGATCCGCCTGGTCTCGGATCTCGTGAAGGTCGCGCAGCAGCCATGAAGAAGCCGAAGCTCAAGCCGATGACGCCGGGCGTTTCGGTCGGCGCACGCACGCGCGCGTATCTCGCGGGTGCGATCGTGACCCTCGGACTGTGCGGCGTCGCGATGCGCGCGTGGGCGCTTCAGGTCGACGACGGCGCTCGCTATCGGGCGCTCGCCGAGCGCCAGCACGAGATGCGCCTCGATATCCCCGCGCCGCGCGGCGAGGTGCTCGACGCGCACGGTGCCCCGCTCGCGGTGAGCGCGGATGTCGATTCGATCTGGGCAAACCCGCACGACGTTCGCGACCTCGCGACGACGTCCGACACGCTCGCGAGGCTGACCGGGATCGAGGCGAGCGTGCTCGAGGCCAAGCTCGCGGGCGATCACAAGTTCGTGTGGCTCGCGCGCCACGTCGAGGCGGATGTCGCGAAGCAGGTCGCTGCCGCGAGGCTGCCGGGGATCGAGGTCGCGCGCGAGCCACGCCGCTGGTACCCGGCGAAGGAGATCGCCGGCCCGGTGATCGGCCGCGCCGACATCGACGGCAGGGGCCTCGACGGCATCGAGCTCGCGATGCAAGACTCGCTCGCCGGCAAGCGGACCGCGGTCGACGCGCTGCGAGATGCGCGCGGCCACGCCATGCTCGCGGAGGGTATCGCACCGGCGCAGCCGGGCCAGACGGTGCAGCTGTCGCTCGATCGCAGCATCCAGGCGATCGCCGAGACGGCCCTCGCCGAGACCGTCGCGAGGACGAAGCCGAAGGCCGGTGTCGCCGTCGTGCTCGAGGTCGGCACCGGCCGCGTGCTCGCGATGGCGAGCTATCCCTCGTACGACCCGAACACGGGCGAGTCGCACGGCGCGCGCAACCTCCCGGTGACCGATGCATTCGAGGCGGGATCGGTGATGAAGGTGTTCTCGGTCGCGACCGCCCTCGAAGATGGCGTCGTCGCGCCCGATACCGAGTTCCAGATCGGCAGCAGCGTCGTCGTCGGCAAGCGCGCGATCACCGACCACGAGTTCGATGCGTATCTGACGACCTCCGGCATCATCAAGCGGTCGTCGAACATCGGCGCGGCCAAGATCGCGCTGCGGCTCGGTAGCGAGAAGCTGTACGCCGGCCTCCGGTTGTTCGGCTTCGGCGGCAAGACCGGCATCGAGCTGCCCGGCGAGCGAATCGGCATGCTGCGCAACGGCAAGAACTGGCGCGACATCGATCTCGCGCACATCGCTTTCGGCTACGGCCTGACGGTCACGCCGCTCCAGCTCGCGGCCGCGATCGCGACGATCGGCAACCGCGGCATGTATCGCGAGCCGCGGATCGTCGACGAGGTTCGCGACGGCGAGGGCAACATCACGTATCGCGGCGAGGGCGCCGAACACCGCGCGGTGTCCGAGAAGACCGCCGCGCAGATGATGAAGATGCTGGTGGCCGTGTTCGACAAGGACGTCAACGGCAAGGGCGGCGGGACAGCTAAGGGCATCGACGTCGTCGGCTTCAAGTGCGCGGGGAAGACCGGCACCGCCTACAAGTTCGATCCGGCGACGCGGTCGTACGGCAATCACGATCACTACATGAGCTCGTTTGCAGGGCTCGCCCCGGCGGACCATCCGCGCCTCGCGATCGTCGTCCAGATCGATGATCCGAGCGGCGCCGATCACTACGGCGGCTCCGTCGCCGGTCCGGTGTTCGCGAAGGTCGCGAGCGAGGGGCTGCGCTACCTCGGCGTGCCGGGCGAAGCGCCGCCGCCGCCGCCGCCGCCGATCGTCGCGAACGCGGTGAAGCCCGTCGTCAAGCCCGCGGCGAAGCCGGTCGCGCCGCCGCCCGAGCCCGAGGAGCTCGGCGAGGAGGCCGCCACCGCGGTGAAGGTCCCCGACTTCGCCGGGATGGGTGTAGGCAAGGCGCTCGATCGCGCGCGCGAGCTGCATATTCCCGTCGAGATGATCGGTAGCGGTCGCGTGATCGCGCAGGATCCGCCGGCCGGACCTGCAACCAGCTTCACCAAACTTACGCTGCGATTTTCCGACGAGACACGCGGCGTGCACTAGCTTGCCTACCTGCACGAAATCGGGGAGGCTGCGCGTTCTATCGGTATGACCCTGCGCGAGCTCATCGATGGACTCCCCGGCGCACGCCTGATCGGCGACGGCGAGGTCGAGGTTCGCGCGGTCCACGAGGACTCGCGGCAGGTGGGGCCGGGAGACGTGTTCGTCGCGGTCCGCGGGCTGACCAGCGACGGCCACAACTTCGTCGAGGCAGCGGTCGAGCGCGGCGCGGTCGCGGTGGTCGTCGAGCGCGAGGTCGAGGCCAGCTCGGCGCGGCTGAAGCGCGGTGGCACGCGGCCCGCGATCGTGGTCGTGCCGTCGACCGCGAAGGCGCTCGGCCTCGTGGTCGCGCGCTCGTTCGCCGATCCGGCGAAGACGATGACGCTGATCGGCGTCACCGGGACGAACGGCAAGACGACCACGACCTACCTCGTCGAGGCGATGCTGCGCGAGGCCGGTCACGCGGTCGGCGTCATCGGCACGGTCGAGATCCGGTACGGCACGACCGTGATCCCCGCGGCGTACACCACGCCGACGCCTGAGATCCTCCATTCGGCGCTCGCCCAGATGAAGGCGGCCGGCGTCACTCACGTCGTGATGGAGGTGACGTCGTCGGCGCTGGCGATGAACCGCGTGGTCGGGCTCGAGTACCGGGTCGCCGCGTTCTCGAACCTCACCCAGGATCACCTCGACGTCCACGGCTCGATGGCCGAGTACCAGGCGGCGAAGGAGCTGCTGTTCCGCGAGTACCTCGTGCCCGGCGGCGCCGCGGTGGTGAACGTCGACGATCCGGTCGGCGAGGCGATGGGCGAGGCCGCGCGCGACAAGCCGGGCGACCGCCCGGCGCGTAGCGGCGCCGGAGGCGACGCGAAGGTAAACGCCAAGGTGTTCGCGGTGTCGACCGATCCGGGTAGCTCGGCGAACGTCCGGGTGATCGCGTCGACCTCGACGGTGAAAGGGATCGAGGCGACGTTCGCGACGCCGCGCGGCGATCTGAAGATCATCTCGCGCCCGCTGATCGGCGCGTACAACGTCCAGAACCTCGCGCTCGCGGTCGGGATCGCCGAGGCGCTCGAGCTGCCCCCGGGTGCGATCCAGGCCGGGCTCGAGAACACCGCGCCGCCGGGCCGGGTCCAGCGGGTCGAGAATGCAGCAGACCTCGACGTGTTCGTCGACTACGCGCACACGCCCGATGCGCTGCGCAACGTGCTGTCGGCGCTGCGCCCGCTGACTCAGCGCCGGTTGATCTGCGTGTTCGGCTGCGGCGGCGATCGCGATCCGACGAAGCGGCCGAAGATGGGCGCGGCGGTCGCCGAGCTCGCCGACCTCGCGATCGTCACGAGCGACAATCCGCGCACCGAAGATCCGCGCGCGATCATCGACATGATCCTGCCCGCGGTGCCGAAGCCGTTCTTCGTCGATCCGGATCGCCGGGTCGCGATCCGCGCGGCGATCGCCGAGGCCACCGCGGGCGACGTCGTCGTGATCGCGGGCAAGGGCCACGAGGACTATCAGATCGTCGGCAAGACCAAGCACCACTTCGACGACCGCGAGGAAGCGACCGTGGCGATCGCCGAGCGCGAGGGTCGCCTGCTTCTCGGGCTCGCCCGCGACGCCGACGGCTCGCTCGCGGGCGACGGCAACACCCGGATCGATCGCGTCGTGATCGACTCGCGCCACGCGGCGCCCGGAGCGCTCTACGTCGCGATCCGCGGCGAGAAGCACGACGGCCATCGCTTCACGCTCGATGCGATCAAGGCCGGCGCGTCCGCGGTGATGGTCGATCACGAGGGCCGACAGTGGGCGCGCGGCATCAACGCTCCCGCGATCGAAGTGACCGACACCCGGATCGGCCTCGGCAAGATCTCGCGCGCGCACCGCCGCGCGTGGGCGAAGCAGATCGTCGCGATCACCGGCTCGGCCGGCAAGACCACGACGAAGGAGCTGACCCGCGCCGCACTCGCGATGACCGGTACGACCCTCGCCGCCGAGGGCTCGTTCAACAACGAGACCGGTGTGCCGCTCACGCTGCTCGCACTGCGCCTGTTCCATCACTACGGCGTGATCGAGATGGGCATGCGCGGGCTCGGCCAGATCGAGTACCTGACGAAGCTCGTCGAGCCCGACGTCGCGGTGGTGGTGAACGCCGGCACCGCGCACATCGAGCTGCTCGGGTCGACCGACAACATCGCGAAGGCCAAGTCCGAGATCTGGCTCGGCCTGCGCGCGGGCGGCACCGTCGTGCGCCCGGCCGAGGACGCGCGGCTCGAGAAGTACGCGCGCGAGTACCAGCCGCAGGCGCGCCACGTCACGTTCGGCGAGACCGACGCCGCCGACATCCGCCTCGTCGAGTACCTCCCGAGCGATGCGGGCGGGACGATCCAGCTCGACGTGTTCGGCGAGCGCAAGCACCTCGTGCTCCAGCTCGTGGGGAGGCATGCCGCGCTCGATGCGTGTGCCGCGCTCGCCGCCGCCCATGCCGCCGGCGCGTCGATCGACTCCGCGCTCGCGGGTCTCGCCCGCGCCCGGCCGCCGTCGATGCGCGGGGAGGTCGTCGAGATCGGCGGGCGCAAGGTGATCGTCGACAGCTACAACGCGAACCCGGCGTCGATGGCCGCGGCGCTGCGCACGCTCGCCGAGCGCGCCCGTGGCGTGCCCGCGATCGCGGTGCTCGGCGACATGCTCGAGCTCGGCGATCACGGCCCAACGGAGCACGAACAGATCGGCGTGCTAGCGCGCGAGCTCGGGATCAAGGTGATCGCGCTGGGCGAGCTGGCGACCCGCTACGGCGGAGAGATCGCGAAGGATCCGGCGCACGCGGCGGAGCGCGCGCTGGCGAAGACCGAGTCGGGCGGGTGGATCCTCCTCAAGGCGTCGCGCGGGATGCGGCTCGAGCGCGTCCTCGAAGCGATGAAGGAGCAGACGCTCTAGATGCTGTTCCATCTGTTCTACGGGACGCTCGGCGATCACGCGCGCTGGTTGCGCGTGTTCGGCTATCCGTCGTCGCGCATCCTCGCGGCGGCGATCACCGCGCTGCTGCTGTCGTTCTTTCTCGGACCGTGGTTCATCGAGCGGCTGAAGGCGCGCCAGATCGGCGAGACGATCCGCACCGACGGTCCCGAGACCCACAAGAAGAAGGCGGGCACGCCGACGATGGGCGGCTCGCTGATCCTGTTCTGTCTCGCGGTGTCGACGCTGCTGTGGTGCGACCTCCGCAACCAGTTCGTGTGGCTCGCGCTGACCGTGACCGTGGCATTCGGCGCGATCGGCTTCGCCGACGACTACATCAAGGTCGCGAAGCGCGACAAGAAGGGCCTGTCCGGCAAGATCCGGCTCGCGCTCGAGTTCCTGATCGCGGGCGGCGCGATGGCCTATCTGTTCTATTCGAACACGATGGCGCCCGAGGTGAGGCTGCAGCTCCAGCTGCCGTTCACCGACTTCCGTCACACCGCGCTCGAGTTGCCCGCGTGGCTCTACGTGATCGTCGGCTCGATCGTCGTGGTCGGCGCGGCGAACGCGGTGAACTTCACCGATGGCCTCGATGGTCTCGCGATCGGTCCGTCGATCATGAACGCCGGCACGTTCCTCGTGTTCGCGTACGTCGCGGGCACGACGGCGACGATCGTCGTCGGCAAGGGCCAGGAGCAGACGATCGCGGAGTACCTGCACGTCGCCCACATCAACGGCGTCGAGGAGCTCGCGGTGTTCTGCGCCGCGCTGTTCGGAACCGGGATCGGCTTCCTCTGGTACAACACGTACCCCGCCCAGGTGTTCATGGGCGATGTCGGTGCGCTGTCGCTCGGTGGTGCGATCGGCATGCTCGCCGTGCTGACCAAGAACGAGCTCGTCCTGCTGATCGTCGGCGGGCTGTTCGTCGTCGAGGCGCTGAGCGTGATCATCCAGACCGGCGTGTTCAAGGCGACCAAGCGGATCGAGAACGGCAAGGTCGTCGGCACGCGGGTGTTCGCGATGGCACCGATCCACCACCACTACGAGAAGAAGGGCTGGGACGAGCCGAAGATCATCGTGCGGTTCTGGCTGGTCTCCGCGCTGCTCGCGCTGCTCGCGCTGGGCACGCTGAAGCTGAGGTGAGTATGGAGCTCGAAGGCAAGACCGTCGTCGTGGTAGGCCTCGCGCTCACCGGCGTCGCGGTCGCGAAGTTCTGCGCGAGCCGCGGTGCGCGCGTGATCGTCACGGACAAGAACCCGGCCGACAAGCTCGCGGATCAGATCGAGCTGCTCGCCGGTGTGCCGGTCGAGTGGCAGCTCGGCGGGCACGACGTCGCGACGTTCACGTCCGCGGATCTGGTCGTGATGTCGCCCGGCGTGCCGCAGCTCCCGGAGATGGCCGCCGCGCGCCAGGCCGGCGTCGAGGTGATCGCGGAGATCGAGCTCGCGTACCGGTTCCTCCATCCGCACGCGCAGGTCATCGCGATCACCGGGACGAACGGCAAGTCGACGACGACCGCGCTGACGGGCACGCTGTGCGAGGCCTCGGGCCGGCCGACGTTCACGGGCGGCAATCTCGGCAACATGCCGATGATCGCCGCGATCGATCACCCGGCCAACGCGGCGGGCGGGTTGATCGTCGTCGAGGTCGCGGCGTTCATGCTCGAGAACTGCGAGCGGTTTCGCGCCCACGTCGGCGTGCTCACGAACATCACCGAGGATCACCTCGATCGGTTCGGCACGATGGAGCGCTACGCCGAGATCAAAGGGCGGATCTGGGACTTCCAGCGCAGCGACGACCTCGCGATCGGGAACGCCGCCGATCCGTGGGTCATGAAGGAAGCGCAGGGCATCGCCGCGCACTTCGATACGTTCGACTCGCGGCCCGACGCGACGGCGGAACGTGGCGCGTACCTCTCGCGCGACCGCAAGCAGATCATCCTCCAGCGTCAACCCCTCGCGGAGCAGTACCCCGTCGACGATCTCGTGATCATCGGCAACCACAACCTCGAGAACGCGATGTGCGCGTTTCTCGCCGCGCGTGCGGTCGGGGTCGGGATCGAGCAGCTGCGCGACGGCGCGCGCAAGTACCGCCCGTTGCCCCACCGGATGGAGCTGGTTGGCGACAAGGGCAACATCTACTACTACGACGACAGCAAGGGGACGAACGTCGCCTCGGTCGCCGCATCGGTGAACGGGTTCCCGCGCCCGCTCGTGTTGATCGCCGGTGGCGTCGACAAGGGCGGCTCGTACGAGCCGATGCTGAAGGCGCTCGATGGCACGTGCAAGGGCATGATCCTGATCGGCCAGGCCGCGCCGCTGATCCGCGCGGCGGCCGAGTACCATCGCGTCGCATATCCGATCATCGATGCGACCGACATGCACGATGCCGTGCGCCGCGCGACCGAGCTCGCCACCCCCGGCGACGCGGTCGTGCTGTCGCCGGCGTGCGCGAGCTACGACATGTTCCAGAACTACGGCCATCGCGGTCGGGTGTTCCGCGAAGCTGTCGCGTCGGTTGGCGCGAAACGCCTGGATGGCTGAACTCGCGCGTAGATCACGAGCTCTCTGATCGTGCGAATGCGCCGAGGGGCAGATCACCTCCAAGGCGGGAAGAATCGATTGGCGCTCCGCGCGCGAAACGTCTGGACGTGGGCCGTCCGTGGCAAGGATCGGGAAAGACGCCAACAGAGAGGAGCGATGTAGATCGGACCTCGCGAAGCCGCAGAGGCGTGCGAGGAGTGGCCGCGGGCGTGGTGCGAAGGGTGTGGGAAGGCTGGTATGATTTCGGGATGCGCTGGGCTCCGCTGTTTCTCGTCGCCGCGTGTGGATCGTCCGCCGGAGACCGCGCCCCGCCGAAGCGACCGAACAACGAGCTGATCGTCGGCGAGTTCGAGCGCCATCCGCCCGACGGGACGACGATCGCGCGGTTTCAGGGCGACGGCACGGTCACGGTGGCGCACGACAAGGCGTCGCTCGATCGCAAGAACCTCGCGGTCGGCAGCTACAAGCTCGACGGTGACTCGCTCTCGCTGACGTATGCGAGCGGCGAGATGTGCAAGGGCGGCCAGGTCGGCACGTATAAAGTTGTGGTGTCGAAGCTCGGGATCCGGTTCACCAAGGTCGACGATCCGTGCGCCCAGCGCGCGAAGATCGACGGCCAGACCTGGTTCCGCGTCAAATAACTGGCCCACGTCGCGCGTAGCCTCGAAATTCGAGGCTCTGTGAGTGTCCTGTCGCGGCTGGTCGAGCGCGTTCGATCGACAAACCTTCCATGGCGTCGCGCGGCGTCCGAACCGGCGCTGCCGGCCGCGGCACAGCTCGTCGCGGTCCAGCACCCGAGCGCGGCGCTGCCGGAGCGCTCGTACGATCTGCTGTTGCTCGCGGCGGTGCTCGGCCTCCTCGGGATCGGGACGATCGAGATCTACTCGGCGACCGCGGCCGAGTCGCTGACCCACTACGGCGACTCCATGCACTACCTCGAGCGCCAGATCGGCTACGTGCTGTGCGGTGCGCTCGCGATGTGGCTCGGCGCCGGGCTCGACTATCGCCGGCTGAAGAGCTGGACCTATCCGCTGCTCGGCGGTGCGCTCGTCCTCCTCGCCGTGGCGCTCGCGATGCACTCGAAGAACGGCGCGAAGCGGTGGATCCCGCTCGGGCCGCTGACGTTCCAGCCGGTCGAGATCGCGAAGCTCGCGCTCGTCACCTATCTCGCGTGCTCGCTCGGTCGCAAGGCGGATCAGGTCAAGACGTTCACGATCGGGTTCGTGCCGCACCTCGTGGTGTGCGGGATGATGATGGCGCTGTTGCTCAAGCAGCCCGATCTCGGGTCGTCCGTCGTGCTCGGCGCGACTACGCTCGGCATGCTGTTCATGGCGGGCGCGCGCGTCTCGTACATCACGATCGCGGTGCTCGGTGCGGCGCCCGTCGCGTATCACCTCGTCGTCGGCACGCCGTGGCGGATGCAGCGGTTCCTCGCGTACTTCAATCCCGAGGCGTTCGCGCACAAGGAGGGCTATCAGGGCCTCCAGGCGCTGCTCGCGATGGGCTCGGGTGGCTTGACGGGCGCGGGGCTCGGCGGCGGGCACCAGACGCTCGGCTACATGCCGGAGGCGCACAACGACTTCATCCTCGCGCCGATCGGCGAGGAGCTCGGCTGGATCGGCGTCGCGTGCGTGCTCGCGCTGTTCGCAATTCTGTTGTGGCGCGGCGTCCGCGCGGCGCTGGGCGCGCGAGACGTGTTCGGCGGCTACCTCGCCTTCGGGATCACGCTCCTGTTCGGGGTCCAGGCGCTGTTCAATGTCGGCGTCGTGCTCGGCGTCGTGCCGAACAAGGGCATCACCCTCCCGCTCGTCAGCTACGGCGGCAGCTCGCTCGTGATCACGATGTTCCTCGTCGGCTTGCTGCTCAACGTCGGTCGCCGGCCGGAGCGTCACACCGCCGAGCGCGAGCTCAAACAGCGCGAGCCGATCCGGAAGAAACGCGTACGCGTACGCGTTGTTCCGGCATGATCACCGACATGAAGCTCGTCATCGCCGGCGGTGGTACGGGCGGGCATCTGTTCCCCGGGGTCGCGCTCGCCGAGGAGCTGCGCGCCCGCGAGACCGGTGCGGAGATCACGTTCGTCGGCACCGCGCGGGGGATCGAGGCGCGCGTGTTGCCCGAGCTCGGCTGGGCGCTCGAGCTGATCGAGGTCAGCGGGCTCAAGACCGTCGGTGTCGTCGGAGCGATCAAGGGCCTGTTCCGGCTGCCGCGCGCGTGGTGGCAGGCGCGTGCACTGCTGAAGCGCCTCAAGCCCGACGCGGTGATCGGCGTCGGCGGCTACGCGTCTGGACCGGTCGTGCTCGCCGCGAAGCTGCGTGGGATCCCGACGGCGATCTGCGAGCAGAACTCGATCCCCGGGCTCACCAACAAGATCCTCGGGCGGCTCACCCGGAGGGTGTTTCTGTCGTTCGATACGTCGCGGCCGTTCTTCAAGGCGAAGAAGATCGTGATGGCCGGCAATCCGGTCCGGCGCGAGCTGGTCGCGCGCCTCGGCGCCACGCCCACGACCGCGCACGACGATCGGATCCACGTGCTGGTCAGCGGTGGCTCGCTCGGCGCGGTCGCGGTCAACGAGCTCGCGGCACAGGCGCTGATCACGCTCGCGAAAGATCACCGGCTCGCGATCACGCACCAGACCGGCGAGAAGGATCTCGAGGCGACCGCCGCGCGCTACCGCGACGCCGGTGTCGAGGCCGACTGCCGCGCGTTCATCAAGGACATGGCCGCGACCTACCTCGCCGCGGATCTCGTGATCGGACGCGCGGGCGCGACCACGGTCGCGGAGCTCGCGATCGCGGGCAAGCCGGCGGTGTTCATTCCCTACCCGTTCGCCGCCGACAATCACCAGGAGCTCAACGCCCAGGAGATGGCCGAGCACGGTGCCGCGTTGGTGTTCCGGCAAGCGGACCTCACCGCCGACAAGCTCGTCGCCGCGCTACGCCCGCTGCTCGACGATCCGGCGAAGCGCACCGCGATGGGCGACGCGATGAAGTCGCTCGCGAAGCCCGGCGCCGCCGCGGCGGTGATCGACTGGGCCCAGGCCCGCTAGACGCAGCTCGCCGCGCGCCGCGCTGCGGGCCAGTCGAGGACCCACGCGAGGATCCTTCGCTCGAACCGGGCGTGGAGTACGCGCGGGCCGGAATGCCCTGATTATCATCGAGCCGGGCTCCGCGGCCCGCGCTCGGCCGCGTGTCGATCACCTGGCTACCAGCCAGCCCGCACCCGGCTGCAAGGCTGGACCGACGTCCGCCCAGCGCGCATCGCCGGGATGGACGTGCATCGTGCCGGCGCGATCGGTCGCGATGCGGACCACCCGGATCGGATGCGGGTTCGCGAGCGCGGTCCATATTGAGAACCGCAGCGCCGAGGGATCGACGCGGCAGTCGCACGCGCGCAGGGCGGGATCGAGCCGAGCGCCGAGCGTCTTCGGATCGGCGAACGCTTCGGCGACGGCGGGACAGTCCGCGGTGTCGAGCGGCTTCTCGGGCAGCGGCGGCGGCGACACCGGCGCGAGGAAGTAGAGCTCGACCTGCTCGAACCCGGCGCGCTCGGCGAGCTCGAACGTGTCCGCGACCCGGCGCCACGAGACCGCGCGATCGATCGCGAGCGCGAGCGGCGGGCGCTTGCCGTACTGTGTGACGAGGAAGCGATCGAAGCGGAACTGCAGCTCCGCGCGATCGGTGATGACGTTGCCGAGGAACACCGTGCGCGTCGCGCCGAGCTCGAGGATCGGTGCGGCCGGCGTCGCTGGATCGGGCAGGTCGCGGGTCGCGAGGTCGAGCGTCGCCAGGTCGGCGTCGGGTAGCGCGTGGGCCGACTGATCGACGGTCGCGAGCCAGTGCGCGAGATCGCTCGACCGCGCAGCGCACTCGTCGGGAGTGAGCCGGGTCTGGCAGCCCGCCCCGGACGCAACGAGGCCAACGAGGCGCACGATCACGAGGATTCGATGGGGTCCGCGCGGCGCATACATCGTGGTATCTACGCGTTCGATCAACGCCATGTTCCGCAAGTCAGATACTCAGATTCATTTCGTAGGGATCGGCGGGATGGGCATGTGCGGAATCGCCGAGGTCCTGGCGAACATGGGGTACCGGGTGTCGGGGTCGGACATGAACGACACCGAGATCACCCGGCACCTGGCGAAGATCGGCTGCGACATCAAGCAGGGGCACCGCGGCGACAACCTCGAGACCGCGGATGTGGTCGTCGTGTCGAGCGCGATCAAGGGCTACAACCCCGAGGTCGAGGCGGCGCGAGCGCGCGGCATTCCGGTGATCCCGCGCGCCGAGATGCTCGGCGAGCTGATGCGAATGAAGTACGGCATCGCGGTCGCCGGCGCCCACGGCAAGACCACGTCGACGACGATGATGCACACCGTGCTGATGGCGGCCGGGCTCGATCCGACCGCGGTGATCGGTGGTCGCGTCAACTCGCTCGGGCTCGCGAACGCGCGCTGGGGCAAGAGCGACTACCTCGTCGCCGAAGCCGACGAGAGCGACGGCTCGTTCCTGACCCTCACGCCGACGCTGGCGATCGTCACGAACGTCGACGCCGAGCACCTCGATCACTACGGCACGTTCGACAACGTGAAGAAGGCGTTCACCGATTTCTGCAACCGCGTCCCGTTCTACGGGATGAGCGCGCTGTGCGGCGACAACGCGGGCGTCCAGGCGATCCTGCCGAACATCACGAAGCGCCACGTCACGTTCGGGATCAGCTCGCAGGCGACGTATCGCGCCCGCAACATCCGGCCCGACGGCCTGACCACGCGATTCGTCGCGTGGCGCAAGGCCGACGAGCTCGGCGAGGTCGTGCTGCCGATGCCGGGCGAGCACAACGTGCTGAACGCGCTCGGCGTGCTCGCGATCGCGGACTTCCTGCAGATCCCGTTCGAGACCTACGTGAAGGCGCTCGCTCAGTTCGAAGGCGTCGCGCGGCGGTTCACCGTGCGCGGCGAGGTCGGTGGGATCACCATCGTCGACGATTTCGGTCATCACCCGTCCGAGGTGCGCGCGACCTTGAAGGGTGCGAAGGCGAGCTTCGGTGGCCGCAGGGTGGTCGCCGCGTTTCAGCCGCACCGGTTCACGCGCACGCGCGATCAGTGGGACGAGTTCCCGCGCGCGTTCCACGACGCCGACAAGGTCGTGATCTGCGACATCTTCGCCGCGGGCGAGAAGCCGATCGACGGGATCTCGAGCGAACAACTCGTGAACCTCGCGCGCGAGGCCGGGCATCCCGACATCCACTACGTCGCGAAGCGCGAGGACCTCGCGGCCTGGCTCGACGCGCAGGCGAAGTCCGGCGACCTCGTGATCACGCTCGGCGCCGGCAACATCCAGCTCGCGTGCAACGATCTGATCGCGCTGCTCGAGAAGCGGCTCGGCCCCGCGACGAAGAAGAATCTCGTGCGCGTGCAAGAGTCGTCCGCCACGGTTGCGCGGTGAAGTCTGACGTCGCGCTCGCACCGCTGACCACGCTCGGCGTCGGCGGCGCGGCGAAGCGGTTCGCGACGTTCGACAACGTGCGCGAGCTGACGGCGCTGCTCGAGACCGAGGAGCCGGTGCTGGTGCTCGGCGGTGGCTCGAATGTCGTGATCGGCGACGCGGGTTTCGCTGGCCTCGTGATCCAGCCGGCGAACAAAGCCGTCACCCGGATCGGCTTGTTCGACGAGTTCGCGGTGATCTCGGCGTTCGCGGGCGTCGTGTGGGACGACTTCGTCGCGCAGATGGTGTCCGAGGGCCTCGCAGGCGTGGAGTGTCTGTCGGGGATCCCCGGGCTCGTCGGCGCGACGCCGATGCAGAACGTCGGCGCGTACGGCCAGGAGGTCGCCGACACGATCGTGTTCGTGCGCGCGTGGGATCGCCAGCGCCACGAGCTCGTGAAGCTCGAGGCGGCCGAGTGCGGCTTCGCGTATCGCACGAGCATGTTCAAGGGCAGCGAGCGCTGGGTGATCTTCGAGGTCCGGTTCAAGCTGCCGCGCCGGACCGAGGCGATGCCGATCAAGTATGCCGAGCTCGCGAAGGCGCTCGGGATCCCCGAAGGTGGCACCGCGCCGCTCGCGCAGGTGCGCGACACCGTGATCGCGCTCCGCCGCGGCAAGGGCATGGTCGTCGATCCGGGCGATCCTGACTCGCGCAGCGCGGGCTCGTTCTTCACGAACCCGATCGTCGACGCCGCGGCCGCGAGCGAGCTCGAGCGACGCGCCGGCGCGAGGCCACCGCAGTGGGTCCAGCCCGACGGGCGGATCAAGCTCGCCGCCGCGTGGTTGATCGAGCGGGCCGGGTTCGCGAAGGGTTACAGCCGCGGCAACGTCGG
>Ga0307509_10007143_pt1 | contig 14715 bp, 15 predicted proteins | sample 10_EM_MG_FD_202245 | JGI IMG/M metagenome (GOLD analysis project Ga0307509, IMG submission 202245) | Populus trichocarpa ectomycorrhiza microbial communities from riparian zone in the Pacific Northwest, United States - 10_EM | ecosystem: Host-associated > Plants > Roots > Unclassified | place... | reverse complement strand
ATTATCCTCTCCAGGATATTATATCAGCTTCTATTGAGGGGCTGTTGATTCATAGCGTGACAAGCGACTTTAAGATCCTAGTATAGCTATACTTCTATTCTTAGCGAGTGTTGGGCTTGGTGACATTTAGACTTATGCGATCCCCCATAAAGACTGGTCTGGGACCAGTTCAAACCAGACCGGACCACCCAAGTTAGTCGGGTCCAGTCATCGCCATCACCAGGACTGGCCAGCCCGGTCCCGCCTCCAAGACTTGACCGGTCGGACTATTCGGAACCCTGTCCAGAAAATTAGCGCAAAAAGCAAATACAACCAGCTACATCCTCTATCCGCCTCCCTTACATAGTGTATCCTCTCTCCATTTAAGCGGATGTGGCCAATTACTTTGGATCTTGAGCAAGGTAACAAGCGCAGCACGTTCATTGTCAGTAAATTTAGTAGCTCTGACAATAATGCTATCATTAAAAGTGTCGTCATTGCCATTGGTGCGGTTGGATACTTTCTTGTAAAAGTGGTCAAAACAAGCCATAACATCCTTGACATCAAGATTGCGAGCTTGTACTTCCTTATGAAGAACTCCTGTGAATTCATGCAATTGTGCCAACTTGTCCAATCCCTGTTGTCTGAGCGCAGTTGGTGGAATCTTTTTCTGCAATTCAGCTAAGTAGACTGCGTTCTGCAATGGAACATTAGTAACAACTCTGTAGACACCAGTATTCCCAAGCGTCCAGTCCGCCCGTCTTGGGGTCTGGGCGGGACGGACGGCAGTATCTGAAAGGGCACCAGGGACGGGTGGGTATCTTGGCATCCGCCCGGACCACTGCATGAATGGACGGGCGAGGACTGCAGGTGTCCCAGGTGGCGCAATTTTCCGGGAAACTCCAGAAGAAGACCGGGCCTTACAGGTGATTGACGGGCCTTATGGGTTATCGGTGGGCCCTATAGCAAATTGGCGAGGACTGCAGATGACGGGTGAGGACTGCAGATGGACTGCAGGTATCGTTCGGGAGTTACCGATCCGCAGAGGACCTCAGGGCCCTACACTCACCCTCTTAGAGGGTAGTATTTTCCAAAGGACGGGAGCTCTTGCCATACAGCTTGAGGTACATGCCCGGGACTCCCGGGACTGCAGTCCTGGTGGTGCCTACAGGGCCGACACTGGGCGAACGGGACGCTTGGGAACACTAGACACAAATTCATCTTACACGCCTAGGGCTCCTTGGACATTATACTTTCCCTCCAACTTCATCCTCTTCGTTCTTTCTTCCAAAGCCAGACCCCGTTGAAAAATTAGAAAACTTGGAGTAAGGCACAGCTGGGATGATCCCTACAAGGCGTTCGAAGCATTCCCGGATTAGCTCCTTAGTGCACTTGTCATACCGCTCTTGCTTCTTTTTAAAATATTTGAGGAAGTCTTCGTGCCCATCACTCAAGCTTTTGACTTGATTCTCCAAGAAGTAGAGCATTGTGGCCTGCTCCTCCGGACAGTCTCTGAGTAAGGCATTGCGTACGCCTAGATAGCGATTGGACCACTTGGCCTCAAGTTCCTTGACAGCCGCTCCGCACCCAAGCATGGTGGTCGGGGCTCTACGACTCTGTTGCGCATTGTTAGTTTCCAACTTGAAGTTGTCAAAGGTAGTACGAACACCATTAGTGAGAGGGCGAAATCTGCCGGTACGAAGTGCAGCCTGAAGGCAAGTTGGTGGCTTCGCGAAACGATGCATTTTAGGGGGGGAGCATAGTGATGAGGCAAGGTAGTATATACTGCAGTGGTGTTTTCAGGCATGGCAGAGAGGACGATGGGAGTGGCCTAGGTTGTGTGAATATCATAAGTTGCTAGTTACATGCCAAGACAACATGCCTTGCCGTAGAAGCTTGAGTAATTGAAACGTGTCCTATGTTGTTGGGCTTCCCTCTCTCTCAGTAAGGTCTGGAAAATATTTGCTGTCATTTTACTGTAATTTTGCTGTGCTTTTTGCCCGCTTTCAAGAGAAGGGAATTGTGGGCTTCATAGCTAGCGTTGTTGGCACTAAGTTGCCAAAGTTTGTGCCATGGTACTACCTTTCAAATGCTCTAGAGGCATCCGGCAGGAAACATAATCCCGATCCAGTAGTCTAGCTCTAGTCTAAGTTCCTGTGTTCGGCCGCTGCGGTACTTATTCCTCCGACATGGACAGAGCTGGCAGTAGGGCTTTGATGACATATGTGGAGGATTGCGTGCAGGAAGGCGCTACCCCGGAGCCAGGTTAGGTTGACGAGATTCTTGTCCAAGATGCCGAGGGTTATTCGTGAATTTAAAAAGCCAGATAGGTCTTATTTCCCACTTTTGCGAGCCACCTGTAACCCCTCCCACTCTACACCATTTCTCAAACAGGTGTTATATCTTTCCATTGAGCCGGTTAATGGCTTTTCATGAGGTCATCATACTGTATTATATTATTCAATATTATTCTATACTATGTAAAATTGCCATTCGAGCACCAAATGTTGTCTGGAACGTGCTGTACTAGTCGTTTAGAAAGTGAAATCAGTATTCCCAACCGTCCGGGGGCCCGGCGTGGCCCCGCGGGGGGACTGCCAAGAGCCCTGGACGGGACGTGACGGCCATATGTAGTCCGTCCGGCGCGGCCTAAGGGCAGGACCGCCGTCTTTGAGCAGAACGGTGAGACCTCCTAGTCCAGGGCCGGGGGGCGGACTGCGGGGGACTGCAGGGGACGACAGGGGATGGCTCGAGACGGTGGGGGACGGCCGGGGACGGTTGAGGATCGCCGGAAATGGTGAGTGACGGCCGGGGACGGTAGGGAACTGTGGGGGACCGCGGGGGTCGGCGCGGGTGATATCTCATGATGGGAAAAGAATTCATTTGCAAGTGTATGATTTCAGCTTGGCTAGTGCAGGAGGTCCAAGCGCCAGGACTATAGTCCCATAGTCCGTCCGGTACTCACCTTCTAGGGCGTAGTCCGTCCCAGCACCCCCAAAAAGACGGACTATGAGCCGTAGTCCCTCCCGCCCTCCCCGGAAGACGGACGGACTAGGCGGTGGAACATTGTCTTCGTTCCCATACCCATCTGCAATTAGAACACCGCTTAACTTCTTTCATTCGATGGCTCGTGAATTCTGTACAGTAGTTCATAAAATATTCTTCCCTCCCCCTGTTCCGACCTCTACGCCTAGCAACAAAACATTTCTAGCAGGCCGGGAAAAATCGGAGGGCGAAAGAAGCAAGAGAGCGAAAATGCTATATAATTCATTGTTCAGTACCGCGCGTTAAGTTGAATTTGGGCACTTTACATTGTGCACTATAGGTATCCCCTAAGTCGCTATTCATATTAGCTAGCCTTGATAGCTTACGCCTGGAATATCCTCAATCTAGCGAGAAATCATTTATTCTACGCCATTCTAGTTACAGTACAAGCCATCCCAAACTCCACAAAGCCCACCAAGGCCAATTCCAATCGGAGAGGGTTGATACAGCATTAAAAAGAAAGAGAAAAGAAAAACAGGCCGGCTGCCCAGGGAAAGCACCATACTCTAAAACAGGAATTTTCTTTTTTCTCCCCCCCCAGAGTATGAAGAGTATGTATGGCAAAAGAACCAAATAAACTAATAGGGAAACAGGAATTATCAACACCAAACCAATACTCGACAAAACGGAGACTGCTGTAGGACGAAGGCCACGTAGTCTACTTATGCAAAGCCGATACTCAAAATATCAGGATGACGAGATAGGAGAGGGAATGTGCGCTAAGAGGTGGAAAAAGAAAGAGTGAAAACAAAGTTATCAAGCACCGATCAAGAGCCAATATTGTAGAAGCAGTATAATATAGAGTTGGAGACCCAGGGGGAGGTAATATGATACACTATTATTGGCAGAAAGATGTCTAGGATGTAAGAAGGTATAGACCTAAGCCAAAAGGAAAGCCAAAAGGAATGAGATGAGGAAGAAGTTCGACAGTGCGACAGTGTAACACTGCAAGTGAGAGGGCTTATCCGGTGGGGAACTTTCGTCGTGAATGACCGTCCTTACCAGCAGTATCGGGAGTCACATCCTCCATTCCAAAAGCATTTTCACGACGTCCCCAAACCCATGCTCGGCTGCCCACAAGAGAGGTGTTCTGCCGTCTTTATCCGCAGTATCAGGGGTGACATCTTGTCGCTCCAAAAGGATCTTCACCATGTCCAAATTCCCACTCTCAGCTGCCCACGAGAGAGGAGTTCGACCGTCTTCATCGGCAGCATCGGGAGAGACATCCTCCCGTTCCAAAAGTATCCTCACGATGGCCCCATACCCATTTTCAACTGCCCACGAGAGAGGGGTTCGACCGTCTTCATCTGGACTGTCGGGAGTGATATCCTTACGTTCCAAAAAAATCTTGACGATGGTCCCATACCCATTTTCGGCTGCCCACAAGAGAGGTGTTCTGCCGTCTTTATCCGCAGTGTCGGGAGTGACATCCTCCCGTTTCAAAAACATCTTGACTAAGTTCAGGTTCCCACTTTCGGTTGCCCACGATAGAGGGGTTCGGCCATCTTCATCCGGAGTGTCAGGAGCGACATCCTCCTGGCCCAAAAGTATTTCCACGACGTCCTCACACCCATTTCCAGCTGCCCACGATAGGGAGGTTCGACCGTCTTCATCCGCGGTGTCGGGAACAACACCCTCCTGTTTCAAAAGCATCACCACGGTGTCCCCGCTCCCATTTCCAGCTGCCCAGGATAGAGGGGTTCGACCATCTTGATCCGGAATGTCGGGGTTGATATCCCCCCGTTCCAAGAGCATTTTCACGACATCCTCATACCCATGTTCAGCTGCCCACGATAGAGGGGTTCGGCCACCTTTATCCGTAGTGTCGGGAGCGACATCCTCCCGTTCTAAAAGTATTTCAATGACATCCACGTACCCATTTTCAGCTGCCCACAAGAGAGGTGTTCGACCGCCATAGTCCGCGGCATCGGGAGCGATACCCTTCCGTCCCAAAAGCCTCTTCACGACGTCCTCATACCCATTTTCCGCTGCCCACGACAGAGGGGTTCGACCATCTTCATCCACAGTATCGAGAGTGATATCCTCTCGTGCCAAAAGCATCAACATGATATCCTCACTTCCATTTTGCGCTGCCCACAAGAGAGGTGTTTGACCATATTTGTCCATAATGTCGGGAGTGACGTCCTTTCGTTCCAACAGCATCTTCACAATGGCCCCGTGCCCATTTTCAACTGCCCACAAGAGGGGTGTTCGACCGTCTTTATCCGCAGTGTCCGGAGTTACCTCCTCTCGTCCCAAAAGCAGCTTCACAGTGCCCTCCTCCCCATTTTCAGCTGCCCACGAGAGGGGTGTTCGACCGTCTTTATCCGCAGTGTCTGGAGTGACACCTCCCCGGTCCAAAAGCAATTTCACTATGCCCTCCTCCCCCTGTGCCCACGATAGCGGTGTTTGACCGTTTGTATCCGTAGTGTTGGGAGCGACATCTCTCCGTTCCAGAAGCATCGCCACAGTGTCCCAATCCCCACTTTCGGCCGCCCAGGATAGGGGGGTTCGACCATCTTCATCCGGAGTGTCGGGGGCGACATCTTCCCGCTCCAAAAGCATCTTTACCATGTCCAGATACCCATTTTCAGCCGCCCACGATAGAGGGGTCCGGCCGTCTTCATCCGCAGCGTCGGGAGAGACATCCCCCCTTTCTAAAAGCATCTCCACGATGCCCGTACACCCATTTTCAACTGCCCACGATAGAGGTGTTCGGCCTTCTTCATCCGCAGCATCAGGGGTGACATCCTTCCGTTTCAAAAGTATCAACGCGACCTCCTTACTCCCACTCTCAGCTGCCCAAGACAGAGGGGTTCGACCATTGGCATCCGCTGTGTCGGGAGTCACATCTGCCCGCCCCAAGAGCGCTATCGCGGTGTCCATATCGCCATATTCAGCTGCCCATGAGAGAGCTGTTCGACCGTCCTTATCCGCAGTGTTGGGAGTGACACCTTCCCGCCCCAAAAGCAGTCCCACGACGTCCCCGAACATATGTTCGGCTGCCCACAAGAGAGGTGTTCTGCCGTCCTTATCCACAGAATCGGGGGTGACATCCTCCCGCTCCAGAAGGATCTTCACCATGTCCAGATTCCCATTCTCAGATGCCCAAGATAGAGGGGTTCGACCGTCGGCATCCGGAGTGTCGAGAATCACATCCTCCCGCCTCAAGAGTGCCATCACGGTGTTTATATCGTCTTCTTCAGCCGCCCACGAGAGAAGTGTTTGGCCGTCCTTAGCCGCAGTGTTAGGAGTGACATCCTCCCGTTCTAAAAGCATCACCACGATGTCCGTACACCCATTTTCAGCTGCCCACCATAGAGGGGTTCGACCATGTTCATCCGCAATGTCAGGAGTGAGATCCTCCCGGCGTAAAAGCATCTTCAGGATGTCCTCAGAGCCATTTTTGGCTGCCCATGACAGAGGCGTTCGACCCGTGATATCCGTCATGTCAGGAGCGACCTCCTCCCGTTCTAACAGCAGCTTCGCGATGGCTCCATACCCATTCTCGGCTACCCACGATAGAGGTGTCCGACCGTCTTTATCCGGGGTGTCAGGAGCGACATCCTCCCGTGCCAAAAGTGTCTCCACAACGCCCTTATGCCCACCTCCAGCTGCCCAAGATAGAGGGGTTCGGCCGTCTTCATCCGCGGTGTTAAGAGCGACATCCTTCCGTGCGAAAAGTTTCTCCACAATGCCCTTATGCCCACCTCCAGCTGCCCAAGATAGAGGGGCTCGACCGTCTCCATCCGCAGCGTCCGCAGTAACAGCCTCCTGTTCCAAAAGTATCTTCACTACCTCGCTGTGCCCTCGCTCGGCTGCCCACGAGAGAGGTGTTCGCCCCTCCTTATCCGCAGTGTTGGGAGTAACACCCTCCTGTTCCAAAAGCACCTTCAGGACGGCCCCGTGCCCATTCTTTGCAGCCCACAAAGTTGCCGTATTACCCGCCACATCAGTTGCGTCGAGGTCCCATTTCTTCATCTTCAATAGAGCCGCTGCTGCCTCCGCGATCCCAAAATACGCAGCACCATGGAGCCCCGCAAATCCCGTAGGATGACCCCGATAAAGTTCCCTGTCCCGTTTATCGCCGCTTTGGGTTAAGAGTATTCCTGAGGATACATGCTTATCGAGCCCATCGAGAAGCTTTAGTGCGAGTGTGTTCACACTTTCGGTGATTTCCCTTGCTGCATGTGTTCCCCAGTGACAAGAGGCATATTCAAGCAAAGGTGTTTCTGGTTGGGGCCCATGATGGAGAGCCGAAAGGTCTCTAAGGCACTGAAAGTTGAGATACGTTAAACAAGCCTCGGCAATCACCGCATGAGGGCTGTGAAACAGGTCGGTCTTATCGGACAGACACCCCCGAAGAGTGTGGTGGACAAGATGGACAGTGTAGGTGGGCGCTTCAACTGTTACAAGCCCCAAAGAGCATTCGAGCAGTGTTTCTATCGGAGGAATGTTCTGAAAATTCAGGTCTGTGGTCCCTATTTCTACCCCCAGGGCATAGCACAACTCGTTGACTCCTAAGGGTCGCTCCGAATGTGATAGCCACATTAACACATCCATGCCAAGCTTCGACTTGCCTCCCTCCTGTGCCTTTATTCGTGCCAGGGTTGCAGAATATGCATCTCGAAGCCCATTCCCTTGGATCATCCGGTCGAGCTTTTGCTTTCTCTTGTAGATTGTAACCTCTTCCAGGACCGCATTAATATTAAGAGAAACAAGAAGGAATCTATATCCTATTGTTAGCGAATATCCAACGAGGCCTAGGTTAGTTGGTCTACCCACATTGGGGAAAATTCCCTAGGAATTATTCTCATAATCTCAGCCCTCAAATCGTCGTCCATTGCGCCGGGCGTGGGATCTCGGTCCAATCTCATCTTAAGATATCTCCTAATATCCTCAGTGGTCGGAATGACGGCTATTGTGATTGCCTCCGTAAAATATCTCTTAATCTCGTCTCGAATGTGAGGCCTCCCAGTAACGAATACCCGCACGGCCGGCGAAGCCCTTACAATCTCTCGTAGCGACTCAAGAAGCTCTCGTCGATTGGTAGGATGGCATTCATCTAAACCATCGATACAAATGAAGACTTCCCGCAGTGAGGAGATTGTCGTCTCCAGCATTTCCACCAAGTCCGAAAGCCGAACAGCCCGCCCGCCTAACACCCTTTTCCCCTGGTGAAAAGCCTGCCGTATCGGATCCGGGATTCCGTCTCTCTCTAAAAGCTGCTTAAGGATTGCGCCCAACATGTTCGTTGTGGACTGCTCCTCCCGGGAGAGGTAATCGCAGTACAGGCCTGCCACAGCGACATCTCTATCACGAAATTGATTGCACAACGAGTCAATAACTAAGGAGCTAATATTGGTGGGCGTCAGTAATATCCACTTGCTCGAGATGACTTTCTCACTAACCTGATACATGTCTTTCCCACACCTGGATGGCCGTAGCAGAACATAACAGTGTGCTTCGGCATCCCTTCGCTACCGCTCCACTCCCGAAACTCGTTCGTTTTCAGAAGCCAACCACCCACACCATCCATCCGGCTGGTTTGCACACTTTGGTGCTTGTGTCGAGGCTCTAGCGGCGAGAGCCACTGCTTAATCTGGTTGTCTTCGCCATCTGTTTCGATCACAGTAATAGTTTTGTTGTTCAGAGCGACAGTCTTGCCGTAGCTATTCGTTACGTTCCTACCAGGACCAAATGATTGTGTATTTGTTATTCGTTCCATGGTGCCTTTTTTTTTTGGGATGCTTCGTTTCGCTGTGGATGAGGTTGCGCGATAATCCAGGGGGACAAACGAGTTTATGAGCTTTCTAGCGCTCGAGAAAAGGGGGTCATTTGCCCTATATTTTTTTCGCTATTGCTTTCCAATCCTTTCTATGCCAAGAAAACACGTCAGAAGGAAGGCACCCCTAGGGAGTTGGCAAACAAGCAAGAGGTACAAGGGTAGACAGACACCTAAAGATTTACTGGAACATAGCGCTGGGGGGAGGAAGAGATGGGTTAAAATAAATAAAAGTTTTAACCGGAGCCGGCAGGGATGTATCTGGCTAGTTAACCTTGAATAACTGTTCCATAACCTCATGCCAAGACCCTGTACTGAGGTAAGTTACACTCTCGTTTGCTAAGTTCTCGCGGCAAGAGAGGTGCTCGAGTACTAGAGTATGGTGCTGGCCGTCTATAACATTCACCAGGTCTAATGCAACGGGGACGCAAGCTTGCCATGCAATTGTAGAGTAAACTCTCAGTATTTTGCTATTGTAGGGTTTATATTTTAATTTTTGCTATTTAATAATATTATTATGATAATATTACTGTATTATGTGCATTATTTTACAATAACTGAATATCTTCTGTATCATACCCCTCTAGGCATACAATCCTTTTAGGTTAACAGAAAATAACCTATTTTCCTGCCATCTCGCTCTCCTTGCGCAAACTCTCTAATATGGAATAATTTCGTAGTATCATAATATTATCATGCTATGTCAAATGATGGGTTATTGAAGTGTCATCTAGTATAACGATGGCCCTGCCTACTTCCTCCCCTCTCTATCATTTCCGGACTATATCTATCAACTCTCTTCCTACTTTTTTTTATTTCCAGTATACCATAAGTTAACAACCACCTAGGGACCTTAAGAGGCATATCGGAGTTTGGGTTTTACACAAAGTGCTGATAAATTGAATTTCCTTACAACAAGCGGATTTCACATCCCGGGACCAGAGGGAGAGCCTAGAAGATGGCTAGAAGACTTCAATATAGGACTTTAGGATTGAGCGCGGGAGGGTTCCTGCCCAGGAGCCGAGTTATATCCACAAGGTTCTCATCAGCGATTCCAATGGGGTGTTCGTCTACTGTAAGTATCCGAATATAAGAGCTGTGTGCTATATGGTCGAAAATTTCGATATAAAGAATAAAAGCATGCCCATCCAGCGCCCACCCTTGAACACTCGGAACAACGAGGACTACTCTCTGGACCAAAAAGTCGGCATCCACCCTAAACCGAGTAAACCTCCGTGACAACCACTTGCCTCCACCACTTATACGATACAACTTCGGCAATCTCTACAATTATGGGATCTCTGAATAACCTCAGTGGTAAGCCTATAGTAGGAAACAAAATAAGCTTTCTATGATAATTTATTATATATTTTTCTTTAAAAATTCATTGAGCTGGGGTCAATTTGTTGAAAAAAGGGGGCTTTATGAGGTTTAGGGTGGATGCGGACTTTTTGACCGGGGGAGTATATGCATCATCCCCGGGAGCTGTGATATCATTTCCACCCTCACATCAGCGTTAGTCTGGGGACTTGGTTGTACAATGCCAATGTGTGCAAATCTTGTAACACAGCACGTTTACGGCGATAGCGATAATTGTATTAATATTAAAGCAACAAAAGAACGCACACCAATGAAATCCCCATCCCCAAATCCCCTCCCCCCCGCACCACCCACCCGGCCCAGGCACAAAGTCCAACTCCCACCCCAGCCTTCTGCCAGAACAGCTCCGTAGTTCCAATTCCGCCCTCCCTGTGGCCCATGCTGGTGCTCTACTAGTAGAGTCCTAGACTTGTGCCCTGTCCCCTCCCTCTTCCAACCGGTCATTAAGTGCGTTGAACTGGACCTGAAGAGATCCCTGGAGAGCAGTGACCTCGGAAAGGTTCCGCTCTAAGTCCGCCACTCGCTGCAGGAGGGCTGAGATCCCCTCGGCAGCCCTCTCCAGCTCAGCCATCCGCTGCCGGAGGATAGGGACCCACGCAAGGTCCCTCTCGAGATTGGCCACCCTCTGTTCGAGATCCGGGCCAGGCGGGGCATGAGGGTCAAGGTGGCGGCGGATCCACTCATCCGCGAGGAGGAGGAGGAGCCCCACGAAGAGAGTAACCAGAGTGGCTATTGGAGAGCCTTCCACAGCGATGAAATCTGAAGAATGTAATAAGACCCAAGTCAGTAAACAGGATACTCCGAAACTTCTAAATCCCTAGTACAAACCGGCACTCCTTGATGGCATGGTGAACGTGTGGGGTGGAGAAAGATAGAGAATATTTTTTTATTGGATTATTAAGAAGGGAGAAGAAAACAGCCGCTTAGTGCTATGTGGAAGACGGTTATAGGGGGGGGGGAGGGGGCAGAGAGTTCTAGAGAGAGAGGAGACGAGTTTGCCTTGAGAAATTCATAACCAACGCATATTTCCCCTATCATGACGTGTCCCCTGGCTGGAAGGGCAACTCTGAGAACACGAGCAGTAGTTACGCGGCAGCACGATCTCTGCTGCAGGTAGCAGCCCGGTTGTCATCCACATCACCTATTATTATTCTCGTTGCAGGCGAAGGATTCTCCTTATTCCTGGTATAGTAACCCAGATGTTCCGTCAAACTCATCAAGAAATCCCCCTAGTCAACGAGATATCACTCTGGCGAATGAGACCAGTATGGGGCTAGGATACTCCACCGGTAAAGAAAGCTTTGTCATTATCCCAGTCAGGTCCCAGCAATAAAAGAAGCCAGAAGCAAATTCGCGAGTGATATTAGATGAAGATGGGGAAATATTTAGAAAATACAGCTGCCTGGCAGGAGTGTTCCTGACACTAGGTCGGGACCTATTAAAACGTCCCACCTGTCCAAGAGCACTTCTCTTTATGGGCTCCGCAATGGCCCCCTATGATATTCACGATGCTCTAATCCTTCCGGTAAACCATATTTTCTTTTGATTTGCCCGCTGTCCCTTATCAGCACCCATCCACCGTCCTAATGCAATGCGGGGGACACTCCACGACGTTAACGAGGCATACTTCTATTCTCTACCTATAGTATAACCCAAAAGAGATTTAAAAATGATACAAAAAGAAGAGGTAACTTGAAACGACAAAAGAGCAACCCAGGTCCGAACACGGCTTATCCGAATCATGCAAGCCTTTGAAACCTACACCCACGGTAAAACAATGAGAAGAAAAAATACAGTGACAATCAGACTCCCCCGTTCTGAATCCTGCTTAGGTTGGGGTCATAAGCACATCTTGGGCCCTCTATTTATCCAGTTGTTTAGTAGTTGCGGCAACTATATTGGAGATTAGAAATGCGTACCGTGTCTTGAGAACGCCTTCTCATCAACTCCCCATTGGCTCACGATACCGTCCTCGACTTCCTTCCTCGTCACACTAACTCTTTTCTCCGGCAAGCCCATACTAACCAAAAAGCCGACGGCGTCTTTCCATTCCCTGCCCCTCCGGTCCTTGCTCCATTTCAACTCCTCAGACATAATATCAATGACTCCAGGAAGGGCCTCAAGGGCTGCCTGAACATTCAGGAATGCAAGACGAGTTCTGCGTGCGATAACGTCGACTGCTGTCTGTGCATACTCATGACGAACAGCATACCTTACCTCCCCATCAATAAACGGGTAGAGGGTGGACAAGCGTTTGCCACGGACAGGGAAGCGCTGCTCCGTCGGGGCAGACAGCGCAGCGACGGTCCATGCGCGATCTCCGTATGCACCCGCAAGATGTTGGGCGACCTCGGTTTCCACACCAAAGTGCTGAATGAGATTAATGAACAATGTCTTGCTGTAACCATGAGCCCCGATCAGTCTCAATTGATCTGTTTTGCAGTTGCCATCAATGGTGACCACTCCGTCCAGCTCTGGTATGGTTGGTATGTGATCGACGCGGGCCCCCAGGCCCGTTTTGAGATTGAACTGTTTTATAGCTTCGTCAACAGCCTCCTCAGCCATCTGACGATAGGTAGTCCATTTCCCTCCGGCGATTGTGATGAGCCCACTATCCGAGACATTGATGAGATGGTTTCGTACCAGCGACTCGGTGTTTTTAGCATCGGGATCTTTGACAAGTGGACGAATTCCGGACCAAGCCGCGAGGACATCCCCACGGCGCACGTTAATATCCGGGGCCAAATAGCGGCGGACCTCGTTAAGGATCCAGTTGATCTCCTCCTCTCGGGGGAGGGGGTGGGGTGTAATCGTGGCTGGAGCATCGGTGGTGCCGGCGATGGTGTTGCCTTGCCATGGGAGAAAGAAGATTACACGACCGTCAGAGGTACTGGGATCGATCAAACCCTGAATTCTTATTTAGCTGGGAGCTGATATTGTCTATGGAGTCACAATCTTGCCATTCGAGCAGGCGAGTAGTATCCCGGGAGGACAATGTGCACACCACTGCTCGGTGCAACAATTTCTTGTGTTGTTTCGCCTTGGTCAAGTTTGCGAATGCTGTCTGTGAAAGGGCCGGTAGCGTTGATCACACCCTGTGGAAATTCAGCGCTGTAAGGTTTCCAAGCTGCAATCGATTTGGACGTGCTTCTATGCATACCTTGGCCTTTACCACAAACTCGCTCTGTCCGGCACCCTCTCCTCTACCCAGTACCCCTCCTCTTGGTTGGTGCAGAAGGTCCCGAACCCTAACGCCCGTAACCTTGCCAGTAGCAGGGTCTTTTATCAACTCATTCACCTCCACGTGGTTGACGATTGTTGCACCATAAAGCGCTGCTGTGAGCGCAATGGACACATTCATGCGGGAGTCATTGTGGGATCCATCTACCCCAATGAGTCTTTAATCAACAGAAACAGAGGGGAACCATGCGAACCGTAGTACACCAAAGCACCCGCCAGCCCGTTCCCTTTCAACATAGGGAATGCCTCCAAGGCTTTGCCTCTGGTCAAAAAGTATGAACTCTCCAAATTCTCTTTCCCGGCCAAGAAATCGTAAACCTTAGTTCCAACCCAGAAATATGGAGCCTTCCACCACTCATAAACAGGCAGCATAATAGGCAAACTCATGCTCAAGTGAGGGGCTGTAGTCAAGAACACCGCGCGTTCCTTCAGTGCTTCTTTGACAAGCTGATACTGACTGTAATCCAATTCCTTTACGGCTTTCTCAAGATAGCGTACACCACCGTGAACGAGTTTAGTACTCTTACTACTTGTTCCCGAAGAGAAATCATCGCGCTCCACCATCGCCACTTTGAGGCCACGACTAGCAGCATCCAGAGCAATCCCGCTACCTGTTGCACCACCTCCGATGACTAACAAATCGTATTCATTCCCTTCCGTCCCAGATCGCAGCCGATTGATCTGTTCCCCTCTGGTTGGTAAGGGTGGAAATTTTGGAGGTACTGGGAAACCACCCATCGCATTCGGACGTTCGCCTGGAAGAATACTTTGGCGATCCCTTTTGAGAGAGGATGTGTGTGAAGCGGACCGAGATGAGTATAACTTGTATGCAATAATGCCACCAATACCCAAGGTGGCCCCAATAAGGAGCGGTCTCCTAAGAGACCTCATCGAGGAGCGAGCTCCGGCCATTATGTTTGACCGTTGGTGGGGGGAGAGATGATCTGTATGAATGGAAGCAGCGCGACGGGGGACGAAAATAAAATAGCAGGGGGTAGTGAAGGATGAGCCGCAATGAACCTTGCAGCACGTACGGTATTGTGTCGGCAGTTTTTGTCTCGAGTAAGAGGGAAGCGGACAATGATTACCTGGGATGCGAGAATAGAGATCTGACTTTTCTTCTTTTTTCTTTTCTTCCCTTTCCCACGTGGAAAGCAAAAATGCAAAAGAGGCTCAACGGGAGCTCAGAGCAATGTTGCAATGAAGGGGGGGGTTCGATCAAAAAATGATCGAAGGCTAGGAACGCGCTTTTTCGAACCGGGGGGTTATAAGATAGAACCCCTTCT
>Ga0307509_10007142_pt1 | contig 14718 bp, 15 predicted proteins | sample 10_EM_MG_FD_202245 | JGI IMG/M metagenome (GOLD analysis project Ga0307509, IMG submission 202245) | Populus trichocarpa ectomycorrhiza microbial communities from riparian zone in the Pacific Northwest, United States - 10_EM | ecosystem: Host-associated > Plants > Roots > Unclassified | place... | reverse complement strand
GTGATACCATTGAACTCTCACTGGCCTCCCCAATGTTCCAGGAGCTTGGCCCAATGCCCATGACCTCCTTGGTGTCATTGCATTTTTCCCTCAAGGCATCAATGAGAACAACCTGGACTGGTTGTTCCCCATTATTGCCAATGGAGCAGATATCCTTGACAAGTTTTGCATCCTCTCTCTGACATATTAAAGTAATGGATTCATCACAATGCTTGCACCACTCAGAGACTATCTCTGCCCCAAAAATTCAATGTCATCTCCACTCCTCTGTAAAATAAAGGATGTTTACTTCCACCAGTTGTCAGCTAATTTTTTTCCTGACAAGCCTGGTCACAAAGGGGCACAGTGGATTGTGGAGAATGTGAACATTTATTGGCACAAACCACAATTAGTCATATTTGGGCCAAAGGTTGAGGGGCTGCTGGATGAACATCCCTCTAAGCCACAGTGCTTGTTCCAACTCTCATGGTTGTTTGATCCAGTTGGGAATACTGTGGAGTATAAAAGACTCCTCATTTGCACCTTGACACTCTGGGAAGGGAGGAACAACAACCTTCAGGTTGCTTGAACATTGAGGTCCCTATCTAATGCAAACTGACTACTTGGTCTCCACAAGGAGGGGATACAACAGGTGGAAAGAGCATTGGGTATTTGTGAGCAGCTAAATAACAAATCAGAGCAAGCACATTGTTTGCATCATCTTGCTTGGTTGTTGCACAGTGATGACCAGCTTGGTGCAGAAGAAGCTGCATCTAAAGCAATTAATCTCCTCCCAGAAGAAGGTGAAGAATTCCTGGTTGGCAAATGCTATTGTCTCCTTGGTGATATATATTACCCTAAGGGTGAAACAGAGAAGGCCATCAACCACTTAGAGTCAGCCCTGAGGATTGCATCCTCTTTCAATTGGGATGACCAACAGTTCTGGATTTTCTATGCCCTGGCACAGCTCTTTTTCCACCGAGGCAGATTTGATGAGGCACATACTCATGTTGAGTGTGCCAAATTGAATGCAGCCAATGGCCTATACCATCTGGGCCATGCAACAAACCTGCAGGCCCAATTCTGGTATCAAGAATATGAGTTCAGCAAGGCAAAGTCTGAGGCTTTGCATGCTGCTGACATTTATGAGAAGCTTGGGGCTACAAAGGACCTAGAGACCTGTAGAGAGCTCCTCCACAATATAGATGGAATTGGAGAAGTCAGCTACTTCTGGTGGACCAAATTCCAAGAGTAAGCTCCTGGAAATGGCACTACTTCCTATACCTGTTAACCACATTCTCAGCTTGGGATGTTGGGGACTACCTCACAAGCTTATCCAAACATATCCTCCCATGAACCACTAACTCCATACCTAGGCAGGTGCCCCATTCCTGAACACAATCCTTTAGTATTGTTGCTGCCTCCAGTCTCCCTCTTTCATCAGGAAAATGTCTTTTCACTTTTGAGTGTCAAAACTTTCTCAGTGATTTCCCCCACCAAATCTGGGTGCTTAGGGCTTCTACTTCTCGTTAGGACTTTGAGAAGCAGACACTTGGCTTTCGGAAGTGCACTTCTGTGCACTTCCGGCTGCTTTTTGTGCTTTTGGTTGCTTTGAAAGTGATTGGGGGATTCCCTGATGTTTCCCCAAAGATACCCTCCATTAATGCAAACACCCTCCCAATTCCTGTAATCATAACACATTGTTATCTCCTCACCCTCCCATCCCAGCCACCATTTTCACTTGGTACCACCCATGTGGGGTCTCTTCTTTATTACACACCCAAAGGTTGAACCTTAACCACAGACATTCCAGTCAAGTTCACTATAAAATATAACACAGCTGCTCATCACCTGCCTACAAACTATGGTCTACATTCACATTACTTCACAGGAGGACTGGTTTTGCCCCGATGCGAGACTCAGTGTGACTGAGGAAAATCACACAACATGGAAAGCCTTGGGAAAGTCGTGGACCTACTCTCCGGGAACTGTACCATCGGATTCTGTTTGGAGGTGACAACGCGCACCCCGAAACCATGGACTGGAGGCCAGTATCAGAGGGTGACACTGATGGTGCGACCTCGCGGACCCCGCCCTTGTTAAGAGGTTCACCGTGGGGCCCAGCTGATACCCTAAGCACAGTCTTGGATCGAAACGGACGACGGGCGGAAGACGACGTTCAATTCGATGCGCGAGCCGTCACAACGTCGTGGGATTAACTGAGATGATCCGCACGTGTGATCGTCACGTGTCACCAAACATCCGCCCAAACGCGACACGCGCGTTGGCCAAGTTCCAAGGTTTCACTTAACGCGTTGTTCGTCTGCTCCTGTTATCCCCCGACCCAACCACGCTATACGATGTATTCGGCTGCACAAAAGTCCAAACGACGTACCCATTCAAGGCCTGAGCTCACGGACGAGCAGAAGCAGGAGATCAAGGAGGCTTTTGAGCTGTTCGACACGGACAAGGATGGGTGTGTCGATTATCACGAACTCAAGGTTGCTATGAGAGCTCTGGGGTTTGACCTCAAGAAGGCCGAGGTTCTGAAGATACTCCGAGACCATGATAAGACGAACCATGGGTTGATGGACTTTGAGGACTTTGCGAAGATCAGTACGTTCCCGTTTCACTGGTGGAGCGTCTAGTAGAGTTTAATGCCGTCGGGAGCAGTGAGCGAGCGGATACTGGCGAGGGATCCTATGGAAGAGATTCAAAGGGCGTTCCAGCTATTCGACGACGACAATACGGGCAAGATTAGCCTGCGTAATCTCCGAAGAGTAGCCAAGGAAATTGGTGACCGGCTGGAGGACGACGAACTGTACGCTTCTCAACGCTCCTGGTTCCCACCCGCCCAATTTCCTGACATGCTTCGCATAGACAAGCTATGATCGATGAATTTGACCTTGACCAAGACGGAGAGATCAGCCAGCAGGAATTCGTCGCGATAATGACGGACGAGACCTAACTTGGACCGTTAGCCATTGTTCGCGCATACTTAGACCATCTCTCTCCCATGTCACGTTGCTTTCTTTGGTGAGCGCCGTCGAATTTCCAACACAACCTGTGGACCGAACTAATTGACACCCTCATTCCCGGCAGTGAAATCGTACTTTTTTGGTTGTAATCGTCGTGTGGATACAGTGATACATTCTAGAGATACAAACCCGGCGAAGAAAAAACTCTGATGAGGGAGACCACAAGTGAATCAGTACATGTCGTTATGGCGGAACACGAGGAAGAGGAGCTACAGATCAGTTGTTGAAGGAAGGGCGAAAGGCTACATGCATCCCTTTTGGACATGAAATCGAACGAAGGAGCAAAATGAAACGATACTGGTCGAAATTACGACCTTTTTACACCCGCGGTTACACCCGCGCGGGAAAAGCCAGAAAGGTTACAATCTCTGGTGCTTGTGAACACGAGTGTGTTGGCCGAGATTGTCGTGGCGACTGAATGCCTTGTCGCAACCCGGGAACGAACACACAAACGCTGAATGCGGGGCGTGTGAATCAGTATTCATTGTTCGCCTCGATTGAGCAAGAGCGGAGGGGGTTAAACTCACGTTTTTCGTTGGTGTGGATGCTGCGGATGTGACGTTTGAGGTGTTCGCCCCTGGCAAAACACTTACCGCAATCGCTTACGACACAAACGAAGGAACGCCGGGTTCTGTGGGCGCCGTACGGGCTGACGGAGTTTGGGGCTGTGGGGACGCTCCTTCCCCGACTCTTCTTCGTCAGGTTTGGAACAGGAACAGGACCGGCCTGCCCGCGACGGCGTTTCGTCGGCGGAGGTACCATGATGGGCAAAGCGTCCCCCGTCTCGTGGGTAGGTTGTGATGGGATGTTGGTCAGCGCTAGGGGCGGCATTTGCGTAGGCGCTAGAGCAGGTGAGGGGGCTACGTAGTGTACACTTGGTGAGACAGCGGGTTCGGATTGCTGCGGAGGGGCGGTGGTCTGAACACCCTCGTTTTCGTACTCCTCCCGATCAACCTCGCTCTCGCCACTGCTGTGGCCGTCGGCTCCCTGCTGTACGTTTGGTGTTGCACCATCAGCCTCGAGGGACCGTTGATCGGCAAAAGCAAGCAACGGTAAAGGGGTAGCGCTAGGACTTCGTTTCAGCGGGAGGTTAGGGGAAGCCCGTTGCCCCGGCTCCTCGAAACCACCGACTGCACGCGGGTTGCAAACGTCGGCTTGAGGAGGGATGTCGTAATCTGAGGGAGAAGGGGGGAGTTCTGAAATTCCGACGTAGCGAGGGGATCCATCCGAGACCATAGCGGGGGAGACGCAGCCCTGGTCTGGGGGCGATGAGGCCGTGTACCTCATGTTGGAGGTACCGATGATATAGTCGGGATTCTGATCGGGGAACATGTTGTAATCGACGGAGGACCGGGCTGAAGAGTAGCGAGGATATTCCTCGCACGGGGCCTGGTAGGTGAAGTCGGTGGGTTGGCTTGAGTTGGCGTAATCCGATGGGAAGGTAGGGGTGTAGGGATGGGACGGGATCTGGTTTAGGGGGGGTTCGATGGGTTCGGTTTTATACGGTCGGTACAGCTCGTAGAACTGCTGCTGCGCGTGTTGAAAGGCGTAGTGGGGACTCTCGTTAGGAGGGGTCGAGGTCTCTATCCACGAAGAGGTGAAGAGCGGTTTGAATCTGCGATAAATCAGTTGGGACTTGGAGCGGCTCGGATATAGGGGGTGAATACGTACTGCGGTGGTTCAACGAGCGAGACGTATGGGTAAGGGTAATCGTCCCCGACGAGACGGCCCGCTGGAGATGAGTGCGGGCTATTCCCGCGGCTGGACATGGAACCAGAACCCGAGCTTGGGGAAGAAGAGAGGGGCGGGTTTGGGACAAAAAGGTTATTAGCGCAGACTTGGCCTATCTGGGACAGGAGGCCGACCGAACGAGGTGTGTGTGGCGCGATTTGGTGAGCGGGAGACGGCGTGGAATGTCCGGAGTGGTAGATTTGGTTGTTGGGACACACGACGTATTCTGACGATTGAGAGTGCATCTCCATGTCTGAAGACGGGGTCGTGGGAGAAGGGAAGCAAGGGGGGCTCAAGAGATACGGTCGAAGATATATGAGCAAACTCGCAGAACGGATTATCGAGATGGTAGCGCAGTGGTGTCAATCGACTAGAAGGTAGCACGAGGCTACGAAGAAGGTCGATCGCACACTAATCATTGTTTAATCGAGGGCGCCGCGAGATCAGGGTCACGGGCGGGCTTGTGCCAAGAAGCCAAGGGCCTGGCCCGTGCGCCGGTGGATGGTGCCCCCGACAGGAGGACAGAGCGTGGGTCTATTTTCAGGTTGTGATATAACGCATTTGAGGCAAGCGTGGAAGTTTCGGGGACCCCGAAGCCATGTGTTTTTCGGAGGGATCCGATAGAGTGGGAGAACCGAATCCAATTGCGGAAGGAGCCAGAGCGGAGGGCGAAACGGCAAGTCGGAATTTCAATGCGGCATCGGGGGAGCCGCAGATGGCCGCAATGATACTGGTCGTGCTGGACGTTCGCAAAGAGCCAAGAGCAATAAATCAACGAGGAGCCCGGATCCCGGCAGTTGACGTCTGGCGAGGAGACGGAACAAAGAGAGTGGGGGTGGCTTGCTAGTATCCATGCAGCCCACAACTCTTTCTGTTCATGCGTGAGGTCAGCCCGAAGGTTCGCATCAAGCACTCGAGCTCAGAACACACCCTCGGTCTCAATGGTTGCGCAGGGAAGGAGAGCCGGCAATCTGGGTTGCACGCCCAACCACGCGTGAGCTCTCCCTGTATGGCTACTACAGACTCCGTTGTGCAGACGAGTGCACCGCCTCATTCACTGGATTTTGATCGAACCCACCGGGATTTGCCTCTGCTCCTCTCCCTCTGTTATGCACAACCTGTAACCGCACCTTCTTTCTTATTCTTCTTGGGTTTCCGTTTTTTTACCTTTCCCTTCCCCCTCCCTCTTATAATTTACACCCCCTTTCTCACATCCTCTCTCTCCCCTACTCGTGCGCTCTACAAACAATGGCCCAGTACTCCACCTCCCACTACCCCCAGGTGCGAACCCCTCGCCTAGCTGACGATTCCCAAACCCCCCTTCTCATTCGTGTCGAACCGCAGCTGATTCACTCCCAGCAAGACTACTACGTCCAAGATCAGCTATCCTCCCAGTCAGACCTCGTGGCCTACTCACACTTTTCTCGACCCGTCGCTTCACTCCCCCGTCATTCGTCCCACTATTCCCCCTACCCCGACATGGACCACTACAGGAACAAGGAACCCCCCGTGCCTGTCAACGGTCTCATCAAGAAGAGTCGAGGTCGGAGGGTCCCTACCGATGTGGATAGTGATGAGCTCAGCGGAGGACCATCCTCAAAGACCAGGATGTTCCGATGCGATGTCCTCGGATGCGGAAAGTGTTTCCTCAGGGGGGAGCACCTAAAACGGCACATCCGGTCGATCCACACGCATGAAAAACGTTCGTATTCCCCGTTGTCCTCTCATCTAGTTCAGCGCCTAACACGACAATAGCGTACAAGTGTGTCGTGCCCTCCTGTGGAAAGCACTTTAGCCGGCGGGACAACCTCGTCCAGCACCTCAAGATCCACAAGGATCTCGATGTTTCTGCGCTCACGTCGACTTTACCCCCCAGCCCTCCTTTCGCATTCCAGGAGTTCTCAGACTATGAACGACAGTCAGTCTCCCCAGTGGCCACCTCCTCTGACGAGTCTAGCTACTCGGCCTCTCCATCACCGCCCCATCATCATCAAACAAGCACACTAAGCATGGGCCTACCAGAGCCACAGTATCCGATGCACGACACCTTTGACCGTTTGCTAATGACCACCATCACGATGGCCGTCTCTGATGAGTCGGCTGACTCGACGGGTGTCGAATATTTTTACGACGTTGGTGCTATGCCCCAATACGTGCAGCAAGGCCAGTCTTTTAACCAACATTCGGCGTACTCTCTCTCGCCGCCGGTCTCCTCGTTACACCAGAATTCAATGCCGGTGCATTACTTCTACCAATGAAGGGTACAGGTGGTATCCTCGTGCTTCGTTTGCTTTTTGCGCTCCGTTTAACCTTACTGGACAATCTCGGACTTTCACTGCCCAAGAACTGAAACTAATGGACTTGTAGCACTATTTGCTGTCCGCAGGCGAAAATACTAGCGTGTATTAACCCTACCTTCTGACTTTGTCTATTCTTTCCTTTCCCCCTCTTTTCTTTTGCGGTTTGGAACTGGACACTATTTTTCTGCGAACTCTTTTTCTTTCCCTTTGGACTTTTCAGACTTACTCGGACCTTCGTAACGTATCCACATTCCTTCGTATATATATTTTTTCACCCTTCACCTTCCACCTTCACCTTTCCCCCCCTCCCCAGATTTTTTTACTCAGCATTTGGGCCGGACACGCGGACGATATTCTGCTAGGTAGAACAAACTAAACGGACTCTTCACTCTCAGATGCCCAGGATGGCGCGCCGGACCGTTTTCGTGTTTCGAGAGAGCAATTCCAGTTAGACACCCAACCTCGTTGCTGTTTGGATGGGATATTGGAGGCGGTGGTGCCTGTGCTCGTAAGTTCATTGAAAGACGTTCATTTGGACATTGTCCTAGTCGAGATATGGCAAGCACGAACAAAATGTCAGATCATTGAGACCGACTAGTCCTTGGGCGGCAACCGGATAATAGATGGCAACAGACACGAAAAGTGCTAACCCTTGCCCTGAGCAATTGGTGGCCATTTCAATGGAAAGTGTTTACGCCCCTCACATCACCGCTCTGTGCAGATCTCTATTGGGTTGCGATTGTCAGGCGTGATGTCCAGTGTCTATGAGGGGGGGGCTCATCATCGCAAGGGGACTAGTTTGTATCCTGTTGCCTCTCTTCCTGCTCGACTCTCTCTCTCTTCCGACCCCAGCCGACTTTGTTTCACCATTCGTCGGCCCAAGGTTTCGGTGGAAATAGGCCGGGAATCGGATCACCGATCTTGGCGCCCACCCTCCGGAACTCCACCGCACCCTCGGGACCTTGCGGTTGGGTTCAATGACTCGTGAGGACTACTACCCCCGGTCTCTGACCCCCCCTTCGGCCCCGCCCCGGATAGCTAAACCATATCTTGGACTCCACAGCTTTCATTTGTTGGGAGCAATATATCGAAAACCAAATAGAGAGACCTTACGAAGATTGGGGGAGAGATCCGTCAGATGGATGATCAAGCTTCAAGGGTAGGAGATAAGTATAGCTTCGAGTGTTATGAATCGTGGAGCCTGTAAGTAGGGTGGGGCGGGGTAACTGCACCGTCTTTTCTTCTGTGTTTTTTTCTTTTTCGTTTTTTTGGAAAATGTTTTCCAGGTACCCTACTCATCCCGGCTGGGAAGCACACACCTTCTGCATCACGTCGAACCGAAGAAAGGGATCCCGCGCCGTCAGTTCCCTGCGGATGCTTGTCGGCCCTAGGACTTATTTTTTTCCCCCCGTCGGCGGATAGAGCCAATCTGGTGCCTTAGATCAAAAAAGCGCCTAGACTTGCCTCAGGGGCAAAATATGACGAGGGATAACAAACATATCGAGACCCAGCCGAAGCGCATGTATGATAGATGATTAGGTTGGTCTCGACAACAAAAAGAGAGTTCGGTCTAACCGAATCTCTCCTTGGCCATTTTCGCGAACGCATCCATCGTCGCACGATCTTTTTCCCGGAGTGCTCTCTGCCGCTCCTGGATCTCTGTCGTCCTATCTCCCCGCTCTCCGGCCTTTTTCTCCTGCCATTTCAACCGGTTTGCGTCCCGCTGGGCGATTCTGAGGCAGTGAACAAAAAAGTGTTCAACGCTTTGACAAAGGCGGGGGGCAAAGGACGCTCACCTTTCTCGAAAGCTATCCCCGCCGCCCATCAAAGTCTTGTCATCAGCCTCCACGAATCCATCGTCTCCCTTTTCTCTGAATGCCTTATCGTTCTCCCGTTTCACCCGTTTCTTCTCGAGCATTCCCGCTTTACCGATCTCCTTTGGGCCGACCATATCTTCGACTCGGTCTTTACCCTCGGCGCGCTCCCTTTTTCGCTTCCGCTTAATTTCAGCCGCGCGCCGCTCCTCCGCTTCTTCCTCCGCAAGCACGCGGTCCGCTTGGGAGGGGAGCGAAGGTCCCATCACCCTTGGTTTGGAGTTGGAAGAAGACAAAGTACCCCCACGTCTGGAGGATTCCACCTCTTCGCGAGCGGCCCGGATCGCCTCAGTATCCGCTCGAGAGGTCTTTGACGCGAAACCCCATTTGTATCCCGTAGTGGGCGCCGTTTCTGTGGCCCCTTGGTAGATGGATGCTAGGGAACGCGTGTTTCTAAAGATTGAGGCGCGTCTCGGGTACGGGAACGGAGTGAGACACACTTGAGAGCTTTCCCTTATTCCACGCCTTGAGGGGCTGTTAGAGCGTATTTTGGTTATGTGTGTGAAAGAAACAGACCTTGACGAACTTCCGGAAGTACCTGTGATCGTGACGTGAGGAAACTCCAGCAGGAAAACGAAACGCTCCCAAACTCACTTCCGGGACTTTTCACTCGACAGTTCATCCATATACTGTATCGCTACTCCGTGAGTATCAACCCCAGAGCGGTGATATGAACGACTTGCCCTATCCTTCTCTTCTTTGAGCCATATCCGAAACTCGTCACTCTTCAAAAAGTAATCAGATTCGGATATTTCAGATACGCCTTCCGGAAGTTTGTACGACCGCTCTCTTGAACGCGAGCGAGAACGAGAGCGGGAACGTCGTCTTTCGCGGTCGCCGGGTGTGGCTGAACGGGATCGTCGAGGCATTTGATGACAGAAACTGCAAAGTTGCCGATCACGATGTCGCAGATCACTCAATCGGGTTCAGTGCGTGTCATGGGACGGGGATGTGGAGATGGAGCGGTGCGATAACTGGTCCCAGGCTGGATAACCCCATCGGACAGTTTCCTCGTCCCCTTCTCCCCACCCACCCCCCCACAACGAACAGCACAAAAAATAGCTCACACAAAAATCCATGCCATCCCCGATCGTAACAACGTTTCTTGTGCTAACGGTCGTCCTGGTCTTGTTGCCTTATGAAGTTGCTGCGTTTGGCGCGGGCGATATCCCAGATTTCTCTTATCTCGAAGGTCGGCGATCCATTTGATCTCCTCCTCCCCCCCAATCATCATCATATGCACCCCGCATCTAACGCTGACCTTATCATACTGTAGGCAAGGCGTTCCGCCACGGCGATATAGAAAACACCCTGTTGGAACTCGTTAAGGTCATCGGTCACTCACAAGGTAGCGGGCTCCTCGGATTTGCGCAGAATGTGTTGTCTGTTGCCACCGGGGGAGCGAAGTTCTCAAAGGAAGACGTGAAACATGTTTACTTCGTGAGTGAATGTTGTTGTTGAGCGGCTGATTACGCTGTGTTCTCACTTGTCGGATAGGGAAACTGGCTCCGAGACTACTCCCAGGTAAGAATAGGATCGTACTTCCGGCGATCTCCCTGAGATAACTCGATGCTATTCGATTATCGTTAGGCAATGGATATCGCCGGGTTGAGCAAGTTGTCCGGCGAGACGATCACGTTGATCGTCGGGATCCTCGGATTCTTGGTGAGTCTGTTCTACAAGACCCAAAAACGTGACTTCTAAGTGCGATTCCTCCCAGGAATTCGGATTTGCGGTAGGCCATGGTCCTCTCGATCCTGCGAACTTTATTGATTTGGGAAATAGACCGATGAGTACGAGGTGACCCAGGACCGTCTTGGTGTCTACCTTCCTGTCGAACACATCGATAATCCTAGGTGGGGTATCGCCGAATTGTTCCTTGGACACGCATGCTGATACCTACCAGGGGATATGCCGAAAAGGAAGGAGACGCTCGAACCTTCAACCAAAAGGTTTGAGCTGTCGCTCTCAGATGTCCATCTACTTATGTCGTGCTCAGCTCCGTGCTCCGGTCGACTCGCGCGAGTTGGAGATAGACTCTCGTACTGGTATGAAGGTCAGTGCGAAGCTCCCTGGCGATGGCATGATGAGGATTGACGTCCCTCCGTTTAGAACTACATGGCCACCGAAGATGGTGGTTGGGATACCTCCACCGCGTTCATCCGCCGTTCTCTCCGCGAGTGCGTCCAGAAAGGTCGCAGCGCGGGGGGTAACGATGGGCCCGAGCTTTGGGAAGCGTACAGGCTTCTTGGACAAGGCCTCCATACCCTCGAGGACTTCACCGCTCACAGCAACTGGACTGAGATCGCCCTGCGTAAGCTTGGTCACAACCAAGTCTTCTGCCACGTCGGCGACAACGGTTGGTGTAGTTGGTTGGGAGAGTAGCCTTGGAAAACTAACCTTTTCATTTCAATCAGTTCATATCGATTCTCCCAATGGTCAGGTCCCACCGATCGTTACCGGTACCTTTGGTGGTGCCGACTTCTTCCATTCCCTTCTCGGAGAAACCACGGAGTAGGTCACTTCAGTAACCTAACTCCCCCGCAGTTCCTGAAATCTGATTTGCTTCCAGTAAGATTAGCCAGTCCAGTGTTACGGACCTCTCCGCGAAGATGGTATCATACCACCATTATCTTCCGTGCGCTCTCTTGATTGACGCTTGTTGTAGTCCGAGAGCAACAACACATCGTTGGAAGGCCTTAAGGATATCTTGGGCAAGCTGTCGTCCTTGAGCGGTGGCGGCGACAGCGACTCCCAGATGAACCACGCGGAAGAGATGAAGCGCAAGTCCGAGGCGTATCACTTTGATCCCGACCAATCTTTGCCACCTCAGGTCGTTAGCGACTTGAAAGAAGTACTTAGGTTCCACGACGACGTCCTCCGAGATATCATAAAGAAGATGGAGATGGTCCCTGGCCTGACTGATTTGATCGATGGGTTGAGTAACGCCCTGAACGCTTGTGAGTTAGCTTTGCCGGACCCGCCCCCCCGCGATCTGTTCGCTCAAGCCCCTTTCTAAGATGTATACACTGTCATCGCGCCGTACGTTACGGTATGTTGTTGCTGACCGGTATTTTGATGGCCGTGGTGCTTACGGGCAACGTTTAGCCGGTCCTCACGCAGGTCACCTCTGTTGTCGGCGAGGGTTCTTCCGCCGTTATCTCATCTGCCGATCAGTGGGAGGTGAGCTCGAATGCTACGTTCTATTTTTTCGTACTTAGGAATGTTCTAGGTGTTTAACGACTCGAATGCTTCGGACCCGACCCATAGTGTTCTCTCCAAGGTATTTTTGACCCTCAGGCTGGCGCACGCGACGCTGACACCCCGCATAGGATCACTTTGGTATCATTTTGAACGAGCCGGCCGGTAAGGTTGCAAAGGTTGTTGTTGAGCACAGCGTAAACCTCATCGTCGAGGTTCGTCACACCAACATGCCGCTTGCTCGAGCAAGATATTGAATTCGATTGAAGGCTTGGTCAAACGACTCGAACCCTGACGATGTCGTGACAAGGGTACTTGAGATTAGCTACCTCTTAACACACTCATGCTGACTCTTCGTTAGGTTCTTGAGGCGTTCCACCACCCTTACTACAACAACGGTAGCTCCGAGATCCAGAATGGAATGCTCAGGGTTGTTGAACAATGGCTCGGTGGGCAGGACCTATACATCCATTGTGTATGATGCTGACCCGCCCATATCAGCTGACATGGGACAATCCAAGGCCCAGGAAACGATTGCGTGCCTGACCAAGGACGCCGTCCGCGAGGGCAAGAACAAGCGCGAGGGGGAGAGCCCTGATGGCCAGGGAAGCATCGGTGGATATAGCGGTGGATACTCTTCTGGTAGGCAAACCGGTGGGGGTTATGGAGGAGGTTCTACCCAGCAGAGTAAGACTTGTGATCTCTTTCGGGGCGGTGGTATGAAACTGATCGTTTCCCAGGTCGCAACCAGGAGTCCAGATCCGGATACGGGGGTGAGTCTCAGTGTTGGCACCTGCGGTGCTGGTTCTGACATATTTACAGGTTCTGGACGAAACGAGGGTGGAGGCAACTCGTACGGCAGGTCGGAAGACAACAAACAAAGCAGCTATGGTCGATCTGAAAACAGGTCGTACGAAAACACCCAGAGCGACTCCCAACCCTCGTACGGCAGGTCGGAAGACAACTCTTACGGCGAGAAACAGAGCAGCTATAGTCGATCTGAAAATAGGTCGTATGGAAACACCCAGAGCGAGACCCAACCCTCGTATCGGTCGTCAGAGAACACCTACTCCTCTGGTAACACCTACTCCTCTGGTGACACCTATTCCTCTGGCAATACCTACTCCTCCGGCGAAACCTATTCCTCTGGGGGAGGTTACGGCGGAGGTCGCCAGACGGAAGGCAGGGACAACACCTCTAGCGGCGACGGACGCGGCGACGGATCTTACGGCAGCAACGAACGAAGTGGTTATGGCGGTGGAGCCCGTCGTGGTGAAGGCCGTGATGATGACAACGAGACCTATGGCGCTGAGAGATTGAACTTGGGGGGTGGCGATGAAGATAATGAAACCTACGGCGCCAAGAGAACGGGCCAACGGAGAGATCAGGGCTATTACTAGCTCTGCTTCCGCTAGTCCGCTTGGGCTCAAAATGCAGGGGGTAGAAGTAGTCTCAAAGATGTGCTCGAAACCATCGAAATGAATACAAATAGCCTGCTAGTGGGATTAGGGTGGATCATCCACGACGGAGGAGGGACAACAATGATATGTTTTACAATTCGCGGCTAAGCTACACAACCCCAAAGTTGACACCAATCATGCAGTCTTCATCTCGGCGTCCTCGTCCTTCTTAGCCAAATCGTGCTTCTTTAACAGGGCGTCGACCTCGGCCGGGCGATAGATCTTCGACTTTGGCGCCTTTGTTGTGGGGTCTACTGTCAAGGTAGCAAACTCCACTGGGAGATTGGATCAGCTGGCGAAGTGGCGCGCGGCAAAGGTGCGGCTTACGTTTTTCACTACCGAGGGTGGTGCTATCCATCGTCTTGCTCATCACCTTGAGGACCAGAGCGACGGCATCCTCTATGGAGATGTCATCCTTGTAATCTTGCTTCAGCAAGCTCTGTGCTGTCCCGTTGTTAGCGCCGATACATGTGGCCTTCCAACCGGAGTAGTTTCCTGAAGGGTCGCTGTGGTACAATTGGAACTTGTAATGCGGGTCATACCCCGCGTAAAGCAGGGACACGCCAAACGGCCGAAGACCTATCGCGTCATGTCAATGAGGTACAACAGCTGCGTTCGACAGATGCGATACCTCCGTATTGGGTGTAACCTTGTTTCAAGTCACAGAGGCGTTGTGCCAGTAATTCGACGGGGATATCCTCGTTGTAGGAATATAGGTGTCTCTGAGCGGCTGTTCGGGCGTAGTTTACGAGGGAGTTGGCGTCTGCTGTAATACCGGCAACGCCAGCGATGACGTTTCTATGTGTTCAAGCGGGTCATGAGCCATAAATGACGACGATGACGGTGACGATGATGATGGGGACGTACGAGTTCAGAAGGAAGATTTTCTCACCGCTCCCACCGTAACCACCTTCCTTCGTTCCAGATAGATCCAGGAGCTTGCCGGTCACCTTCTTCTCGGCCGCGAGAACAACGCCATCCTTCGCGAGGACGGCAAGTACGGTACCAGCGTGGGAGATGGCCTCCATGGCATACTCGACTACGATCGGTGAGCATCTTGCTGATATCGAGAACGACCCGACAGCCGCTTACTTTGGTATAACCGCCCTAAAGAGTAGCAGCATTAGCCAACGCA
>Ga0307509_10007141_pt1 | contig 14719 bp, 13 predicted proteins | sample 10_EM_MG_FD_202245 | JGI IMG/M metagenome (GOLD analysis project Ga0307509, IMG submission 202245) | Populus trichocarpa ectomycorrhiza microbial communities from riparian zone in the Pacific Northwest, United States - 10_EM | ecosystem: Host-associated > Plants > Roots > Unclassified | place... | reverse complement strand
AAGTAATAGAGTCTATTCAATTACTTGTTGGCGTCTCCGGTACTTGATCTCGTTTATACCACCGGTTTGGTTAGAGTCAATACCGATATCCCTTTGCAAGACCGCTACCCCACGGGAAGTGGTTACAAAAATAGTCTTATGTTAAACAATTATTTACAACTCCTCAGCCATCTAAGAAACTCAAGAAATCCTCTATATTGTAGAGAAATAGAAGGAGAATAATATAGAGGATTTTTTGAGTTACCTGGGTGGCCTTGGCTGATGGTATTATGATTTGAAAATGGCTAAATTCCTGGTTCAGGTTTTGGTCCGCACGCACCATATATCTACCTGTATTCCCTTATCCAGTGCCGCCAATGGCCCAGGGGGGCGGTAGAGTCCGGAGGACAGACTGCCATGCGCCCAAGACCCACTTAATGATGAAATATGCCCCTTCCGCGTCCGCAAAATCTAAAAACAGCCGTTTTCACCAGGGAGACAGGTGCCACAGCCTGAGGAAACAGTGTGCAGGAGATGAGTGAAGACGGGAGGCGTATAGTGGGAACGATAGTTGAGGGATGACTGGGGACCACAAGTGACAGCAAGTGACAGCCAGTGACTGCAGGTGATCATGGGGTCTGTGAGGAACTGCCGGGGAGATAGTGGAAGACGGTAAGGGAAGGTATGTGACCATGGGGGACTACCGGGGACTCTCAGATGATCGGCAGAAATACCAAAGAAATAGAGAGCACGGTGGGGGGAGGGGGGGCTGTTGAGATGGTAGGGGACTGTAGATAACGACACGTGACGGGGGCGCAAACAGGAGATAGCTGATAGTAGTGGGTTAGGTGAGGGATAATAATATCGAGATTCTGATGGAAACTGGGGTGGTGTATGCGATGATTGTAGTAAATATAAAAGGCAGAACAAGGTCCCCGAATTTGTAATAAAGGTGCGGAGACTGGGAGTCCTTATAAAGCATTCCTTTCCCCAAGCAATTACATAGAATTTCCCTTCAAATGCTATCATGATGGCACGCAGGTAATCAGGGACATGTGTGGAAGAAAGCGGACATAAATCAGGAATGATCAAAGAATAAGAATGACTCCCTTATGTTTTTATATATATTTCTACTTTTGCAGTTAGTTTACAAGGTGAGATAAATGAGGAAAGGGACTATCTACCAACGTTGCCCTTCAGTGCTGTATTTTTCATTCTATTAAATATTCATTTTTGGTGCATTTGGGGCAGATCTACAGGATGGTTCACAGACTTCACAGAGATTGTCACCAATGAGCAAAAGATGAAAATTAATGAGAAAAACCTGCCTAAATGTAGCAAATGGACTATGGAAACTTTTGCAATTTATAACAGACCTAATGAGAATCTAGTAGACCTTCTAATCTGAGTATGCACTCAGCCTATCTCATCCACCCGTCCTATGTCAATACTATCCCATGTGATTTGTCAATCAGGCTGCTATACAACAAAAGGTTGCTCTAGTGATGCCAGTGTGCTCACCAGCTCTACTAGCACCCTTAGACATTCCCTTCGTCTGCATTCCCTGATACATCCTCCCTCCACGGCAATGCATGTGGCCACTCGCTCTGTACCTTCATGAAGGTGACAAGTGCCGCACGTTCCTTCTCTGTAAAATCCATATCTCTGATGACAACGGTCTCGCTACGATCACCGCCAGGAGGATGTAGGTCGAAATAGATAGACTTAGCACAATCGGCAACATCTTCAAACACAAGCCCACGGGCTTGAGTTTCCTCATGAAGAATTTCAGTAAATTCCGGCCGCTCAATCAGCTCGTAAAGTCCCAGTTCTACGTTCATCTCGAGGGGGACTATCCTCCGCACTTTACTCTGCATCAAAACGTCCTCTGGAGCAACATATTAGTATCACTAGATACGTGTTTGCTGGAACCAAGTACCATACCTATCGCCTTATACATTTTCACGTGTCCCTCTGTCCTCACCCTTTCCCTTTTCTCTCTCGTAAGGGCAGCCTATAAAGAAATTAAAAATAGTATGGAGACCACGAGAGGGGGCCCTACAGTCAAGTGCTGAATTTCAGCACTCTTCCTCTGCGACTCCTGTTTCTGCTGTTCCTCCCGCTCCTGTGAGTATTTGAGCCACCAGTCGTCGAGTCTTTGGAGCTCCTTATTGGACCCCGGCCCTGGCCTGAGCTCAATCCCGGGCTCATGCTCGCTTGTATCTTGCTCGCCCTCGGGGGTTTTAGGCTTCGCCCCACCACTCCCGTGCTTGTATGCCGTCATCGATAGGTTCCTATTAGAAGCAGCGATGGTGCCTATATGGCGGGTAAAGGGGCGTAGAGCGAGTACGCAGGACGATTGAGACTGGAAAGGACGGAGCATCTCGGATAGGGTGGTTGTGGTGGTGGTGGAAGAATGACTTGATGTATCTATGACACAACCGAAGGTTTGTAATTTATAGAGAAATACACGACCGCCAAGACCCGCTACACCCTATCACACATGAGGGTAGCCACCCGTACCTACTGCTAACCCAAAACCTAACAGTCACTAGTAGCTAAGGGATGGTGTATCATATGTGATGATAGAAAACACTTGGCAGCAGAAGGGAAAGGGTTTGCGTGATGGGGAGAGTTGATGCTTTCGCAGAGTGGTCCTCGACCGATTTTGTTGCCTACCAAATACAGGGAGGAGAGCGCCCACCGCCCTCCTCCATTCTGAGGTTAACTTGCACAGCAGGAAAAAAACGGGGCCGCAGTCACGGTTGCTGTAGCTTAACTGCACAGTCCCTCAGGCCATCCACTACTCAAGTACACCTTACCAACTAGCAATTGGATCACTCTTCCTCCATCTGTTGCATGGTGCCTTGCGACTAAAGTGTAGACCCTGTTCAACTAAACACGTAACCCTCAACCCTGTGAAGAACTAGGGCTATGTTACGAAAAACAGAGTTTCCCGAGGTCCTGTGTTCGGTTCCCTGCAATTCGTGCTTTTTGCTAGAATCTTGCTTTTTATACTATGATATCATACTTCCACTCCGAGTCCCAAATTTCAACTTTCTTATGATTAAAGTGAAGGGGCTGCATTAGACGCTATCTTCTAAGTTAGCACTGTTATAAGAGCAACAGGAAGTATGATATGTATTTTCTGGATCATCGGATAAGGTCTCTGCCTTATGCCCGCTACCCCACATTGCATCTTCTTCCTCGCTTTTTATGAGCTGACTCCTACAGCCCGCCAAAATCTCGGCAACTCTGGAAAAGCGTTGGGAGCGCATGCCCAGAAAAGTGGAAATTTCTACATGCAACAATACCCGAACGGGAGAACGCTAGTGAACCAACGCCCACCGGGGCAAACGCCACAACCCGGGCTCTCAATTAGAACCTTTCTAGTAGCTGAATACTCTAGTAGACGAGAAGGCTTCGCTAGAAATGGTCTCTAGAAGTTCGGCTTAAGTAAGGATTTGCCCCAGCACGCTTCCTTTGAGACCGACTTCACCAATTTAGGGGGGTTCACAGAGATATTGACTCCATTTTATAACGGTCTGCGAGTTATGGATTGCGCTGTTTAACCGCCTTTGGGAAATTCCAGATTTTATGGTACCGGCATAGTTGTGGCTTTGGAATTCCAAGCGAAGGAAGGAATAGCGATATATGATACATCAGTAATAGGAAGAAGGCTTGGTTGGAGGATCCCTGGGGGTTTAGGTTTCCAGTAGGAATACAGGGCACCGGTCGATGCTGGCCTACTGGCAATGATCGTGATTGCTGGTTTTTAGATTACAACTATTTGGCGAATAGACCATATATCCATGAACTGTCTCCATGCTAGCACAAAACAACAGACTATGAGTAGATGCCCAGATAAGAAATACAATTTCTTAAAAAGACATTTTATTGTTCCTCTTCAGAATCCTCTATTCTTCTAAGACCTTATCTTGGCCACTTAAGTTCCCACTAGGACCAGTGTCGGCTGGTCTACCGTCAAGTCCTATTAATTTCTGTTTAAGACAAGTGGAAACTTGATACACTAGGTTGGGCATGGGCCCTAACCCCCCAATAAACACCTGTTCACTACTATCAGTTTCTGGGCAAGGCCCAATAGCAGCAACAGCAGCTGTTGGAAACCGTCAAAAGATGCAAATTTTACACAAAATACACCACTAAGTGGTCCCATAGTTCCCCCCAAGATGCTCCTTCGTGTGCGAAAAGATGAAGAGGTGAGAGTTATTTTGTATAACACATAGAGATTCAGTAGTGACAGTAATAAACAAGAAATAACCAAATTCAAAGAAAAACGACTTGGACAATGCGCAAGGGGGGAGCGAGCGAAATACGGGACTTGCGGCCATTTAACTCGGGATCCCGGCTCCTCTACGGAAAACAAAACCTTAGCTTGCCACCGTGGTGGACAAGTCAATTAGAAGAAAGAAAGTTCACCCTCAGTTAAATTCCCACAGATTTATAATTGTCAGGAAGCAATTATAAATCAAACGAGAGTGCCCCACAGTATACTTAGTAGCAATCGGAAGCATTTGTCAGGAAATACTTTTTTCATTACACACTTCAACACTTCCTGTATCCCCCTACATAAGATATCACTCGCTAACCTGCCACCAAGAAAACTTTCACTGTTGATACAAAGACAACTGTTTAGAACCCCGTCCCAAGGGGCAAGTGGTGATCATTCATGGAAATCCACTGGAGCGGGTAGTGGATTTTATCGGCTTCCTGTTATCTAGACCGAAGCACTTTAAATGCAGCAGAAAGAAGAATGCCGACACAAATAGATCCGGCGGAAGATTTCCATATCCATACCTGTATCTTTTCTTCCGAGCCCGGTTAGTGGGTCAGACTCTGCCGGTCACACATATTGTTATTTTATCTGTTAACTGAGTTCCCTCAGCCGTGCTAAGCACAATTCCGAATTAAAGCCTCATAGAAGCTCTCCGAGTAGACACCGATACCAGTGACAGAGTTCCTAGGTTTTTCCTCTGATCAATCAGTGTCAGCACGTCTCAGTTAAGATAAAAAAGGATCGTTTACAGCATCAGGAATATCTCCAGCCCTCTTGAATTTCCACTTTTTTTTTAGTGTCGAGGGTTAATCGACATTTCCAGATCCAACTTTTTAGATGCATTTTTAATTGATTAGCTTCCCCGCCTAGCCCACTCCCCAAGGTAACACGTTACAGGCGATTTGACAATAATTATTTTTTTTCGAAAGCAGATCTAGATTAGCCAAATCCTCGCACTCACTCCCTATTTTGCATCCCCGATCGGAGGAATAAATCAAGTATATTAGGCCCCAGTCAAGGCCCTCACTATTGCGGGGTACGATACTTCAAATACAGCTCGGACTAGCAGCCTCGTGTCAAATCAGGTGTAAAATTCAATAACAAAGAATCCCTCTTAGTCACAAATAATCACTCAAACCCCAGTTTTCTTCTTAACTCCCAAGTGGGAGGAGGGGGACACCACCCCCAAGGCCAACCTCGACTAGGGAATATTCCTGACCCCCCCAGTCTTAACGTCATACAACCACCCACTGATAATCCCCTTAACATCTCCACTCTCCCTCAGGAATTTCACATCGTCCCTCACCGCTCCTTCTAGCTCCTCGTCATTATACACCCCGCAGTCGGTGTGCTTTATCAACAGTAATTCATTCGTGTCTAGCGCCTCCTGCGAAATTATGATGGATTCGAGTGCGTCTTTAGCTTTCCCCCCGGCGTTGCGCACGATGTGTGTTGAACCGAGTTCGAGGGCGAAAGCGGATGGGGGGTGGAAGCGAGCATCCATGCATGTTACTAAATTCCCCTTATCAGTTTGGGTTGGAAAGTGGGAGAGGGGGAGGACACTATACCGATAAGGAGTCGGCGAGATGGAGGCGGGGGAAGGTTAGCATTTTCCGGTGGGAAGTTCTGGACGTATTCTGCGTTTGCGCGGAGGAGGTCTTGGATATTTTGGGTTGTGAGGTCGGTCATTTTTCTCTGTGGTTTGGTTTTGATTTGTTTTATTTCGGGTTGGGATTGTTTTCTCTTGGTTTGATGTATGGGTGGGCGGATGGATGGATAGATGAATGGTTTTTAAACCGTCCCAGGTTGAACTGTAAGGTATGATATTATAATAACAATATTCATGATAATAATAATAATATTATTATACATGGTTGAGTACCGCAGGGCCATGAACCCTACACCTTTTCTCTAACTATGAGAAACTATTCATCGTTATAGGGACATCTTGGAGTATGGTACAGGTATGTACGGCAGATAAAGACTTCCCCATTCCACCCTCCCGCTGACCACCCTACTTCCCATCATCAATTTAATTCGTCCCCAGCGCCCCCAATAAAGGCCACCACACATCACCTCGCCGGTGCACCCTTCACACTATCTGCCCCCGGCCCGTTCGGGAGCATCCGCTCGCCTTTTGTGATTCACACGAAGTGCTCCCATACTTAAGCAGCCTATTAGCGTGATGATGATGGAGCAACCAAGGCCAACTTTCGGTTGCGCCTGGTGCAGCCCAGCAATTTCGACCCTAAATCGTGATTTGGAACCAAATCGCATCTTCAAATAAAACACGTTTGGCCCACCCACTTGAAATCACAACTTGAGGTCAGACAACCGATTTCGAGACTTTATTAAATTAAATGGTAAGAATCAAATTCCGGATTGATCAGTAATCAAATCACATTGGCGGGGGGGGCGTTTAGTGCCATGTGATTTTGAAAATGTGATTTCAGGCAAGCATGATTTTAAAGGTTTAACATGCGATCGAAAATCCCCAAATCGCAATTTCAATCCAGAATCGCGGAACATTAGCCACCTTCCTTGTCGATTGTCTGTCGATTGCGCAGATAATAAATACTACCGGCATGCCACCCGGATAAACCCTAACTTAATCACAGATCGCTAAAGCCAAGGTTTTAGATATGATAGCTAAGGCTAGTATCATATTGGTACTCGGTCTACCAGTAGACCACCATCTTCCCACTCACTGGGCGATCAAACCTTACAAGCCAGCGTGCTGCAGTAAAGCCCAATCTTTTTCCATTTGCGGTCCAGGCATAAGCGAGACTGTGAACCAAACAGTGACACCTTCACAGGGGAGGCAGTGGGCCGGTAGCCCAGCCTAGCTCCAAATACCGGTATGTGGGCTCCCAGATAGACGAGCGGGAAAAAAACCAAAAAACCAAAAACAAATATATTTACTGTCGATAACCACTAACTTTAGTTGTTTTTTTTATTTCCTCCCATTCATTTAATTACTTTGATTCAGCAGCCCCAGATGTGGCTCCGATATCCTCGTATAGCGGCCCGTTTTGCTTTAATTCCCCCCCCCGAGTCCACAGGAAGACCATGATACCAAATGCACCCAACCAACCAGTCTCTTTCCATCAAAAACGAAATCCTTAGACAATAGGTAAGCATTGCCCTAAGACCGGTGATATTGACTAACATATTGAAATTAACCTGCCCTTGAAAAGGACCCTGGGTTAATCTCCAGCTTGTTCGGATGTTGAGTGGACGTGGTGGCTTGCAACAGATATTCTTAATTAGTCTCAAAGTAGATTGAGAGGATTACGGGGAAAAATGATTAGTGCAAAGGGAATAGGTCTGTGCCCTGATTATTACTCAGGAGCAGTGGTCGTTGGTATGTGTGAGACCCACTTCGTGAGATACTGAGAGGCAGGTTGCTGAGAAAAGCTACGGTAAGGGTCCCGTGGAAGGAAAGTCTTCGGAATAATCCTCAATCTTTAGGATGGAGTTTATAGGCAAAGGCGACATTGTAGCCAATACTAGTACTATTACTGTGTCCCCGCGTATTACGCTCCGATTCCGGTACTAGAAACCTCCAAAAAGACCACCCATGCTAGACTTCCTCTTCTGTGATCTCCCCTACCTGAAATCATCCAGCCCTCCGCTCATAGATCTCTAAACTATGATATAAAGCAAATTTCCACAAGCCCAATAGCCAACACGCTGCGCTGTCCTACTCTAATTCACCACCCTACAATGCCACCCCATCTACCAGAGAATCTCACCGGGTATTCCCAAGAAGTCCAGTGCGCCCTTCTCAGAGACAGGGCGGGACAAACTATGGGTCTAGGCGTCCTGTGCAAGCACGAACGGGCAACCCCCGACAATTAACTCCCTTCCCACTGCTCCTCCACCTTCATCTACCCTTCACGACCAAAATATACCTTTCACAGTGGCACACACCTTCAATTGCCCATAACTTAGAAAACCCTACGTTCCCATTGTGAGCCCACTTCATTTGGTATGATACCTCCAATATTTCTCTCCCCGAAAATACCCCCCCATCCTATAAAGTTGTGTATTGTGACTATGATACCCCGGTAATCCTCCGATTTTGCGAACGCTCTCAAGCGGTCGTTCTTCCACCCAGCGGAGAACTCCAAAATTTCTTCCTACGTATAAGGCATTCCCACAAAATTTGAGCTCCAAGATCCCGCACCTGGCTCGTTGAGGTCACCATTTTTTTTTGCTTGGTCCGTCGGATATATATAAGGAGAGGTAAATCATGAAGCATCACTCATGCTGTCCCCCGAGGACAGCCACCCTGCATCCCACTACCACAACCAATGCCATCACCATGACACCGCACCCTCCACACTCCAAAACATAACCTTCCTCCTAGCACGCTAATATACAGATCATTAAAGTAGCCACAACCACCAACCCCACTGACAAATATCCAATCTAACTTAACCGCAAGGAACTTTCCTACGCCAGTTGTTTGCTCTTGACCCCTTTATTGATGCAGAGGAGTTAAGCTAGGTGTATATCATGTTTGACATATGGCTATGGTGCACAATCTTTACTGCTATGTGGAGGATACTGTGCAAGTACAAGGGGGTTGCATTGCACACCAAATGAGGAGGAGTTGTGAAGTATGAGAGCAGATTGATAGGAGTTCTGATTCTTATTGCTTCTAAGTGAGATGGGCAGTAACCCCTATATTTATACAGGAAGCGCACTCTCCATATAACAAATAAAAGTAAGGGAAAACATAGCAAAAAACATAAATGCGAACCATGTTTGACCCTGATCCGGCCAAGAAAATCCCAATAAATATGTGTAAATCTAAGATGGTGTGAGGAAATAATTAAAAGAATTATGTATGATATGACCAAGCCAGGTGCATATAATAATGCATAAACAACTGTAAAAACCCAAACACCAGATAAGAAACACATATGAGAAAACCCTAATCGTTATCATGAAATATTAATGAAATATACGCAATTATATCTTAGCTGTAGTAATGTCCGCTGTGTACAGGTAAAACTGGGAACATATACCAAGTAGAGAAATATACAATATTATCAAGGAAAATATACATATGAAACGAATCAAGGAAAAAATTCAACATATCAGAGCTGTGCAATGGAGGGCTACTGATGCTAAGCTGAGTTATGGGTTGGAGAAAAATGGGTTGGTAAGGTTGGGATCCCAGGCTGCGGTACCAGATATGGCGGAGGATGAGGATGGCGAAATAAGGGTTAGGAGGAAAAGTATAATATTAATATAAACTGATGAAACTGATTAATAAATAGGGGAAACACTTTATAGTAGAAACCCCCCTCACCTAAAGCAGACGGAATGGCTCTCAGTATTGACTCCATCACTGATTCCTTAATTTCTGAGCGTGCTAGGGCAAACCCTTCCAATAGGTGGGGCTTTGGTGAGTTAACCTGCGCCGGCGGTTGGGTCGGGTCGGGTTTGGTTTTTCAAGGTCCTTGGCTGTTTTTTTGTTTTTCCAGCTCTATTTTGAATTTTTAGTAATTTTCCCAAGAGCAGTAACTTAATCCCTATTACCTCGAGCATAGTTTAGGTCCTCAGAACAATATAACATTGTCTACTACCGGTAGTAGCACGGGCGGGAACTTGTCTAAACTGAGATGGTTGAAGCGGAACACTTGGTTCAAGAGCGTTTAGTATTTTGATTTTTCACTCCCTCTGAATCTTCTAAAAGTCAAATATACGATTGATTGATTCAGAGACCCCTCGCTCCGAGCACTCAACAGATTTGTTTTTCCTCTCAAGTTCACCTCCACTCTCCTTTGTTCTCATACTGCCACACCGAGAAGTGAAAAAGCAATCAGCTTTTTCTCTGACATCGAGAGCGCTCTCTCCAGCCCTCCAACCATTTTACGGACATACTATGGGAAACAAGGTCTTAATAAGAAAATGTCATAGGGGTCCATTATTTTTTATAGATCACTTGGGGTCATTCGAAGTAGCATGAGCCGTACCAGCAGCGCATATTTATAGGCGGGAATACCTACTTGGGGTGAGAAAAAGTATTGGGGCAAGACAAGCCAAGACCCGTCCCGGAATTTGCAAATACTAAATAGCCTCTCTCCTTCCTCGCTCTAGCTCTTTTCCTTTTGACCACTGTTTGTGAGTCTGTAGCTTTGTCAACAGCGTATTCTGGATGTTGCCTGTCATGGTGGGAATAGTGGTGATGGTACTCGAGTTTTCTGGTATCCGCCCATTGCAACTGACATGTGGACTACTTGCAATATTCTAATCCGGTCTTGGCTTGTCTTGCCCCAATACTTTTTCTTACCCCAAGTATATAACTCCTATAAAGTGGAAATCATCTACCCTAGCCATCCTCGTTAGGCTATGAGCTTCCCCCACTACCGGCTATTAACCTTGTGCTTTCGGTCTAACCTCTCCGAAGCTCGCTCATCACCCAGAGCCGGCCAAGATAATAAACTAAATTAAAGCCAATCAATGGACTTTTGTAAACATCGAGTGATATCCAACGAATTCCTGGTATGCGTGGAAGGCGGGGATGCAACCCTAACCCTTATGCAGCTATGCGGTACAGTCTGAGGTTGTGCCTTTCCGCCAATTGCTGCAGGGAGGGCAGATATATAGGCTCGAGTGGGAGGATGCGAAAAAGAATTGCGAGGAGGGGGCTAGCTTGGCTCGGTTTAGTTAGCCCAGATATGAATGCCCGCTAGCACGAGTAAGTTTACGGCACAAGTTGCCCCGCACAAGGGTAAATATAAGCTCGTCCTCGCCCACCCACCTGCTACGATTGCCCCCGTGTCCCAGGCAACTTCCCCAACCCATCCGAGCAACGAAACAAATACCCTATCAAACATGTCCTCCGATCTGTTCGCCCACCACTACCTTCACACAGCCTCCTCACACGTCTCCCACCCGACGCCAAAGCCATTCTCGGCTGCCCCGATCCCCCCATCGCACTTTACCCTGTACACCACTCCAAGCAACGAAACCGTAGAACGCGTCTGGCTAATCCTGCATGGAGACAACGACGTCCCGAACCCGTCTGAACAGATGTACGCGCTCCTCGCCACCCCACCGCTCGCCGGCAATCACCGAAAGCTCACGGTGAGTACATATGACAAGCGCATCGTTCAGTGGGCCATCGGGATTGGGAACCGCGCCATGCGCATTGACCTGCTGTACGAGATGGTGCTGAAGCCAGAGGAGATAAGAGAAGAGAGAGTCGTGAAAGGGTACAAGTTAGGCAGGGGGGAGGGCTGGTTCATTGCGGAGTTTCCGGCGGCGGCTCGAATCGTGAGCGTTGGCGGGGAGGAGGTTTGGGTTGTCATGACGGATGGACAAGAGGGCGAGGAGAAGGTGATTAGTTGGATGACAGTTACCAGGAGTCAGGATGGGAAGAGGAGCTATATTAATAGTCTTGAGACCAAGGAAGGCTATAGACGCTTAGGGTTGGCGGGGATGCTTTTGGCCGGATTTCTGAAGGGGGAGAAGGGGGAGGTTTGGCTTACCGTGTATTGTGACAATTGGGTGGCGGTGGAGATGTATGTGAAATTGGGCTGGAGGACGAAGAGGTGTTTGTGGGCTGTGGGACATGGGGGAGATGAAGTTTAGTCAATTAATGTTTGTCGGGGGTGCCTTGGGAGTGATAAGGAGATCGGACCACCGAATTTGTGGTTTCGAGTTAAAGAGTGAGTGTCTGTGATTGCGTAATTTGTACTGTACTCGCCAAAAAAAAAAAGTCTGTCCCCGACCTTTAGCGCTCTACTAGTACACCCACCCCCGCAGTGCATCGCTTAAAATCGGGGACAGACTTTTTTTTAGGCGAGTAGAGGGGTGTCTAAGCGGAGCCTAAAGTGCGGGGCTACTCGAAAAGCATTAGTACTTAGTCACTTAGAAAGTCTCGATATGCTTTGCCCTCATTCGTACCTATCTTGGCACAAAAGCGACCGGAGGCTTTTTAAATTGACGAATATGATACCACGGTGCCGAGAAGGCGCAATGAGAGCGGTGGCCGGTTGGATTCCTTTTAATCTACGGTATTTGGTTTTGGTTTTGGAAACCACCACCCCGCACGCAGAAGTGCCGAGAATGGTAAAAAAAAAAACGAGTTCTGTTGAGATACTTGGCTCAACATAACTCGCATTCAAAGTGTCAGTTACTAGAGGCTATCGATGTGCGGCGTACGACAATGAACACATCAGAATAGTGGATGGCAGTGCAAACCATGCCCACGCCGACCATACGCCCGAAGCGAAACGTGCTATTTTTTTATTCCGGGGCGGCGACAGCCACACAAACTTTGGATAGGGTTCCCGGCCGGCGAGCCAGGCTTTCCCTCACCTCTCCGCTGTTTGTCAATCACCCTCAAGTTAACCGACCCTCGCTTTCTACAACACTTCAAGAAATGAACTGAAGACAAAATTTTCCAAGCTCCTTGTGATAGCATCAACTCTTTTAACGTTTCGAATAACTCCGTCCTTGGTCCTTGGTGTTAGAGATGAGGGATTGGGAATTCTAGCCCAGTTAACACAACACCCTTAGAGCCATGAGTGCGGCATCATGATGCCCGAACTCGGTTAGTAGAGAAGGTGGGAGACTAGCTACCCCAAACTAAAAAAATACAGAAGCTGGCACAACCGTAGCGAACATAATGAATCTTATAACACCATGCGGGCTTCCAACCATCCGGAGGCTACAAAGAGCCCCATTACGTAGGGTAAACGTTCTATAATGCAGGGCGAGGTAATGCTGCTGCTGACAGGTTACGATGCCAGTTCCCAAGTGATAGACGCTTTATGTAACCGGGCTAGAGGATAAAAATATTGGCGTTAGCTATATTTATTTACTTTGAATTTGCTTCCCAAAACGAGCAGTCCAGGCATGCTAGGCTCCTTGCTCCAACCGCTTGTGAATGGATTAGAAACAATCCCAGAAGAGATAGTCTGGGACACCGAGAGCTGAGAAAGACCATCAGTAGCCGAGGGCCAATGGTTTTAGGACTTGTGAGGGTGTTCTGACGGCCTCATCCAGACAGCGCACATTTACATTCATTGCCACTCTTGATGAATGTGTCCCGGAGCATCGAGTCAAGGTTCTTGATTCCCTAGCCCAGATTCTACGGAAGCCGCCAAAATCGCGGATATTCATGGCCGGAAGAATTGATATCAAGGATGAGGTTGAAAGGCCCCTTGATGGAAAAGCGGGCGGTCTACCGATGGTGCCTGCGGAGGACGGTATTGTTATATATCTGGGGGTGAGATAGAAAAGGGACACAACACCGGGCTCAAGATACTATGAAGGGCATCCCTGAAGTGATCTCTGAAACGTATATAGGAGCCGGGAGACCCTGAAACCCACCGCTGATTGTTTGCCGATCTGCCATCGATGACAATATAGATTTTCTCTACTTTCCCTCAATGTTGAGGTAATCCTACAGTCCAAGAAACAACTATCTGCCACAAGCGAAGGAGGCTGGAGGCGATGACGGATGGGTTAAGGCTGGTATCAGGGAATGCATATGGTGCAACTTTCGAACGGATGAAACACAAAATGAGAACCCAAAACTCGTGATGATTGCCCTGACGAGGATTCTCTATTCGGAAAAGACCCTCCCTCGAGCCAGAGATAGAATCCACAAATTTCGGTAGCAAGAATACTCCATTGATAGGAGCATGTCTCGGCTTCTGTCTGGGACTTGCCGCGGTGAACAAGGAAGCTTCGACTGGGCAACCGATTCATCATAAATCTACCCAAGTGAAAATTTCCCCCCATCTCAACCCTTTCCTTAGGGCTTATTCAATAGTCATACAAACATATCCAACACATCTAAACTCACGGTAAGTCAAAGAGCTCCCTCTCCATCCACCTACCAACCTGAGAGATGTACCATTTTTCAAATATTCTTCTCTAGATTAGGCAGCCCGTGCGAAAATAAAAACTGACGGATCACGTGAAATCGCCTGCCACGGAGCTTTTGGGCCGGCACAGAAATCATATATCAGCCAAACCACTTTTGAGGCTGCCGTGATGACCAAGCTTAGTGGTGATATCAACGGCCCTTCACAGTTCGCTAAGCTCCATTGTACAAACTCTCCCGGAATTTCCAAGTTGTAAACTTTGAGAGGAAAGAAATCGTCCCGAGATCCACAAGGTTTCCTGGGCGTGACACCAATAATATGTGCCGCGGCGCAAGAATATATAGTTGTGTTGAAGTTACTACTCGAACAGCCTCGACGAAGGCCTTCTCAAAAGTTGTGTTGTACACTAAGCTATGTGTGGTTCCCCGTTGAAGCCCATACCGAGCCAGAGTCTCCACTTGTTGATATAAGGTTTCTTTCTTCTCTCAAATGCTTCTTTCAACTCTTTATATTGTTGTTCTTAATTCAGCACTACTCTTACCTTCGTTATGCTTGTTCCATTATTCCATTTATCTCTATATACTTT
>Ga0307509_10007140_pt1 | contig 14722 bp, 19 predicted proteins | sample 10_EM_MG_FD_202245 | JGI IMG/M metagenome (GOLD analysis project Ga0307509, IMG submission 202245) | Populus trichocarpa ectomycorrhiza microbial communities from riparian zone in the Pacific Northwest, United States - 10_EM | ecosystem: Host-associated > Plants > Roots > Unclassified | place... | reverse complement strand
GGAAGTCATAAAGGAAAACATCATCAAACTCCATGCCCTTACTCTCAAGAATAGTTAATACCAGTGAGGACCTTCCTAGCGCCGCTTGGAGTTTGTCGCAGGTCTCCTCATCCCTCACCAGAATGACGCGGGCTTCTCCATATTCATTGAATCTGCCGCTCCGGCCATCCGGCCCCTGAGGATTGTCCAGTTTCTCACCGAATCTCAGGACATCTATTAGGTTACTCCCAACTTCAAAAATTAGCTACAATGAGTGGCTCCGGTCCGAGGATAGTTACCATAAAGAGTAGGTTTAGGACCGGGTCTGTCTCCAACCTCGGGAGGTAATTCATCCACCAAGCCTGGAAAGCCTAAATCGCTTCATAAGAATTATAACAGAGTAAAGAGCCCCGGAGGGCAACATACCTTGATACAGGAGATACATCACTATGGAGGCAACTCTCAAAATCCGTTTATGAGATCTATAGTTGTGTGATAAAGGAAGCAACAATGGCTTTAGCTCTCCACTACTACTGGTGTTGGGACTAAAGCGTTCATAAAACAAGGATTTCGCATTTGCGAACCGGAAAAGAGCGTCCTTGGATATGCACTGGGCCGTATCACCCGCTGTTCATTGGTGAGAACCGAGCGCCAAGAGGAAATGACAGACAATAGAGGGGCTATACCGAAATGGATACCCCGAGGAGATCCCACTAGGTCCAAAAGCATTCCTATATCCGACGTTCGCTGATCCTGGACCTCTGCCTTTTCTTTAATACTCCCATGCCAATTATTAGGATCAAGAAATTCTAACCGTCTACATAAATTTCATCTAGTAAACTTCTGATTTTCCGTTCGAATTCACCATCTCCGGGTACCCCCGAAGACCTAAATGCCTCCAAAGCCTTCATAACTTTGATAACTCTATCCGCCTGGTCAATATCCCCACGTTTATCCTTGGCCCGTTCATACCACTCGTATATGTCATAAACAGCATCTCTATCCCGCTCCGAGGCAAAGTTTGCGAGTCTCCACCGGTGTCCTAAATATTGCTCGCGAGATAAAGGCTCGAAGTCTGTGGCTCGCGAAACTGATCCCTTGATGACTCCCATGATCTCAAGAAACGCTAAATCCGCCGGAATACCCTTCCTTAATTTTGGGGACAGGCGCCCCCAATACTCAATGCTAAACTTCGTGAAGTCGGTCACGCGGATGTTTCTAGAATTGTCTATCTTTATGTACCTCAGCCGCATCTCCCGTTCCCTAGGGGTTACTCAGTATACTTACTATACTGTAATTGCTTAAGCGGAGGAACAACAAACCTAATATTATTCTCAATGAGCCTTAACAAAAAATCAAAAGTGCATACCAGTGGGAAATCCTCATCGGTGAGCGATAAGAATTGTTTTCTTGTATTGTCATCAAGATCATCACCTTTAGGATCATTACCCACAGTTGGCCCCTTCCCCCCACCCAATTTTCCCTCCAGCAACCCCGCCGCATTATCTTTTAACTTCAACACTAATCTCTTTGACTTCGTGAGTAAGACCTATCGCTGTTAGCTGAATCAATGTTACACCCCTGGAGCATGATCTAATCTCCGACACTCAGCAACCACTTACTTGTCTCAAAGATCCCTCATCCTCTCTACTAAATAGATATCTCCCTACTAGCTTATAAACCAAGCAGGTGGTTTTCCCTGTCCCGCTTCTCCCGAGAATGAAGGCTGGGGTTCGAAAGTGATTCACTACTGCGGCCTCCTCCGCAGATATGTCGATCGGGTATGCCACCCTTCCAGTCGTAGAAGCAATGTTATCCAGGACAGTACTTGTGAGACTATAGAATTTGGCTACCAACAGCGCATTTAGCATTCTCATGCAACAGCTCAAGTAGGACCATTTTAGTCTCTTTACCTAGGTGAGATGAACCACCGAAATCGTCATTACTAGGGCCATCAGCCCCTATATCGCCACTTTCTCTGCTTTCCAGCCACACCCTCACTGGATACCCGATCTTCCGCAACCCACCCAAATCATCTCTATCACAAGCTTCCACTCGCGCTTCCGTGTAGATTTGTTGTTCATGATGAATCTGCACACCAATCCTGTCGAGCTGCTTCATCTTAGTATCCTCTTTCCTACACCGTTCGAAAACTAAACACCTACATTTTGGGGGTTTCCAACAGCCCATACTAAACATCGGTTACTTGTCGTTAGTTCTCTATCCATGAGCCCAATTTCAGACACCCAAACCTTTTATAACCTGGTAATCCTCACCAAACCTTTCATCAAAACCGGCATCGATTTGCCATAGTATAAAATGCTGGGTTTTGTAGAAGGCTTTGAATACCGGGACTCGATAACTCAGCGAGTTGTTCCACTTTGCCCGGTGGAGGATTTTTTTTCCAGCCCAGTCGCCGGAAGCGAGCTCGGAGAACTTTCGCCGAACATCCTCTAAGTTACATAACTCACATTAGCAATTCCCCCCAAAACTTCGGTTCAGTGAAACAAGTACCCTGAGCATTCTCCATCCCCAGATCTTCCATTGCCTGTTGAGAAAGAACAATCTTCCATGGCCCAAGAGGCTCGCCTAAGAGGTATTGGAACACATTCGACTCCATGCCCAGCCAGAAAGAGGAGCCCCGGACCCGCGTAGGTTCCCCCTCAGGGCCGTCATTGAATCCGCAATCAAAAGAAACGTTAGAATTGCAGAATTCACAGGGAACAGTGCGAATAAACTCCATGACGCCGCCTGCCCTAGGCGCCCACCCATGCTTCCTACATTCCTTGTAGAGTTCCAAAACAAATTCAACCCACTTTTCCCTGGCTTGTGGTTCAGAGATGAGATCTTCAAAGTATCCTTTGTGAGTTAGGGCTAGCTTTTTTATGTGCCCTTCGGCGATCAAAATCCTCAATATCCCCGGGAGAGCTCCTAGCCTCACACCAAACTGCCCTAATGTCCCCCTTGGATCCGATAATTTCACCACAGAAAGGACGATTCTCGCAACCGCCCTCCTAGATCTCGTGCTATCTAACCTTTCAGCAAGTAATGAGAGAGTAAAGGCTCTAATCATCTCCTGTAATAACAAGGTACCGTAATCATCTTGTTTGAAGCTTGGAAATTGACTTAACAGGTTGGCGAGGTTGTTTCCATAAACTTCTATTCTTGAGAAGAAATTTGTGAAACGCCCTTCCTTCAAGAGGAGGTCAAATATCTGGTATGGTCTGGAACTTAATGATTCGTACGCGACTCTGGAATCCTTCGGAGTGTCTGAAAATATGAAGTCAAAGAAACCCGTGCCGGAATCCATCTTGCGGCAGAGATACAGTATATGACTTTGTAGAATGAGTTTGGACTCAATGGAGGTGCGAAGTCTTGTTTACCTGGGGAAGAGGTTCAAAAAGGGCAGTTATCAGGAACAAAGGTACCGAGGACATAGATCTCGGGCTACCCTGGTAGCGAGTCCTGTCCCACGTTATTCCAGTTAGCTTATGTAAACCCTTGTTTTAAGGCCCCCCATTTTTTACCTTTAGAATACCATGCGCTTGGCGGTCAACCCTTTCGGATACCATCAGCCGGGAAACATACAGTACCACCGAAAAAGTGAAACCATTGCAGGGAACCGTCGCTCTCCTCGGCCGCTGTTGGGCAGTAAAGAAAATTGACACATAAAGTGAAAAAGGAGCAAATACAGTCAATGTCTTATATTTATTTTCCACCCTCCGAATGGCTTTCTGTGGGATAGTTTTTTTAAGCCAAAAATCCCGAGAAAATGGCTAAAAAAAGTAATTGTAAGGAGGTTCCAGAAAAATACTAGGTGGGTTGAAGTAATTCTTTATTTTTACTATCTTTTTTTTCAATTTCATTACACTATTTAAAAAGATACTGGTATGCTCCAATGTGTAAAGACTTCGTTGCTAGTAATGGGGTTGCCCCTGTGAGGGTTTCACTTTTTCGATGGCATGTTTCCCGGCTAATGGTATCCGAAAGGGTTGACCTTACATCATCACATATTCCCCAACACCCCGAAAGTCTAGCAATCTAGAGGAGAAAACCTTTCAAATACCATGGAAAACAGGGGGGGTAGCTTTAGAATACCATTCTTGGCGAAAACATACCATCACAAGGCTTCATGTTATGAGGAACCGCAAAATATTTACCAATGCACACAGTTTCCCCTCTCTTTTTATTCACCAAGTGATGCAAAAGTAATTTAAAAAATCAGATAAAAAATCAGATAAAAAGTCAAGAATTACTTGAGGCCTGCTGGTATTTTTCTGAATTTTCTCCTGGATTTTTTTAACATAAACTGAGTGATAGAGAGAGGTTGTTTATTGTGGGCTGGTGGCAAGGTAATTCTTTGAATAGATTTCACTTTATGGATGGTATATTTCTCGGTCAATTTCAATAATCTTTATTACTTAGGGTGCGTCTGGCGGTCGTTGCTTTGAAATAGTGCAATAATCTCAAAACACAAGTTGCAACCGGATACTAGAGTTTTCTCAAGTTAGCATAATCTGGCCAAATGAAAGTCACAGTGGCATGTCTGGTTGACACACGGATCACAGCCAAGAAATATATTCTCTCCCACTTAATGGTGATGCTCAACAGGCTTCTTTGACAGAATGAGCCAGCATAGGTGCCTCCCATAAGTCCGCTTGTCCACAGTAAATGCATTGAAGTTTGTAGAAGTAATCAGGTCAGGCATTGTAGCTATTCATATTATTTATATTCTACATTTACATCAAATATGCGATGAAATATGGTCACAAACTACTCATCAGTGTGGTTGGGTTAGGGTTCTTCAATTATGCAGTTTTGTGAAAAATAGATTTTTTCTATTTTTTGGAAACCTTCATTTTGGGCCCATTATTCCAACTTGATTGTTGCCACTCGGTGCTGACCAGACACGACACTTTATCACAAAATGATGTTTTCCCTCAAAACTCTATAATGAGGGCCATTATTGAGGTTTCAGGTTGCAACCAGATGCACCCTTAGTAAACGGTCAATGGTACCGTAACCACTCTTGTGATAGAGACCGTTGCCAAGCGTACACGATCACCACAAAACTATACCTCATAACCGTGCCAAGGTTGTGGCTCCGCCACAACCCCTCGATTGCTCGCTTGCTCGCAACCAGGGGCACCTATTCTAGGTGCCCGACAGCTCAACGGCAGATTCAGCTCAACAACAGATTTTAAAAAAGTAGACAACTAAAAGTACATTTTCTCAACGACACCGACAGATAGAAGGAGAACGATCTCTTGGCTTTAAGCGAGAGCGCTTAAGCTCATGCAATATGGGTTTCCATATTTTTTTCCACTCCCAAATAGCTACCTTTTTGGCCCTTTCAAGCTCCCTCCCTGCCTTCTCTAATTTCTGCTGTACACTATCTTCTTCCTTGTTACGCACAACAGCTCTTGCCTCATGCGCATATATTACCCATGCTTCTGATCTTGCCTTCGAGAACGTCTTTGCCAGTTTGCGCGCGCTTGTTGTGCAACCTCAGTGTCCTCAAGTTGTTGTGAGGCATGTACCCCCATTTGAGCCTGTGCCAGACTCCCTTTAATAAATCAGTCAAGATTAACCTGGAATGTGGGTGAAACAGGATCCGTGTTCTGCAAGTATTCTGCTTGTCTTTTCAGAGATCTGAGTGTTACCGGTGTTGTAAGGCATAAAGGAAGGGCTGGAGGGGGGGTTGTAGGCTGTCGGTGTTGTGGTGGTGAGGAGTGCTCATGTAAGAGGGATAGAACACGGTCGGGGTTAGAGGGGAGAAGGCCCGTTTTGCGAAAAGCTGAAAGGATCGTAGTTTGTTTGAATGCTTGAAAGCGGATAGATGTAAGGGCAGATAGAAATTCAACTTTATTAAAATCTGAACACCCGGTCCTAGTTGCTTGATCGACAGCTTCGGCATGAAAATGCTTTAGTGGTTGAAAAACCACCACGTCGAGAGGCTGGAGAAGATGTGTGATATGAGACGGGAGACAGAAAGGGATGATTTGCTTCTCATCGCAAAAGGTAATAAATTCTCTGGTGCAGAGGGATCCATGACCGTCGAGTAGGAGAAGCTGACAAGCACCATCCTGCCTTCGAGCAGAAAACCTTTCGAAGTGAGAGAGCCACGCAAGTGCTAGTGCATCATTTGAATAGCCCTTTTCTGTAACATCTATCAAAACATCATCATCTAGATTTATTTTTGTCACCCAATCCTCTTGGTGAAGTACACCTGGCAGAATTACCATCGGCGGCAAGACATATCCATCCTTACTAATAACTTCACAGCTGGTAACCAGTTCTCGACTCGTAGAACTACCCGAATAGTGGGGGCGCTGAGGATCTAGTGTGACCATTCATTGATCTTTGCCAACCTCGACTCTAAAGCTTGTTTCGTCAAAGTTATAGGTGTCTTCTTTCTGAATACCCTTCTCCTTACATAGGGACTTATAGCAGGCAAATAATGCACTGATAAGATCAGGATCATGCACATTTTTCCGATCATGCTCAATCGTCTTTTGCTTCCTGATATGAAATTCAGGATGTCTCGAGAGAAAGCGCTTGGACCAGGCAGAACTGATAGTAGGCGCAGGATTTATGTCATCTTTGGCATGACATTTTTGAAGAATGCTATTAGCGCAATTGGAAACCATTGACAGCCTCGCAGGAACTCCAATCTCATCTAAGCACTTTAAATAGAGATAAATACCAAGCTCTTCATCCTCACTGAGCTTCCTGTTTACTGAACTCGGCTCAGACCTACTCTGACACCCTTTCAATCTCCTTCTAAAACGCCACTGGGAAACATCAAACTCTCTGGCGACAGCGGCGATATTTGGTCTACTGCTTGCCGATAGACTTTGGCATGCTAGCTGAATCCTGGCTTTAACCTCTGAGTAACTCTTCAACGATGTCATGATTTTGTGGTGGTGGGATAGGAAGCTTGTGATCAAATAAGAGGAAAATCTGTCCTTGAGCTGAATCTGCCATTAAGGTGTCGAGCACCTAGAAGAGGTGCCCTTGGTTGCGAGCAAGCGAGCAATTAAGGGGTTGTGGCGGAGCTACAACCTTAGCACGGTTAATGATTAAAAATCAAAAATCAAAAATCAAAAAGCAAGACATATCAGAACTCTAAAATCTATTCATCTAAAAGAGAAAATTCAACTGCTTCATCTTCAACTGAAGAATCTGAAGGCAAGAGCTCCGTATTCTCATTTTCTGAAGTATGATACCAAAACCAATCTTGTTGCCTGCTTCTGAACGTGTTCAATCCCCTACTGGAAGCTCCCCTGGTGCAAAGCCTTTAATGGTGAGTTCAGAATCAGCAGATCCATTGAGAGGTAAGTTAATGAAATTCCAGTACTCCGAAAGCTTTGAATAATAATCTTTCACCGTGAATGGCTCTGATACCACTTGTTTTATGCTCTTCCCACGGTCTCTGTAGTCGCTACCCGGTGCTGGCTGACTGTCCACTTCTCTATATCCTCTAATTCTTCCTTTGTTTCTCAAAGTTCTTCAATAAACTCTTTAATCATAACTTTGAAAGGCTTATTTAAAGCAACATTGAGGGGCTGGGTCATCGGGGTTGTGCCTGCTGGGATCAGAGAGGGTATAATGTTCTTATCTCACCAGGTCTGAAGGACATGGAAGGTAAGATGTGCACAGAATTAATCAAAAACAAATAATGCCTGTTGGTTTCCAAAAATGGGTGCCAGATACTGTAGAATAAATTTCATAAACAAATCTTTATTCTCCAACCTGTTGGAGAAAGCTCCACATGAACCCTGTTATCTTATAGATGTGATTCTTGTTGTAATAATTCTATTGTTAGGTGGTTATGCAACAGGCAACAACAGTGGTCTCCTTTGCACGCGAGTCTCGTTTATTGTACCAAGGCGTAGGGAGGTACTATCTCTTCAGGTAGTATGGAACTGACTTGCTTGTCTTGAGCGATCCGTTGAGGGATACTATCTCTTCAGATAGTAAGATGGGGGGATTATCGCGCTTGATAGAACTAGCGCGATAGTTCTATGTTCGGGCTACCCGTCAAGACTATCACAATAGTCTCCGGATTCTTAGAGCGTAGGCTCTCGTAGAGGAGAAGAATATGTAAAGAGAGTAACGCGTGATTGTATTGCAATAGCTTGAGTATAGAAAAGTAGTTAGCTGGTTGCGTGAAGATCCTATCTCTTGGGGGTTTTTATCTTTTTTTTTTTTTTTTTTTTGTAATCATGCGTTCATTGTTTCTAAGGTACAAAAAGCCTCATGCAGCGCTAGCTATGGAGAGAACAAAACCTATAAATCAAAACAAATAACAAAAGAAAGTCACGGCACCGGTTAAGTATCCACTATCGCGAAGGTTTCTCCTCCGCCGGGCCTCTGGCCACCTAAAAAGGAAAGCTACAAACTAACTAAGGCTTGATTCAAACAGGGAAAGCTTATATAACGTAGCAGGAAAGAAAAATCCAACAGGCCTAAACCTCAGGCAACGAAAAAACACGAAACGCTGGGGGGGGTACTGCTAGGGGTGAGAGGGGCAGTGGGGGTGAGGAAGGGGGAGTATCAGGCGGAAACAGCGGAGGGAGAAATACGGTGGAGGTGGCGCCGATGAAGGCAGCAAGCATGTTCAGCTGGGGAAGGGAGGACCAAAGAGGGGCATCCTGACCGACGCTTGAAACGCCGTGGAGTAGGCGTGAGCGAGCGCCCTGTCTGGAGAGGCATGTAAGGATGGCGTGTTCGAACGTCTCAGGTTCAAGACCGCAGCGGGGGCAGGAGGTATCGGCATCGGGGGACCTCCAGGTCGGATGGGCGGCCAGGTAACCTTTGCCGACTCTCATCTGGTGGATCCTTCTTGCTATGAACTTACCCAATTCCATGACAGGCGGTGGGTTCAAGGCGGGGAGGTGGTGGTAATACCCTGGCGTCGGGAGGAGGCCTGGCCACTCTTCAAGGAGGGCCTCCCTTACCCTCTTCTTCAGGGTGGAGTAGGTGTTGTCAATCAAGGACCAAGGAAGGATGGTAGGGGCCGAAGCGACAAGGTGTGAATTGATCATAGGCATCCTAGACAGCCCATTGTCACAAATCGTGACTAATCAAGGCAGATTTCACATGACTCATACTTATGAGTCATAAGGTATGTTGGATTTCACACTATGACGTCAATGGACTCATAGTTCTTATATGTTCTCACATGACTGCGCACTTGCGAGTCATTGTTATATTATGATTGGTTGAATGTTTCATGACTCACGATTGTGACGTCATATGATGTAATGACTTTCGCACATGACTCACATTACGAGTCATGGGTTTCACGCATGTGACTGGTTTGAGCACATGACTTGGTTTATGAGTTTTGATTGGTTAACGGAATGTTGTGCGATGACTCATAGGAGTTAGCGATGGATTTCGCGCTATGACTCACTATGAGTCATAGAGGTTTATATAGCGTGAGGTGATAAGTGACCAGGGTTAGGGTTGTAGTAAGATGCCTAAATAAGGCGCTTGGTTCCGACCAAGAGATAGGCCATGAACAATCTCTCCTCCACCTCCGGCGATTGAAATCTCAACACCACGGGAAATCATGGTCACTTTCCCCCACCTACCTCTCTTCCCCCATCATGGCTGCTGCCTAGGGGTTGACATTAAGCCATCTACCCTCCTCTCCTGAGGCACCCCGGCCTCCCCTCCTCGGGGTTCTTGTTCCCGTCCATCGTTGACACCGCTCATGATGTTCGGTTCTCCCCCTTACCACGCACTTCCTTCGCACCTCGCTTAGGATTTTGCACGGTCGGAAAGCTTCTTGCTACGCTCACGGTCAGCGTTACGGTGTCGGACGCTCGGTCAAAGTAGGCCCCGGCTTGCTGGGCTTGTACCTCTGATAGGGAAAGCCTCGGTTAGTAACATCACGGTCTTGTCCCGGTCTCGTCGTCGTCCCAAAAGCTCTTGCGATGGCCCGTTTGTCGGTTGTGGCTAGCCCCCTCGCGATCCTTCCTCTACCCCCCTCCCGGTTCTGTCCGCTGGCACTGTACTGCCCCATAAGCTGGCACCTTACGGCTAATGCTCCCCACCGGCTGCCACCCTACTGCTCCTCATCGGCTGGCACCCTACTGCTACTCACCGGCTGGCACCCTACTGCTCATCGTCGTTGGCTGGCATCCCCTCTGCCCTGTGGCTCCGCTCGCCCACCTACCTCTCTCCCTCCTGCGATTTAGTCTACGGTCGCAATCCTCGCTTAGGTTACGGTTGATCATGGTATTGCACTGCCTCCTTGGTCTCTGCAAAAAGCTGACGAGTCGCCAGCTTCCGGTCACTCGCGACGGTTGAGCCGCCGCCCCAACCGGATTTCACCGTACGGGTTCTTGGATTTGGCATATTGGCAATAGTAGTTGTATCTAGGCGTTTCTTTGATTCTTTTCTTTGTGTTACCTGGGGCCCTGCTGAAGGGTTTGGGTCTCTCTCCTGTACGTTTCTATGAGTTGTTTCCCTACATGTCTGAGATGCAAGTCTTAGGTGCTAGGCGGGGGAAGTTCCTTCTATGGTCTCTGGGGATTTGATTTTTCCTATGACGAGGTGAAGCGGACGGGAAGATGTTTGATTTATAGGTTTTTTTCTCTCCATAGCTAGCGCTGCATGAGGCTGTTTGTACCTTAAAACAAATCACGCATGATTACAAAAAACAGAAAAAAAAAAAAGAAACACCCAAGAGATAGGCCACGAACGATTGCAACAACACCTCCAGCGATTGAAATCTCAACACTACGAGAAATCATCGTCACTTTCCCGCACCCACCTCTCTTCCCCCACGATGGCTACAGCCCAGGGGTTGACGTTAAGCCATGTACCCTCCTCTCCTGGGGCACGCATGCCTCCCCTCCTTGGGGTTCTTGTTCCCATTCTTCGTTGACAACCGCTCATGAAGTTCGGTTCTCCCCCTTACCACGCACTTGCTTTGCACCTCGCTTAGCATTTTGCACCGTCGGAAAGTGTGTCGCTTCGTTCAGGGTCGGCGTCACGGTGCGGGACTCTCGGGCGAAGTAGGCCACGGCGTGCCGGGCATGTACCTCTGATGGGGACAGCCTCGGTTAGTAACATCGTAGTCTCGAGCGGTCGCGTCGTCGTCCCAAAAGCCCTTACTAGGGCCCGTTTGTCGGCTGTGGCTAGCTTCTTGGCGATCCTTCCTCTCGCCTCCTCCCGGTTCTGTCCGCTTGCACCGTACTGCTACCATCCTCTCCTGGGCTGGCACCCTACTGCTGATCACTGGCCGGCACCCGACTGCTGCTCTCCGGCTGGCACCCTACTGCTCATCGTCGTTGGCTGGCATCTCCTCTGCCCTGTGGCTGCGCTCGCCATCTACCCTTCCAATGGGTTGGCCCCGCCTCCGTTACGCCTAGTCGTGGTATAGCACTGCCTCCGTGACTTCATCCAACGCCTTGGATCGATGTAATGACCTCCCTGACCGTACATCATGGTTGCGGTGGGCCCTCTACTGGAGTTTTCCTATGTCGCCGATCATCAATGCTCTCCATCAGGCCCCGCAAGGGCCTTAGCGCAGCCGTTGTTTTTTTTGTTTTGGGGAGCCTGCGGAAGGGTTTGGGTCTTTCTACCTGTACGTTTCTATGTATTGTTTCCTTACGTGTCTGGGGTATATTATCTTAGGTGCCAGGCGTGGGGGACTTTTCCTATGGACTCCTGGGGTTTGATTTTTCCCATGAAGAGGTGAAGCGGGCGGTAGGATTGCATTTATAGGTTATTTTCTCTTCATGGCTAGCGCTGCATAAGGCTTTTTGTACATAGAAACAAATAACGAATGATTAAAAAAAGAAAAAAGAGAAAAAAAAAAGAAAAAAAAGAAAAGGAAAAAAAAAAGAAAAAAAACGACCAAGAGATAGGCCACGAACGATCTCTCCTCCACCTCCGGCGATTGAAATCTCCACACCACGGGAAATGATCGTCACTTTCCCCCACCCACCTCTCTTCCCCCATCATGGCTACTGCCTAGGGGTTGACGTTAAGCCATCTTACCTGCTCTCCTGGGGCACGCCTGCCTCCCCGCCTTGGGGTTCTTGTTCCCGTTCATTGTTGACACCCGCTCATGAAGTTTGTTTCTCCCGCTTACCCCGAACTTGCTTTGCACCACGCTTCGCACTTTGCCGGGTCGGAAAGCTTCTCACTTCATTCACGGTGGGCCATATGGCGTCCAGGCTCTCGGTCGAAGTAGGCTTCGCTTCTGTGGGGCTTGTACCTCCGATGGGGAAAGCTTCGGTTAGTAACATCACGGTTCCGCTCGGTTTCGCTGTCGTCCGAAAAGCCCTTGCTATGGCCTGTTATTCGGTTGTGGCTAGCCCGCTCGCGATCCTTCATCTACCCCCCTCCCGGTTCTGTCCGCTGGCACCGTACTGCCCCATAAGCTGGCACCTTACTGCTTCTCATCCTCCCCTGCTGGCACCCTACTGCTACTCGCTGGCCGGCACCCTACTGCTCCTCCTTCTCGGCTGGCATCCCCTCTGCCCGGTGGCTCCGCTCGCCCTCTACCTCTCCGATCGTTTGACCCTTGCTTGGTTACGCCTCGTCGTCGTATAGCACTGCCTCCGTGGCTTTGTCCAACGCCTTGGATCGATGTAATGACCTGCCCGACCGTACATCATGGTTTTTGGTGGGCCCTCAAGTTATGAGTTTTCCTATGTTGGCGATCATCTGTCTACCCCCCACCGGCCAGTGTGTCTGGTCTTCGAACAGGTGGGTTCTTTTGTTTTGGGGAGCCTGCTGAAGGGTTTAGATCTCTCTACCTCTACGTTTCTATGTATTGTTTCCTTACTTATCTGGGGTATATTATCTTAGGTGCTAGGCGGGGGAGACTTTTCCTATGGACTCGGGGTGTTTGATTTTTCCCATGAAGAGGTGAAGCGGGCGGTGGGTTTGCATTTATAGGTTTTTTTTCTCTTCATAGCTCGCGCTGCATAAGGCTTTTTGTACCTAGAAACAAATAACGCATGATTACAAAAAAAAAAAAGAAAAAAAAAAGCAGAGAAAAACGACTATGAGATCGGCACACGAACCATCTCTCCTCCACCACGAACCATCTCACCTCCTCACGAACCATCTCACCTCCACCACGAACCATCTCTCCTCCACACGAATCATCTCTCCTCCACCTCCGGCCATTGAAATCTCAATACCACGGGAAATCATCGTGACTTCCCCCCACCCACCCCTCTTCCCCCATCATGGCTACTGCCTAGCGGTTGACGTTAAGCCATCTTCCCTCCTCTCTTGAGGCACGCATGCCTTCCCTCCTTGGGGTTCTTGTTCCCGTTCATTGTTGACGCCCGCTCATCATGTTCGGTTCTCCCCCTTACCCCGCACTTGCTTTGCACCTCGCTTAGCATTTTGCCCGGTCGGAAAGGTTCTCACTTCGTTCACGGTCCGCGTTACGGTGTCGGACTCTCGGTCGAAGTAGGCCTCGGCTTGCGGGGCTTGTACCTCTGATGGGGAAAGCCTCGGTTAGTAACATCTCGGTCTCGCCTCGGTTTCGTCGTCGTCCCAAAAGCCCTTGCTATGGCCCGTTTGTTGGTTGTGGCTAGCCTGTTCGCGATCCTTCCTTCTCCCACCTCCCAGTTCTGTCCGCTTGCACCGTTACTGCTACAGCAGCTGGCACCTTACTACCTCCTCATCCTCCCCCATGGTTCGTCTACTCCTCGGTTACGCCCAGTGCTGGTATTGCACTATCTCCCTGCCTGGTGTCCAATGCCTTGGACAGATGTAAGTACCGGCGCGACCGTACGTTTATGGTTACAATGTCGGCCCACCAGTCCAGTGTTTTTCCCTCGTAACGGCGATCACACATCCTCACCCCCAGGCCCTATCGGGCCTTCGCGAGCGAATCCTTTCTTTTGTTTTAAGGGAGCCTGCTGAAGGGTTTGGGTCTCTCTCCTCTACCTCTCTATGAATTGTTTCCTTACGTGTCTGGGGTATTATTTGTCACAGGTACTAGGCGAGGGGGATTTATCCTATGGATTCGGGGTGTTTGATTTTTCCCATGAAGAGGTGAAGCCGGCCTTTGTTGGGATTAAGGTTTTGTTCACACCATAGCTAGCGCTGCATGCGAGTTCTTGTATGGTTCCGGAAGACTAGACTCTACTCTAATTTTCAGTCAAAAAGTGTGACGTCTTGGCTGCAACGCCAAGTGTAACGCTCCCAAAATGTGATACCCTAATTCCAATATTATATAACCCTGATCTGTAAAATTAGAAAATATAACCACTTTATCATATTATATATATAATTATTCCCCTAGCTTATGCTGCTCCATTTTCTACATTTTTGTCAATGGTGAGTGATTTATCTCCAAGTTCTATTATAATTCAATTCAAACATTATGATTAACTGAAAGACTGTTTTAACAAGTATTTACAGATACCTAGAAAGTGCAAAAATGGAATCCCTACCCTCAGAAGTGAGTTCTCGATTAGAACAAAAGCGAGCAGCAACTAGAGCACGAGTTCAAAAGCACCGAGCTGTGAATAAGACTACTGTCACTGAACGTAGCCCTCCGATGTTGAATACAGAACGGTCCCGCAAAAGGCGTCTTGAGAAAAAGAGACTCAGAATTGACAGTCAGGCTCATCAGCAAAAAATATTCTCCCTCATGTATTACATACATATCTCCCTGTATCACCTGGTAATACCATCTCCCCCTATACCCCCCATGCCTCTCATTTTTCCGTCCTTTTCTAAAGGCCCATGG
>Ga0307509_10007139_pt1 | contig 14722 bp, 13 predicted proteins | sample 10_EM_MG_FD_202245 | JGI IMG/M metagenome (GOLD analysis project Ga0307509, IMG submission 202245) | Populus trichocarpa ectomycorrhiza microbial communities from riparian zone in the Pacific Northwest, United States - 10_EM | ecosystem: Host-associated > Plants > Roots > Unclassified | place... | reverse complement strand
CCAGCGCGGAATAGCACTTCCCCTTGAAAGTCAGTCCCTCGATCAGGCCGATGGCGAGATTTGGAATCTCCGTTGCCAGTGCCCGCAACTCCCGCCCGGGGAGTTGCACCACGCTGCAATTGGTCGACGCAACGCCCGACCATTGGTGTGTGCCGCCGCCGAAAACCTCCGGCCCGCCGACGAAATTGCCGGCGTGCCAATAGGCCAGCGTGATCTCGCGACCGAGTGGCGAGGTGTAGAAGACGTGGATGCGGCCGCTCTCGATCAGGAAGATGCCGTCGTGCCTGGCGCCCTGGCTGAACAATGTCTGGCCGCGATTGAGAACCTTCCGGCGCCCCTGCTTGAGGACGGTGTCCCGTTCTTGCGCCGTGAGCTTGTCCATCAGCGATGGCGGGCCGCCGATCGCCTGCTGACTTTCGGTCAGCAGCAAGGAAGGGGTCGTCCCGGCGGTGGCGGCCGTCGAAGGCGGATGTCCACGCACCACGCCAGCACCCTGCAGCATTGCCGCCCTCCGGATTGTTACATCATCCGTCAAGCAGCAATCTTCGTGCCAGAATGCCTGTCGCGGGGCGCCTGAAAGTTCAATGAAATCAAGCTTCAGCGAGTTCCCAGAGGTATGGTTTCGGGTATATCCCGCGATTATGGCCATCCGAAAAGGCGATGTTCAGGCCATAGCCGAGGTCGGTGACCTGGACGATCGCAATGCCCGGAAAATGGTCCGGGAAGCGGTCGTCGAAGCGCGCGCGCACGCAGTGGGCGCATTTGCAGGCGATGCGAAGCCGTTCCGCGGACAGCGTTGCGCGTTGGCCTTTTGCTGTGATCAGCAACAGCGAGACCAGATCCAGGCTCACCTCGCAATCAACGACCGTTGGCCCAATCTGCATAGCCATCGCCTTGATGTCACCTCCCCATCAGGGAACGTCGACGATAGCGCCGCACAAGCGTGCGCCGATAGCAACTAATTGCCACCGACTCTTAATCCGCAGGCACTATCGGAAAATAAGAAACTAATCGACCGGGAATCCATGTTCGGCGTTGCGCGATGACGGGGCCTCGCCGAAACGTCACCTCATCATGCATCCGCACCGGCCGCATTGGTGAGAGACACAGAGACTGATGAGCACTTTTCAGACCGAAACGGTTCTGTCCGTGAAACATTGGACCGAGCAACTGTTCAGCTTCACGGCGACACGCGATCCCGGCTTTCGCTTCCAGAACGGCCAATTTGCGATGATCGGACTGGAGGTCGACGGGCGGCCACTGGTCCGGGCTTACAGCATGGCGAGCGCCAATCACGAGGACGCGCTCGAATTCTTCAGTATCAAGGTTGCCGACGGGCCGCTGACGTCGCGTCTGCAGAAGATCAGGGAGGGCGATACGATTCTCGTTGGCCGCAAGGCGACGGGCACGTTGATCACGGGAAACCTGATTCCGGGAAGGCGGCTGCTGCTGTTGGCCACCGGCACCGGCCTTGCGCCGTTCGCAAGCCTCATCAAGGACCCTGACATCTATGACACTTACGAGACCGTCATTCTCGCCCATGGTTGCCGGCAGGTGTCCGAACTGGCGTATGGCGAGCAGCTGGTCGAGAACTTGCGGAAAGACGAGCTGTTCGGCCCCATGGTCGAGGGCAGGCTGATCTATTACCCGACCGTTACCCGCGAGCCGTTCCGCAATCGCGGCCGCGTCACCGACCTGGTCGAGTCGGGGCAGCTGTTCGCCGACGTTGGACTCCCCGCGCTGGATCTCGAAACCGATCGGGTCATGCTGTGCGGCAGTCCCGGCATGCTGGACGAGCTGCGCGCGATGTTGAGTGGACGCGGCTTTGTCGAAGGCAATCACAGCGATCCCGGACATTTCGTGATCGAGAAGGCGTTTGTCGAGCGTTGAGGCCGGCTTGCCTGTTTGTTGTTCAGATCATGGCGTCGATCGCGGCGAATGGTCCAAACTTCGGCAATCACGCGGCTGCGACAACTAATTGCTATCGCCGCGGGCAGACCTCGACAAATCTAGCAGGACGTAGCCGGTGCGCTGGCGAACCAGGAGTGGACGATGGCGATGGATGAGTTGATCGACGGACTTTCCGAGGTCTCCTGCGACGTGCTCGTGATCGGCGGTGGCACGGCGGGCCCCATGGCGGCGCTGAAGGCGAAGCAGAAAAATCCGAAGGCGAATGTCGTGCTCCTGGAGAAGGCGAACGTCAAACGCTCCGGCGCCATCTCGATGGGCATGGACGGATTGAACAACGCGGTCATTCCGGGCTACGCCACGCCCGAGCAATATACCAAGGAAATCACCATCGCGAACGACGGCATCGTCGATCAGAAGGCGGTCTATAAATATGCGCAGAACTGCTACGGGATCATCGAGGAGCTCGACAGCTTCGGCATCCGCTTCCTGAAGAACGAGAACGGCGACTACGCGGTCAAGAAGGTGCATCACATCGGCACCTACGTTCTTCCCATGCCGAACGGCGAAACCGTGAAGAAGGCGCTGTATCGCCAGCTTCGCCGGGCGCGGATCCTGATCTCGAACCGCTATATGGCAACCCGTCTGTTGATCTCGAACGACGGACGCGTGGCGGGCGCGATCAGCGTCAATACCCGCACCGCGGAGTTTCTGGTCATCAAGGCCAAGGCCGTCATCCTCTGCATGGGAGCGGCGGGGCGGCTCGGCCTGCCGACCTCGGGCTACATGTTCGGCACCTACGAGAATGCCGCCAATTCCGGTGACGGCTACGCGATGGCCTATCACGCGGGTGCTGCGCTTGCGAACCTCGAATGTTTCCAGATCAATCCGCTGATCAAGGACTACAACGGGCCGGCCTGCGCCTATGTCGCCGGTCCCTTCGGTGCCTACACGGCCAACAACGAGGGATCGCGCTTCATCGAGTGCGACTACTGGTCGGGCCAGATGATGCTCGAGTTCTACAACGAACTGCTCTCGGGCAAGGGGCCGGTCTTCCTTCAGCTCAAGCATCTGCACGACAAGACGATCGAGGAGATCGAATCGACGCTGCACAAGGTCGAACGCCCGACACGCGGACTGTTCCAGAAGGGTCGGGGAACCGACTACCGCAAGGAGTCGATCGAGATGCACATCTCCGAGATCGGCTTCTGTTCCGGCCATAGCGCGTCCGGCGTCTTCGTCGACGAATTCGCGCGGACCACGGTGCCGGGTCTCTATGCCGCCGGCGACATGGCGAGCGTGCCGCACAACTACATGCTGGGCGCCTTCACCAACGGCGCGGTCGCGGGCGCTGACGCCATGGAGTTCGCCGACAATCATGATTTCGCGGCGTTCGACGCCGCCGATGTCGCAAGCGAGCGCGAGCGGGTGATGGCGCCGACCCGGCGCGAGGATGGTATCCCGCCAAACCAGATCGAGTACAAGACCCGCCGGCTGGTCAACGACTATCTGCAGCCGCCCAAGGTCACCCGCAAGTTCGAGCTGGGCCAGCGTCGACTGGCCGAGGTCCGCGAGGACATGACGGAGCGCATGATCGCGCGCAATGCCCACGAACTGCTTCGCGCGCTCGAGACCCAGTCGATCGTGGACTGCGCCGACATGGCCGCTCATGCATCGCTCTATCGCGAGGAAAGCCGCTGGGGTCTCTACCACCTGCGGACCGATTTCCCCGAGAAGGACAACGCGAACTGGTTCTGCCACACCCTGCTCAGCAAGAAGGACGGCAGGATGACCAGCGAGAAGCGTGACGTGCAGCCCTATGTGGTTCCGGTCGCGGATGACGAGAAGGACCTCTACGACAAGCAGCGCATTCGCGCCAGCGCGTGACGATCAGAGCAACAGGAGCCTAGCAACATGCCTCTCGCCACCTATCAGACGTCCGTGCCGGTCGTGGTCGATGACGCCAAATGCATCGCCGACAAGGGATGCACCGTGTGCGTCGACGTCTGTCCGCTCGACGTGCTTCGCATCAGCGACATGACCGGCAAGGCCTATATGGCCTACGACGAATGCTGGTATTGCATGCCGTGCGAGGCCGATTGTCCGACCGGCGCCGTCACCGTGAACATTCCCTATCTGCTGAGGTAGCCATGTCGGGCCCGTTCGAATCCTATGACGATCTCGATGGCGCCGACGAGCGCCTGGAGGCCGCCGATCCGGCCGAGCGCCGCGTTGCCATCATCGCGCTCGGCCATTCCGGTGATCCGGGGGCCGTGCCGCTGTTGGCCCGCATGGTTGCCGATCCCGATGCCGGCGTGCGACAGCAGGCGGCGATGGCGCTTGGAGAATTCGACGGCCCGGACTCCGCGAACGCGCTGGTGCGGCTGCTGGTCGATCCCGAACCCGCGGTGGCTTCGGCCGCGGCCGACAGCATGGCGGAATTCAAGGATCCCGCCTGCGCAGACGCAATCCTGCCGCTGGTCCGGCATGGGCATGCCTTCGTGCGCATGGGCGCGTTGCGGGCCCTGAAGGAGCTGCGGCGCAAGGATACGCTCAAGCCGGCGCTTGAGGCGTTGCAGGACGCCGATCCCGCGGTGCGCGTGCAGGCGATCGGTGTCATCGGCTTTCTGAAGCTGGAGGAATCGATTCCGGCGCTGACGGCGTCCGCGGGCGACCCGGACGCGCATGTGCGGCGCGCGGCGGTCAGCGCGCTGGCGTTCTCCCATCTGAAGCCGGCGGCGGAAGCAATCACGCGGGCGCTTCAGGATAATGACTGGATGGTGCGGGAAATGGCCGCCGAGACGCTGGGCTCGAATGCCAACGGGCTGATGGCGGCGGAGCGGTTGATTGCCGGACTCGCGGACGAGTTCTGGCAGGTGCGGCTGAAGGCCATTCGCAGCCTCGGGAAGATGAAGGTCGATCGCGCGGTCCGGCCGATCGGCAATTGCATCACCCACGATCAGGCGAATCTGCGCAAGGAAGCCGCGGCGGCACTTGGCGAGATCGCCGATCCCGCGGCCGAACCCTATCTCGTGTTGGTCGCAAATGACCCGGATCCGGAAGTCAGGAAAAATGCCCGCTGGGCGCTGCAGCGAATCGCGGCAAGGAAGGCCAACTCATCTTGACGTCGCCGGGCAGGCGGGAGGCACGCGCGGCGATGGGCATCAGGCTCTACACGACGTGGAAATTGGAGACGGAATCGTTGGCGAGCTGGGCCACGAGATGAAGCTCCCAATCGATATAGGCCTTCATGGCCTCGGTCGCATTGTTCGTGCCCTCGTAGGGGCGCTTGTAGATGTCGTCGGGTCGGGAGATCCAGGACTGATGATCCTGCTCCAGCGCCCGGCCGCTCTCGATCCAGCTTTGCGTTCCTCCGGCGAGCACCGACACGTCGCGCTGCGTCGCGGCCGAGGCATCGGCGAGGGCAAACAGGGCTTCGGCGCCGTCATGGCTGGTCAGGAGGACCGGACCATCGCCGGGCAGACGTGGCAGATCCTCGACAAAGCGCGATGCGAGAACGAAATGCGCGCCGGGAATGCGGCCTTTGGCGTAGGCCGGGCTGCGCGAGAGGTCGACGACCGTCCACCGATCGCGATGTTGGGCAAGGTCCGCGGCATCGATTGTCGCCGTACCTGGATCGGGCAGAACCGGACGACGCGGCGCGGGCATGCCTGTGTCGGATGCCGCGATGACATCCGGCCCGACCACGCTGGCGTCCCAGCCCATCTGCACCAGCCAGGTTGCGGCCATGCGGGCGCGAATCCCGTCATCGTCGAACAGCACGAGCCGCGCGCCGCGCACCGCGACCCATTCGTCGGTGGCCTGCACCAGCTGGCCGCCCGGCGCAGAGGCGAAGCCCGGAGCATGCGCCGTCGCATATTCCTCGGGCGTGCGCACATCGAGCAGATGCAGCGTCCGCTCATCGGCCTCGTTGCGAAAGCGGTCGAACGTCGCGCGGTCGAGGACAGCGACCCCGACGCGCGCGGCCCAGGTCGTCGCGTCGGAGAGTGCCGCCGCATAGGTCGCCTGCGGACGTTGCAGGACGCGCTCGGTCTTGCCGCGTTCGACGCTGTGGCCGGCGAGCGTCCATCCGATGGTGCCGTTCCGGAGCGCGAAGATCCGGTTCGGAACGCCCGCATTGATCAGTGACTGGGTGCCGATGATGCTGCGCGTCCTGCCGGCACAATTGACGATGATGGTGGTGTCAGGCGAAGGCGCGATTTCCCGCGCGCGAAACGCAAGCTCGCCGCCGGGAACGCTGACCCCGCGCGGAATGCTCATGGTGCGGTATTCCTCGAAGCGACGGGCGTCCAGCACCACCAGATCGGCCTCGCTTTCGATCAGGGCCTTGGCTTCGTCGGCCGACAGCGACGGCGTGTGGCGGATCGCCTCGACCAGTTCGCCGAATGATTTGCTCGGGACGTTGACATCGCGAAAGATCTCCCCGACCGCGGCATAGGCCTCAAGACCGCCGTCGAGGATCGAGACGTCGGAATAGCCGATCGCCGAGATGCGCGCTGCGGCGCGTTGCGCAAAACCCTCGCCATTGTCATAGACCACGATCGGCGCGTTGATGCGCGGGATCAGGTCGAGAATACGCAGTTCGATCTGCGACAGCGGCAGCGAAACCGCAAAGAACGGATGCGCGAGCGAGTAGGGGCCTTCCTCCCTGACATCCAGCAGCGCGACCTCTTCGCCGACCCGCCAGCGTCGGCGCAGGTCGAGCGCGTTGATGCTGTTCAGTCCATCGGGACGCTTCGTCGCGCCAGAGAATTCAATGAGGTCCATTCGACTGTCCGCAGATGAGTTCACGGGGCTCTGACCCGTCAAGGCCTGATCGCCGCGAGCACAGCGTCGGGCCGTTCGGTCATCAGCATATGGCCGGCGCCGTGCAGGATCATCGTGCGGGAATGCGGCATCGCTGCGGCCAGCGCCTTGCCGGCCTTGGCCGGCGTCATCATGTCCCGCTCGCCCAGAACAAGAATGGTCGGCACTGTGATACGCGCGGCTGACGAAAGGGCATCCTGATAGGCGTTGCAGGCTGAGAGATCGTTGAACAGCACGCCGGGCTGACAGCGCTGCAGCGTGCTTTGGGCGCCGCCATGCATCCACAGGCCTGGCGCCTGGCTGCCGCCCAGTTCGGCCTGGAAGCCGAGGCCCCAGATCGAGACCATGTCGATCGCCGCCTGATCATTCATTTCCGCGGCCTTGAGCAGATCGGGACCGACGGTCATGGCCGCGGTGGTCCCGATCAGGCTCAGCGCCGAAACCCTCTGCGGATGCCGGGCCGCCGCATCCAAGGCGATCAATGATCCCATGGAATGGCCGATCAGATACGCCTTTTCCGCTCCCGCCGCGGCGAGCAGGGCAACCGTCCAATCCGCCATCTCGCCGATGCTGCGCAGCGCGGGGCCGGCCGAGCGTCCGTGCCCCGGCAGATCCGGTGCGAGCACGGCATAGCCGTGATGGGCAAACCACCGGCTGTGCAGCGCCCATGCCGAATGATCGAAGCCGGCGCCGTGCAGGAACACCACGGCGGGCAAGGACGCATTGAAATCCCGGCCGCCGGTCGCGGCGAAGGCCTCGTGGCCATTGACTGACAGCTTCATGGCTCAAGCCTTCTGCGAGGCGCGCAGCGCCTGTCCGAGATCATCGGTGATGTCCTGAACCGCCTCGATGCCGACGGACAGTCGCACCAGTTCCTCGCCGATGCCGGCGGCCACGAGCTGGCCAGCGTCCATCTGCTGGTGCGTGGTGCTGGCGGGATGAATCACCAGCGTCTTGGCATCGCCGACATTGGCGAGATGGCTGATCAGGCGCAGCGACTCGATGAACTTGCGGCCGGCCGCGCGTCCGCCCTTGATGCCGAAGCTGACGATGGAGCCGGCACCGCGCGGCAGCAGCTCCTTGGCCAGCCCATGATCCGGATGGCTCTCGAGCGAGGGATGCAGCACCCAGTCGACCGCCTTGTTGGTCTTAAGGAAACCCAGCACGGCCGTGGTGTTCTGCATGTGCCGGTCCATGCGCACGCCGAGCGTCTCGATGCCCTGAAGCAGCTGAAAGGCGTTGGTCGGTGACAGGCAGGCGCCGAAATCGCGCAGGCCTTCGGTGCGGGCGCGCATGATGAAGGCGGCGGCGCCGAACTGCTCGTCGAAGACCAGCCCGTGATAGCCGGCATAGGGTTCGGTCAGCACCGGGAACTTGCCGGAGGCGCGCCAGTCGAAGCGGCCACCGTCCACGATCACCCCACCGATCGCAATGCCGTGCCCGCCGAGCCATTTGGTGGCGGAGTTCATGACGATGTCGGCCCCAAGCTCGATGGGGCGGCTGAGATAGGGCGTGGCAAAGGTGTTGTCGATCAGCAGCGGAATTCCTGCCGCATGCGCGATCTGCGCAATTTCGGGAATATCGAGCACCTCGAGCCCTGGATTGCCGATGGTCTCGCCGATCACGAGCCTCGTCCGCGGTGTGATCGCCGAACGGAACGCGTCGAGATCGCGCGGCTTGACGAATGTGGTCGTGATGCCGAAACGGGGCAGGGTGTGCGCGAGCATGTTGATGGTGCCGCCGTAAAGCGACGCGGAGGCGACGATATGATCACCCGCATTGAGCAGCGTGGCGATGGCGAGGTGCATTGCGGCCATGCCGCTCGCGGTGCAGACCGCGCCGACGCCGCCCTCCAGCGCCGCCAGCCGTTCCTCGAGCACTGATGTGGTCGGGTTGGAAATCCGCGTGTAGATATGCCCGGCGCGTTCCAGATTGAACAGCGAAGCCGCGTGATCCGCATCCTGAAACACATAGGACGTGGTTTGGTAGATCGGGACCGCACGGGCGCCGGTCACGGGATCTGGATGCTGTCCCGCATGCAGGCTCAGGGTTTCGAACGCGGGTGGCTTCGGCGGCGGCATGTGGCACTCGCTGTGGTGGGCGGGGGGTCTGTTCTGCCACAAAACAGGGGCGCGCGTCAGCGGCTGCGGCGGCACCTGCCCGGCGAATCCGCCGCGCCGGGAGCCTTGCGGCGCATCGACACGGGCGTCAGAAGCGCGCCGCCAATTCGGCCAGGTTCCGGTGCGCGGCCTCGCGGGCGGTTCGGGCCGGCTCGGCGGGGCCGGCGGTCGGCCCGATCAGCGTGAAGCGAACATCCGCGATGCCGATGAAGCGCAGGATTTCGCGCAAATAGGGGCTCGCCATGTCGATGCGGCCGCGGTTCATGCCGGTGACGAAATCGCTGCCGCTGGCCAGGATCACGATCGTGGGCCTGTCCTTCAGCAGCGGCAGATAGCCCTGGGCCGGATCGTAGCGGAAGGTGATGCCGGGCTGCACGATCAGGTCGAACCATTGCTTGAGCTTGTAGGGAATGCCGAAGTTCCACATCGGCGTGGAGATCAGCACACGATCGGCCTGCGCCAGACGCGTCGCCATGCGCTCGATCACGGCGAAAGCATCGCGCTCAGCGTCGCTGAAGCCGCGCCCGCTCAGGCGTGCATATTTCGCCTCCAGCGCATCGTCGCGGAACTCGGGCAGGGTCTCCCGCCAGAGATCCATCACGTCGATGTCCCAGCCCGGCCGCGCCTGCCGAAATCGGGTCACGAACGCCTCGGCGCCGGCCGAGGATTCGGAACGCTCGCGCGGCGAACAGCGCAGGTGGAACAGTTTCGGCACGCTCTTTTCTCAGCCCATGGCCTTGATGACGCTCTCGGTGTTGGTGACGATGGCGACGTTCTGCATCGCGAAATTGATCGAGGCGTTGTGCCACTCGGCATTCATGGTCGAGCAGCAGTCCTCCGGCACGATCATGAAATAGCCCTTGTCGGCGCCGGTGCGCGCGGTGTGCTCGATCGACATGTTGGTCCAGGCGCCGGTGTCGATCAGCATGTCGCGCCCGGTCGCCTTCAGGATGGTCTCGAGCTTGCTGCCCTCCCACGCGCTCATCCGCATTTTCTCGACGATGAAGTCGCCCGGACGCGGCTCGAGCCCGGCCACCGGTGCTGCGCCCCAGGAGCCGCGCACCAGCGCCTTGGCATCAGCGAGGCCCTCGAACAGCGGCGCATTCAGGGTCAGGCCGGGCGCGCCGGGTTCGACGACGAACCAGACGTGGATGACCACAATGCCGCGTGCGCGCGCCGCGTCCGCGAGCCGGCGCACATTGTCGACGACCCGTTGCGCGCGCGCATGCGCCGGCGCGCCCGAATCCGCGAAAGCGCCGCCTTCCATGATGACGTCGTTCTGCAGGTCCTGGATCAGCAGCGCGCAGCGTCTCGGATCGATTTGCAGGCCATCGGCCTTCAGCGGCGGCGAGGGTGAGGATGACGGTGGCGCAGCCGCGCCGCCCCTGGCGGTCATGTACGGCTCGTTGCGCGGCCCGACCTTGGTCGTCACCGTGTAGACCGAATGCGTTGCGGTCATGAATAGCGTGCGGAAGTCGGCGCCGCCCCAGCTCAGGTTGGCGACCAGCTCCGGCACGCGGACCTTGCCGAGCAGGTCGCCGTTCCTGGCATAGACCCAGATGCCGCCCGGCGCCGTCACCCAGATGTTGCCGAACTGATCGCATTTCATGCCGTCGGGCAAGCCGGGCTCGAGTTCGGAACGAATGCCGCTCGCGAACACGCGGCCGTTGCCGAGCGTTCCGTCGGCGGCGACGTCGAAGACGCGGATCAGCGCCTGCACGGTGTCGTTGACGTAGAGCAGTCTTTCGTCGGGCGAAAAGCAGAGGCCGTTCGGCTGGTCGAACAGATGACGGTCGACCACGAGCTGCGGCGCGCCGCGGCCCGGCGGCATACGGTAGACGCCCTGGAAGCCGAGCTGGCGCGGCCGTTCGACGCCATAGACCGGCATGCGGCCGTACCACGGATCGGAGAAATAGATCGCGCCGCTCGAATGCACGCAGACGTCGTTCGGGCTGTTGAGCTCCTGGTTCTCGAAGTGCGAGGCGAGCACTTCCCTGCGGCCGTCGGGCCGCTCGCGGATCAGCGACGACGTCGAATGTTCGCAGACGATCAGATTGAGCTCGGCGTCATAGGTCATGCCGTTGCATTTGTTCGCCGGACGCTTGACCTCGACGACCCCGCGCGCGGCGTCCCAGCGGCGGCGCACGTCCGCGGGCATGTCCGAAAACAGCAGATACTGCCCGACCGGGTGCCAGATCGGCCCCTCGGTGAAGGCGAAGCCGCTGCCGAGTTGGCCGACAGGTGCGTAGGCGTCGATCAGGGTCTCGAATTCGGGGCGAAGCGTGGTGTGGGTCATGGGCGATCCCTTCGCGTTGGCTTGATGTCGGGTTATCGCAGCGGAGAAAGTGAAGCGCTCGTTGCGGTGTCGGCGATGACGATCTTCCTGACCCTCCCCTGGAGGGGCCCTCCAGGGGAGGGTGAAGAAGAGCTGCGGCGACCGAGGCTTGCATGGCGAACAGCTGCTCCGCTTAGGCCGGGAACCAGTTGCGCTTGGGCAGCGATTGCACGATAGGACCCGGCACCTGGTCGTGCAGCCGGCCGACCACCTGGCCGCCTTCGATCTTGCAGGGGCGGTCGTGCACCGGCAGCAGGAAGCGTGAGCTGTTGACGAGCTTCTTGATCGCCGCCTTTTCCGCCCGCTTCGAGGTGCCGTGATTGCCCGTGGTGCGCGGCTCGGCGTCGTGGATTTCGCGGAAGGGATCAACCAGCTGGTCGTTGATGTCATAGAGCACGTCACCGCAGATCGTAGCGATCCCCTCGACGGTGTGAACGTGAATGTTCATCGAGCCCTCGGTATGGGCGTTGGCCGCCTCGCAGTACACGCCGGGGATCAGTTCGACCGGGCCGGTGACCTCGAGATCGAGGAACCGCAGCGCGCTCCTGGTGTGCAGCCGGTCGATCAGATGCTTGATGTCGGGCGCGGGATATTGCGGATGCATCAGGCCGGAGACCGAATATTCGAGCTCCTTGCGGTTGAGCACCACCGTGGTGTTCATCGGAAACAGGTCGTCCTTGCCGGCGTGATCGATGTGCAGATGGGTGTGGCAGACGTAGCGGATGTCGCCCATCCGCACGCCGTGGCGCGCGAGCTGGTTCTCGATCATGTTCTCATGAAACTGCAGGCCGCGCATGCCGAGCGTTTCCATGATCTGGTTGGAGCGGTAGCCGGTGTCGATGACGATCGGATAGGTACCGCCGGTGATGAGAAAGCCCAAGGTCAGCACCCGGCGCGTGCGCCCGCAATCGCGGCCGAGCACGAGGAAGCTCGATTCCAGCTCGATGTCTCCATAATCGAGGATCTTGATTTCCAGCGCCATGTTCGCCTCCGATATCTCTTGTTTGCTGTCCCGCGCGGCCTAGGGCGCTATTCGATAAACGCGCATGGCCGTGTCGCGCAGGATGGCGTCGCGCTGGCCGGGGGTTGAACGGGTGGCGTCGAGATAGGCCTGCACCAGATCGCGGTAGCTGGTCCACAGCTTCTCGATCGGGAAATTCGAGCCGAACAGGCAGCGATCGGCACCGAACATCGCCACGCTCTCGGCGACAATGGCCGCGACATGCGTGGGATCATTGCGATGAATGAAAGTGCCCAATCCCGACAGCTTGCAGACGACGTTCGGACAGGCCGCGAGGCGCGCCATGGCGGCGCGCCAGGCCGCGCGGCCGGCGGGCGAGGTGTCCTCCAGCATGCCGGCGTGCTGCAGCACGAAGGTGACATCAGGACAGGCTGCCGCGAGGCCAGCCGCGTCCGCCATCTGCGGCGCGAACACCTGCAGATCGAAGCTGAGACCATAGCCGGCGAGATGCGCCACGTTGCGGCGGATCACGGGATCGTTGCAGAGATCGGCGCGCGCGGCGAACCGATAAAGCGGGTTCTCGTGCCAGTGCAATTGCATGCGCACCCCCCGCAGCAGGGAATAGCGCTTGAGCCGGTCAAGCTGCGGGCGCACGTCATCGACCGTCAAATCAGCGTAGGCAACGAGCGCATGCGGCCAGCCGGTCGCCTCGGCGGTGCGTTGCACCCATGCAGCCTCGTCTTCGAAATGCTCCTTGGCCCAGTTGGTCTGCACATAGACCGATTTGACGACGCCGCAGCCTGCGAGATCGTCGAGATATTCCTGAAGCGGATAGTCGCGACGGATCGCTTCATAAGGACCGAAGATGCGCGGCTGCATCGGCCCGACCAGCCAGGGCAGATCGTCCCGGCGCCAGATGTGGTGATGCGCATCGACGATGCCGGTCACGCGGCTCTCCTTGTTCGCAGCGACAGCAGATGGCTGACCACGGTTGCGCTCGATCCGCCGTCCGCCATGTCGTCGACGAAGCGGCGGATCGCGATCAGCGCCTCGGTCTGCGGTACGAAGCCGGAGCCGGTCGCGAGCGGTGTCAGCCAGCTCAGGCGCCAGGCGCGGCGCGACAGCCGGGCGACCGCATCGCGCAAGGCGCCGACGTCGCCGCGCTCCAGCCCATCGGACAGGATGGCGACGGCGGCGCCGCGGGCATAGCCGCCAAAGCGGGGCACCGCGAGAAACGCCTGCAGCGCATCGCCGATGCGGGTGCCGCCGTCCCAGTCGCTGACCAGGTGCGCGGCGGCCGCCAGCGCCTGCTCAGACCGTTTTAGCCGCAGCGCCCGCGTCACCCGGGTCAGGCGGGTGCCGAAGGTGAAGACCTCGACATTCGGCGCCGCCTGCACCAGCGTATGCGCGAGCCGCAGGTTGTCCTCCGATCGGGCCTTCATCGAGCCGGAGACATCGATCAGCAGCAGCATCTTGCGCGGCCGCGAACGCCGCCTCAGGCGTCCGAGCCGCATCACCTCGCCGTCGTTGCGCCTGGCCTCGCGCAGGGTGCGCCGCAGGTCCGCCCAGGGGCCGCGTCGCGCGCGCATGCGGCGATGGCCGCGCCGCCGTGGCAGGCGGGCAGGGGCTTCGCGGGCCAGACGGCGCAACGCGTCGCTGGCGCGAGCCGGACCGAAGCGGCGCTCGACCAGCGCTTCGCCGCGCGTGGCCATGGCGCCTGACTCATTGGCTTCATCGGCAAGGGGAGGCGCCTCGCCGTGTCCCTCGTCCTGCAGCCGAACGACCTCGTCGTCCTCGGCTTCGCTGCCCGGAATCTCTTCGCCGCCGAGGAAGTGGATCTGGAAGAGCCAATCGTAGGCGGCGCGCCGCTCCGGCGGCGGCGCCAGCGTCGCGAGCCCGGCCTGCCGGATATCGTCAAGCCCGCGTGGGCCCAAGAGTTCAACGCCGGCGAGGAAGGCGATGGTCTGCTCCGGCGCGATGGCGAAGCCGTTAGCGCGCAGCAGGCTCACGAAGGCGACGAAGGTGCGCGCGGCGCGCGGCAGGTCCGGCTGTTCGCTCACGCCACCGCCTCCGCGATCAGCGCGTCGAGCCGGGGCGCGATGAAGACGAGGTCCTCCTCGTCCTTCAGTGCGACACCGATCGAACGCTTGAACGCATCCGGCCAGCGCGCACCGCCCTTGTGCAGCAGAGTAGCCGCCTCGGCCCAGTCGACGGCTTCGGCAATCCCGGGCAATTTGCTCAACGGCTCGCGCCGGAGTTTGCCGACGGCCGCGACCACCGCGCGCGCGGTCGCCTCCGCGACGCTGGAGGCGCGCATCATCACGATCCGGGCCTCGCGCTCCGCGGTCGGGTAATCGATCCAGTGATAGACGCAGCGCCGCCGCAGCGCCTCATGCAGGTCGCGGGTCCGGTTGGAGGTCAGCACCACCACCGGCCGCTCGGTCGCGCGCAGGGTGCCGCGCTCCGGAATCGAAATCTGGAAGTCGGAGAGGAACTCGAGCAGGAAGGCCTCGAACTCCTGGTCGGAGCGATCGATCTCGTCGATCAGGAGCACGGTGGCGTCAGGCGCGC
>Ga0307509_10007138_pt1 | contig 14723 bp, 24 predicted proteins | sample 10_EM_MG_FD_202245 | JGI IMG/M metagenome (GOLD analysis project Ga0307509, IMG submission 202245) | Populus trichocarpa ectomycorrhiza microbial communities from riparian zone in the Pacific Northwest, United States - 10_EM | ecosystem: Host-associated > Plants > Roots > Unclassified | place... | reverse complement strand
CTTGCAAGTGAAATATGTCAGAAGTATTTTCTTTGAAGAGACAGTTCTGTTTAAGAAGTATTCAGTCAATTTCAGTAAACGACTTGGCTTAAATAAGTCATCTTGCCTTAAATAAGGCAATTTAAGTACGACTGAAATTTACTTAAATTTACTGAAATAAGGCAATTAAGTCACATTAAGTAGATTTAAGTTATGACACATTTTCCTGACGAGGTCAAAATAACATGACAAGAAATGTTGTGCACTGTCTGAAATCGAAGTTAATATGTTAAAGAAAGTTTCTGGCTGCGATGCGATGGGCCTGGCTGTGTACGGGAGCCCAAAAATCGAAAATGTGGTGGTAGTAGGAGAAAAACACGAAAATGTGGATTTGGCGGTCCAAAAAGCGAGTGGCGTGTCCGAAACTATCCGGAATTGATGTCTATTGGTTGAGGAATGTCGTCGAGGTGATATTGAGTCTGTGAACATGAAAATCGACCCAAAAAATGATAAAATCAGCTAAAAATGCGATCAAGGGCGAAAAGACTAAGCAAAAGCGATGGCCAACTGATTCTGGGGTAAAAGTGTCAGAAATAGGCTCTTGGGACACATTGTCAAAGGTGTACGAGGTCGAGGTAACCAAGGATCGCGTCTGAGGAAGGCAGAACTGAGAGAAACCCCTCGCAGTGGGCTCCAAAATGATGATGCTGACAGTTGGGTAGGCATGGGAAACACAAACCAAAATGACTGCTGGCGGGTGCGAGTGGGTTCTCTGAGCCTTTCTACAGAGCATGGAAGTAGAGGGTAAAAGTAATCTGGAATTCTTGTAACTAGGTACAGGATATATATATGAGTGTGACTAAATTAGTCCAAAAGGGCGCAATCGCGCTGTGACTAAAATGGAAATGAAGAGCTAAAATAGAAATGACCTAACAGTGTCCATATGTGGATAAATGACTGCGGCGACTCAAAGCGATACTAAGCAGCCGTGCGGGATTGATGATGCGTGTACAGAAACGGCAGATTGCGGAATCTAGACTTGGGACTGCGGATGATTGGTCGGAATGGGTTGGAAGGCAGCAGATTGATATCGGAAGCGGCAAAAGATGACAGAAGACAGCAGAAGTGCAATGAAAGACGTCGGAATGTGCGTGAGAGTGGTGGAAGACTGCTGTGTGCTAAAACACATTTTTCAGAGGGTGGAACGGCTATCTGCATATCAGCGGGAGTGGTGGGAGGCCGACATGAGGGAGCGGGAGGAGGCCTTGGCAAAAGCCGAGGCCATTTGTCAGGCGCAGGAGGAGCAGGTGCTCCAAGGTATGTTGGGCATCAGTTTTTCTTCTTTTGAGTTGCTAAAATTCCCTTTTCCAGAGTTGAGTGCGAACGCCCACCCCGAGGAAGATGGAGACTACGAGCCTGAGGACGTCATGGATGTTGACAAAGGGGCCTCCCCAAGGAAGGGGAAGGGGTCAGAGTTGGAGGAGAGAGAGGGGCCCACTTGATGCGCGGCATGTGCAGGACGCAGGTCCCGATGCTGGGTGGATCCCACCCGGATCAAGAAGTGGAAGGAGACGGTGGCCTGCGGGGTCATCGTTGGTCGCGTGCCCTCGGGGGGTGGCGTGCAAGGAATGCTCGGGCAGGAAGCAGAAGTGCTACCTGCTGGAGTTGTCGAAGGAGTGGGCCACGGTGAAGCCCGCATCGAAGAGGAAGAGGGATGAGGGGGAGCAGGCCGTGAAAGGCAAGGGAGATGAGCCGCGGGCGTCGGGAAGTGGGGAGAAGGCAGATGCCATGGGTGAGGGGGGTGCCGTGGCCCCCAAGAAGAAACAAAGGGTTGAGGTGGTAATTCCACCTCGACCGAAGGAGAGGGACCCAGAGCCAGACATAGTGATGGCTCTGGTGAATATCAACAACTCCGTGGCGGCTTTGGCAAGGGCCATTACGGAGTCAAACGAATACCTCTGGACAATCGCCAAGTAGATCAGTTGGCATGGAGTGGGGAGTCGGATGAGTCGGACAAGGGGTCTGAGGAGTGGGATTCGGGAGACAAGCAGGTGGTCCGCGAGTCGGACAAAAATGTAATAATCAGAGAATGAAAAAATGAAGAAACTATTTACTATACTATCTACTGGAGTGAAAGAAAGAGAAAGAAAATAAAACAATGGAAAAGTTGATAGGAAAAATGGGACTAAGTAGGTCCCGGCTTGTCAGGGTACCATTGGTGGAATTCTTTTACCAAGTCCGCAGCATGGCTCATTTCGTCTGCGGGGAGCCAGGAGGTTAATTCATCGGTACCTTTGTAACCTAGCCACCGGACATAGTAGAGTAACTTGCATTGTCTGCGTTTGTCAATTTTGGTGTTGAGGATCTCAGCTATCTCATATTCGAGATTGCCTTCGACTTCGACTGGTGTGGGTGGCGGCTTGGTACAGTTCAGGATGGCACTCGGTGTGTGCAGCTTGAGTATGGAGACATGGAATTCAGGATGTACGGATCAGAGTTCTTCGGGTAGTCGTAACGTGAAGGAGTGGGTACCTACTTGGGCTATGAGCTCGTATGGGCTGAGGTACTTCTCAGCTAGCTTCTTGGTAGGTCTTCGGGTGTGGAAATATTTTTCTTTGACATAGGCGCACTCTCCGAGGGTGAAGTCTGGGGGCGGCATACGATGAGTGTTGGCAGCCGTTCGGAACCTTTGCTGTGCCTTGGCCATCTCTGTCTTGAGATATTCGTGGAGCTCGCCTAGGTCAACGGTGTATTCTCAGGCGTGATTAGAAGCTAGGTCCCGTTTGGGATGGATTGCGAGGTTCGGGTGATAGCTTTGTTGGCGAAGAAGGGGGATACCCCAGTTGTCTTGCTAGGGGCATTGTTGTAAGCAAATTCAGCTAGCGGGAGGAGTTCAGACCAGTTGTCTTACTGGTAATTGCAGTAGGCATGGAGGTACTGCTTGAGGGTCTGATTGACCCACTCAGTTTGCCCATCTCCCCTGGGATGATATCCTGAGGTGAAGTGGAGCTTCATACCGAGGGCAGTTCCGAGACTGCGGATGAAGTGGGAAATGAACTCCGAGCCGCGGTCTGAGGTAATGTGTCCCGGTACTCCGTGCTTGAAGAAGACATGGAGGACAAAGAGGCTGGCTAGTTGGACCGCGGTGAGGGTATCGTGGGTCGGGATGAAGATTCCTTGTTTGGAGAGTCGGTCTACGACAACAAGGATGGCGGTGTGTCCAGCCGAGGCCGGAAGCTGTTCTATGAGATCTATTGAAATGGAGTTCCAGGAGCGTTTGGGAATAGGAAGAGGTTGGAGGAGACCATAAGGCTTATGCTGATGAGGCTTGATTCAGCCGCAGACTGTGCAGGAGTTGCAATAGTCTTTTACGAAGTCGCACATGCTGGGCCAGGCATAATCTCGGCGGATCAGCTTGATGGTCTTGTTTTGGCCGTAATGGCCCGCAAGGGGATGGTTGTGCTTGTACCGGAGTACTCGGAGTTGAAGATCATCATGGTCTGGGACGTACAGCCTCTCGTTGAGGAGTAGCATGCCATCCTCGGATAGAGACCATTTCAGTGCAGAAGGGGTAGGAAGTTGCGTGGCAGAGACGGGATCATGTGGGTAAGTGGAGTGGATGTCTTCAGTTAGCTGTTCTAAGTCCATTATGTAAGCTCCTGATACTGCGGTAGAATAGAGTTTCGAGGCGCGGAGGGACGAAGCCAGCTGTTCATGGCTGAAGATTGGTTTAAGGTTTTGAGGGTTTACAGTGGCATAGTCGCTACCTCCATCTTTAAGGTACACATTCCATTGGCGGGTTAGTGTGTCAGGCTTGGTACCGAGTTTGCCGGGGTGGAAACAGATAATGAGGTTGAACTGGGAGAGGTATTCCGACCACCGCACCTGGCGGCGGTTCAAGAGCTTGGTCGTGGCAAAATATTTGAGATTCTTGTGATCAGTGATGACATTGATGGGTGCCGTGGAACCCTCAAGGTAGTGACGCCAGATTCGGAAGGCTTCATAGATAGCGAATAGTTCCTTATTGTGGATGTCAGAGTTCAGTTCCGTGGGGGAGAATGATCGGGAGTGGAACACCACGGGATGGAGTTCGCCGTCTTCGGCAACTATGGAGAGAATTGCGGCGAGGGCATAGTCCGAGGTGTCAGTTTCAATGATAATAGGCCGGTCCGGAATCCAGTGAGTGAGGATGGGAGCCATGGTAAAGGCTTCCTTCAGTAAATTGAAGGCTTCCTGAGCCTTATTGGTAAACTGGAACGGGATCCCTTTGCGGGTGAGATGGGTGAGCGGGACAACAATATCGGAGTAGTTGAAAATGAAGCGTTGGCAGAAATTGGCGAAGCCGAGGAAGGACTGAATGTCCCTGACTTTCCGCGGCTCGGGCCAATCTTGTATGGTCTTAACCTTCGCTTGGTCCATGGAGAGTCCCTCGGAAGAGAGACTATATCCAAGGTATTCGATTTGTTCCACATGGAATTCGCACTTGTTAGCGCAGGCGAATAGACCATGCTTCTGGAGTCGTTGGAGTACCTCTTTGACATGTTTTCAATGCTTGGCGAGGTTGTTTGAGTAGATGAGGATGTCGTCTAGGTAGACGACGACCGAAACATCGATTAGATCTGAGAAGACTTCATTCATGAAGCGCTGGAAGGTGGACGGGGCATTGGTGAGTCCCTCGGGAATCACCAACCACTCGAACAAGCCATAGCGGGTTCGGAATGTGGTTTTTGCCTTGTCTCCCTCAGCTATTTGGATGAGATGGTAGGCGTGTCGGAGGTCAATTTTCGTGTAGATGCAAGCCTTGCCAGGCACATCAAGGAAGTCAGAAATGAGTGGGAGGGGATAGCGATCCTTCTTCATTAAGCAGTTTAGGCCGCGGAAGTCGATGCACAAGCGAAGTGAGCCATCTTTCTTCTTTATGAAGAGGATAGGTGCGCTGTGGCCCACCTTAGAGGGGCGGATGAATCTGATGTGGAGGTTCTCATCGAGAAATTCGTGGAGCGCCTGGACCTCGGTCTGCGACAAGGAGTACATTCGGCTGAGGGGTGGCTCAGCACCATCTTCCAAGTCGATTTTGAGGTTGTAGGAACGATGTTCAGGAAGGGTGTCTGCCCTTTCCTTGTTGAATACATTAGCGTACTTGTGGTATTCCTCTGGGATGCTAGACATATCAGGCTCGGCAGGAGCGGTAGAGGCAGATCGTCCCCAGAGGGACAGGTCGGAAAGCGAAAGCTGGAAGGAGACCGAGCCTTCTGCGTGAGCAGCGCAGGCATAGGCTGCGGTGTTAATAAAAGAAACGGAGGGTTTAGGCTGCTCAACTTTCGGAATTTCTGGTGTGATAGGACTGGACGGGGGTGACTCAGGCCGCGGGGGCACAGAATCGGTCGGCTGCGGCTCGGGGAGCAGCGGACCGGTCGGGGTTGACTGAGGCTGTATAGGCTTGGAGTCAGTTGGCCACAACCTGGGAGCTGCGGACCAATCGGGCAGTAGTTTGCTGTCCCCCACAGACTCTACCTGGACTCCACTGGACTCCAGGGGACTCAGGTGGAGTCTGAGTGGAGTCTGCTAAATTGCTATTTTAGGGATTAGGATTAGGGTTAGGGTTAGTTAGAGTTAGGGGTTAGGGGTTAGGGGGGTTAGGGGAATTGGAATGTTTATGCCAAAAAAGGCAATTTTCATTTCAGACTCCAATGGACTCCACTGAAGTCCACTGGAGTCCAGCTGGAGTATTTAAGCAGTGGACTCCAAGTGGAGTTGAAAATTTAGTGGATTTCTTAGCGTTAGGGGTTAGGGTTAGGGTCAGAATTGGCTTAGAAGCTATTTAAAAAATTTGACTCCACTGGACTCCAGGCGGACTCCAACTGGAATATGTGGGGGACAGAAAAGACCTCCCAATCGGGGTCAGTTTTGAAACCTGCAGGGGAGTCTGGAAAGAAAGGATCTGGCCCTTATACCAATCAATCAACGGATTGTAGTGGTAGAACCAGGTATATCCAAACACAAGTGCAACGGGGGGGTCCAGCTGAGTAACAAGGAATGTTACCACAAAGATATCACCAGTAGAGTGGTGGATTCTCAGATCCACAGCATGGGTAATCCGCAATCCGAGGGATCCATCGAGGAGTCGGAGCTTAACGGGACGAATACGATACGGGGACAAATCAAGTTTATTTACAAAGCAGGTATCTATAAAACAATGGGAGGAGCCACAATCTACGAGTCCGGTAGAAGTAAAAGAGGGTCGGGACGGGAAAGAAACGGGTATAAACAGGGAGTCCGGCTCGGAAAGAGTGGCTGCATTGAGCCAGACCGTGCGTCATCGTGTACCGCCAGAGTTAGTGCAGCCCCCCGACGGTATGAAGTCCAAGGGGCTCTTTTGCCTGCTTAGCAGGCTTGGTAGTTGATAGTCGAGGCTTTCCCCTTGGCGGAGTTCTTGGCACTAGGACAGTCGGTAACCTTGTGTCCCGAGTTGCTGCAGAAGAGGCAGAGTTGAAGCTTGTAGCGGCGGTCCTGCTCCTCGGGAGTCAACTTGCTGTTTTTACCGAGCTTGTCGGCGTTCGGGTTCTTCGATTTGGATGAAGGCGAAGACGAGGACGACTTCAATTGGGCCAGGGTCTGCGATGAGAATGCCGCAGAACGGTTACTGTTATTGTCGGAGGAGGGCTGCTTTGGCTTGTCAGTTCAGGCCGGAGCGGTATTCGAGGAGGTGCGCTTGTCGTGGCTAATCTCAGCTTGACGTTCCCAGTATCACTGGTCAAGGACTTGCACCTGATGTTGGAGGGGAATCAACGTGTCGGGCTTCCCAATCCTGGTGAGCTCGTTTTTGAGTCAATCTGGGAGCCCCTTATAGAACTGCTGGTAGAGCGCTTTGTCATTCCAGCCAGTGCGAGGCGCGTCCCAATTGAAGTCAAGGGTGTATTTCACAGCCTTGCCCATGTCCTTGTACCTAAGGTTCTCGATGCGGACAGTGGCTTCGTTGACAGGGTCACGCGGGCTGAAGAGATGGCAGAGTTCGTTGATGAACACCCGGATCAAGGTCAACCAGGCAGTAGACATGAAACTGGATGATCCGTGGGTAACCGCGCTCTGGAACCAGTTGAGTGCGGAGCCTTTCAGGTGAGAGAGCATGAATGCCACCTGGGAGGTTTCGTCTGGGAAATCCTGTCTGCGGATCATGATGTGCATGGAGCATTGGAATGGGTCGGATCCGTCAAACGGGTCAGGGTTCCTTGGCTTGACACAGGACTTGGGCTCGGAAGGTGCGGGAGGTGTGGGAGGAACAGAGAGCGCAGCCAGACAGTCAGTCATGGCGTGGAGTGTGTCCGTTATTTGGTGCTGGAAGTTTGCGAAGCCTTTCCCGGTTGCCGAGTCGCCAGCTCCTGCTGGTAACTCGAGGTTTCCGTGGGCCGGAGTCTGGAACACGGGTTGATGAACAGTAGTCGAAAAATCCTGGCCTTCCTCTGGGTGGAATGGATTAGGCGTACGTGGGAACCTTTCTTCGGAGTCAAGTGAAGGCACCGGGGATGCTGGAGTCTGCATGACTGCCAGGATTTCTGCGGGCACAGCTTGTTCTGTGGTGTCTGATGGCAGAGATCTGTGTCGGCCAAAAGATAGAATTCTTTCAGCAATGCCAGCTTGCCGAGAGTTTCATGTGGAATGGCCAGGTCCTTGCGTGAGGTGGTAAGACATGTTGGTAAATGCAATTTCGCGGTAGAAGTCAGAATATACTGTAAAGCCGAGGTCCGCAGAAGTGGATGCTGAGCCGCGGAACGGTTTGGGAGCGGGACGGGAATGGGAGTTCGGAGTAGGCTAAAATGGGAGAAAGGACTTAGTACTAAGCTTTAACTTAGTCTGCGGGAATTGCAGTCCTAACCGGAAAACAGGAGTTAAGTGCAGGAGAACTTAACGGATGGGAAAAGAAGCGAGAGAAGTTACTTGATATTCTGACTGCCGTCCCACTTCATGCCACGGCAGTATTTAACTATGCTAATACAATGGAGCCATGTACAATAGAAGGCGTAGGATAATGGAGCAGGTGAGAACAGTGACATAATGGGGTATGTAACGACAATGGGAAAAGAAGGGACAATAACATAATGGGAACTGAAGAAGCATACCGAGAGTTTGGCCCGCAGAGCAGGCCATGTGTACTGCGGGAGCGGTTTGAATTGCAGGCCGTGGGGATGATGTAACGGTACATTACAACAGGGGGCTGTGCTAGGGCTAAGGGCTAGGGCACAGGGCTAAGCCAAGAATAGTCCATCAGCTGCCAAGCTACTCGGTGGCTGGTACATACAAGTGTCTGTGATAGATGATGTACAAACAGCACGATGGGTGCTGACAGTCCATGAGATGAGTAGACTACATGGGGGAAGGGAATATGAAGGATGAGGGTGTGCGGTGTAGCCCTAGTCTAGGGTAAGGGTGACTAGGGTGGAAGCTAAGCGTACCTAGGATCAGACCAAACTTGTGGTCCCCTTACAGTGGTGGCCCAACTTGACAGTTGAATGTCCACTGTGTAATCCAATGGATGCTGTTTTGGTTGTGGACACCAGCTTAGTCATTTCAGTAAGCCACACATGGGCTAAGCCACTAGTCGGAAAATGTGGCATTGATGTAGCTAGTGGTGAGCAGGGGTTTCAGTCAAGGGTATGAGGGGTAAGGGTAAGGGTATGGATATTCACTGCAAAACCCCTACCCTCACCAGGGGTACAGGAGTTTAAGAAGTCCAGTGGTTAAAAAATAATACACTATTTTTTTGGAGAATGTTTGGTCTGTAAGGGCTACCTCGGTCGGGCGGGACGCGGTACTAGCAGGGGATCCGAAGATGTTTAGATTATTATGTAATACTAATCCAAACATGAACATACCTAGCAGGGGATCCGAAGAGGAAAGGATAAGGATCCCCTGCAGGTATGGGCTAATATACAGAGTGACGGATATAATAAATAAAACCAAAATCAGTAAATATGTGTCAGTACGTGTAAGGTACCAAGTTACGTGGCATGCCGGCGCAGCACTAGTGGAAGGCAGGTCAGAAGCGATGGCGGGTTGGGAGCGGTAGGTGCAAGGGGCGAGCTGGGAGCGGGAGGCGGAAGCGGAAGCGGGAGGGGTTCCCCTTACAATCACCTCCCCTCTAGACGAGCATTGATTTGATGCGGAAGAGAGTGAGATCAGGGGGAAAGGGATTGAGCTGAAGGCTAGAGTGCGGATGCAGCGTGGGGCTCCCGGGTTCTTGGTGTGGAACTCCATTACCTTTTCTGGGGCGTGGTTGAGATTTTCCGAGTATTCCCAGGTATTTCCTCCTATCCCGTGGCCTTCCCACTTGACCAGGTACTGGAGTTTCCGTCGAAACATCCTACTGTTCAGGATCTTTTCTACGAGTTCCGGCGGCGGTGGCGGGTTCTGACGTCTTCCAATGATCGGGTCGTCGGGAGCAGGAGACAACTTCACGACATTAAAGACCGGGTGAAGACGTCTCATCGGGGAAGGGAGGACCAGATGGTAGGCATACTTTCCGACGTGTCTTTTGACTGGGTAGGGGCCTAGGCGGTGGTGCGAAAGCTTCTTTGACGGGCGGGTGGTCTGGATGTCCTCGAAGTCAAGGTAGACCATGCCGCCGGGAGAGAAGGACGGTGCGGGAGAGCGGTGGCGGTTGTAATACCATGCCATATCGTCCTTTGCCTTAGCCAGCGCCGACTTGGCTTCCTCGAGGGTGTCTTTCATCTGATGCATAAATTTGTTAACTGCTTCGAAGCGGGACGGAGGTTGATGTGGTACGAAACCCATCCGAGGGTGTCGGCTGGTATCGAGGAGGAGGGTGTTTGCTGCGTGGACGAGTGGATGTGATTATTGTAAGAGAACTCCGCCAGGGGGAGGAGTGTGTACCAGTCGTCCTGTCTTTCTCCGACGAAGATCCGCAGGTACTGTTCCAGTTCCTGGTTGACCTGTTCTGTCTGTCCGTCAGTCTGCGGGTGGTAAGCGGTAGACGTCGCGGCTTCGATTCCTAGCAGTTGGTATAGCTCCTTCATGAAGGCGGCAATGAATTGCAGTCCACAGTCGGACACGACTTTCCGTGGGAGGCTGTGGAGTTTCCAGATGTTCCGAAGGTAAAGGTTTGCCGCTCCGGCGTTGGTGACTGTGGTAACCATTTCGACGAAGTGGGAACGTTTGCCTGCAGAGTCGACGGCCACCATGATGGAGTCATATCCGCCTGATTCCGGGAGTTCCGAGATGAAGTCTACGCTGATGACGTCCCAGCGTTCTTCCAGGATTGGAAGTGGTTGGAGTTCTCCAGTCGGTAGGCGGCGCTGTATCTTAGTGCGGAGGCACAAGTCACAGTGGGAAACATACATGCCTATGTACTGCAACATGTTTGGCCACCAGTAGTTTCAGGAGACAAGCTTCAAGGTTTTGAAGCGGCCTGGGTGCCCAGCCACCTTGGTGTCATGGCAGAGCGAGACTATCCTGCGGCGGAGGTCGGAAGTGTCCGGGACGTAGATGCAACCGCAGTAGTAGAGGAGGCCGTTGTGTTCGGACCATTCCGCAGATTGGAGGGAGCGGGTGGATGACTTTCATAGTTCCTGTGCAGCTTGGGCGATGGGTTCCTCTTTCGGCTGCTTAGTTCCCTGCCAGATGTCTCGTAGGATGTCCTGTTCCAGTCCGGTGAACTGCAGACCCTCCAGTGCACGTACCGCAAAGAGTTTCGGAGTGAGGAGCACAATGTCAGAATTGTCGTCGGCGCCAGTGCCATGGTCGGATCTGTGGGAGAGTGCATCTGGCTTACCCATTGACTTCCCAGATTTGTGGTGGAGTGCGAAGTCGAAGCGGGAGAGGTAGAGAGTCCATCGGGCTTGCCTCCGGTTCAGTTGCTTGGCCGTCATGAAGTACTCCAGGTTCTTGTGGTCCGTCCAAATCTCACACTGATGTTCCGTGCCCTCGATAAAGTGCTGCCACTCTTGGAGGGCTCGGATGATTGCCAGCATCTCCTTGTCATGGATCTCGTAGTTCCATTCGACAGGGGACAGGGACTTGGAGAGGAAGGCGACCGACAAAAAGAGTTCGTGAAGAAGCCACAGGTGGTGCGGGTTGTGGCAATCAAGGTGGTGGTATTTTTCAAGTCAAATAAAAAAGGCACACCATCAGCAGGCAAACTGGGTACCAACCTCTACCCACAGGCATTCAATTCTTGAATTGTGCACTGACAAGCCCCACATGAAGCTTGCATGATGGAACCCATGGAGGAGAATCATTAGAATGGCAACATCTCTGTTCTCTCCTCCTCAATTCCCTCTTAGCCATGAAGGTAAGCCATAGGCCAGAATTGCATTCACAAATGTCCTGAGAACCGTTGTTGCCTTGTTGTTGCTGCTTGCTCTGAGACCAGTAACCTTTGCAAGATCATGAGCATCTAATAGCAGATGCCTTAAGTTGAACCCTAACTAACTGTATCAGTGCAGCCATGAATAACTATTCCCCATTTAATCAGCTTGTGGTGGCCATCAATGTGCCAGAGTGCATTTGGACATGCAATGGCATATGTTCTTTATAAGACTTTTTGTTGAGCAGTCCATCATATTGCCTGCCCCAAGCAGTTGACACATTTAACTGAAGCACAGACCCTGTACCTTTGGATCCAAAGTCCCTGGTCTCTAATATGTCCAATGACATACTGTGATCCTGTCCGATAGTCATGACATTTTCAAAAGGCTGAAATGATCCCATTGAGCTCTGCAGCAGAGGTGCTTGAGAACTTTTTATGACTGAGTCCCAGCTTAGCCATTTCCTGGTGAAGCACACGTCAGTCAACCTTGAGTTGTTCAGTCTTGAGTCCTTTCAAAAACTGCACACATTTTTAGTGGGTGACCCTTGGGAAAAGAAGAAATAATGCACTGCTCTTTGAGCCCCATCAGGAAAAGGCCTCCTATTTTATTTGACATTACCAGAGATTATAATACAGTCACCAGAGTACATGACAGTGGTTCTATATATATAGGTAATATGCAGTGAATAAGAAGAATTTTGGAAAAAATAATATAAAATATAGGACCCCTGGTACCCTGTGACGATGATAAAAATATTGTGGATACCATAAATTATTTATTTGGCAAATATATGTACAGCAAAAACAAATATATTTACAGCAGGCTAAAATATGTTTAAAGCAAAACAATATTTATGTTTTACCTTGTAGGTCATTATGTCCATTAAACATCTATATGACCTAAGAGGTGGAAAAAGTGAGGTGGGGCAGGTGACATATCAGTATGGTACTCCTTTGCAGTTGGGAGGTTCATGACTGAGTTGTTTGTTGCTAAGGGAGGACGTGGCATAGCAGAACCTATTGGCGCCGACTTGGAGGTTGTACGGTGAGCAGGACAAAAACCATCACGCTGCATTTCACAATGTGCTTCCCGATTTAGCAACAAGGTTGCACCCTTTCATAGGACAATAAATTTTACTAGTCCCAGGTTTCTTTCAGGGTTCAGCTACAGCCACCTCATGCCACTCAGATGTGGACTCCTGTCTCCCCAAACCAACCTCTGGCTGCAGTGGCAGCTTGTCAACTCGAACTCCAGTCGAAATCAGTGACTCAGAGTCAGCCAATAGTGCAAGGTCATTCAGATTAAATAGCTTCGAAATTGAAGAATAGTTGAGCATCGCTGGCATGATCATGGATAAATCAAAATCAGGCAAAGGAAGGTCAAAGAGATTCCCAATTTCTCCAACGTCCAGTAAGGCGTCAGTGCGGAATTGCAATGTGCTTGAATCATGGTGCCCATCAGGCTGTGAACCAGTCGGCAAGTGAGAACCGTTCTCTGGTATCTGAGCCTGATAATGTGCAAGTTGCCCATCATTGACAGTAGGCTGCGCAGGGTAATCCTCAGGGTAGACCGCCCGTAAACAAGCCAATGTGGCATCATCCAGCTGATTCTCTCTCTCGAAAGTCTTGGCATCTCCCTCTTCAACCGAATTTACAGGGCAAGCAACTTCGAATCTAGCAAACGAGTTCTGTGCACGCTCAGAGTCCGCCATTTCAACGAGATAATTGGGAGAGATCCATTGAAAGCCATGGCATGAATAACACTTAAAGAGAAATTAATATAACAAACCTTTCCCAGTGTGTAAAGTGACCTACACTTCGAAAAAGGAGGCCCTTGTGCTCTGGAACTGAGCGACCTGTGCAGATGAGCACCCGTGGAATCAAGTTTGAACATTGAGGAGTAAACGGGCAGCAAATGTACGGAGTTGGGAACATGGGTATCAGTGCGCCGCGTCGAAAATATGTCACAGTGGTCACAGATGTGTCACAGGCGAAGTAAGAAAAGGGAGATAAAGGGAAGAAACGAAAGAGAATGAAAGTAATCCCCAGAAGTGGGTAAGGAAGCTATGATGGAAAAGGGGAGGCTTTATATATGTCTGACGCAATCCATCTCACAAGTCTCACCAGTCCCACAGATCTCACAGTGCTCACAAGTTGCTCACGAGTCTCACAAAACCCACGAAACTCACAGTCTCATGAGATTTTCCAATTCACGTTCTTTCTGCCAAAAGGGTGTGTTCGATGTGTTTGTCATCCTCCTTACCCCGGCTCTCATGTCGAACACCCAAAACACGCCACTTGGGTGTGTTTTGGGTGTTCGATGGCCCCCCTTCCTTTTGCTTCCACCCCAACACCCGAAACACAGCTTTGCTTGCATTTCGGGCGTTGGCTGGCCCCTCGGCGGCTCCCCCTCTCCTTCCCCCCCATCATGGAAAATGTGACGTTGTGTCGCATTTTCCATGCTAGCTGGTTCACCTCTCCCGCCGGACACGAAAAACATGCCCATGCCCTGGAGGGGCGTGTTTTTCGTATTTAGTTATTTTACTTCTGTATATAGTCTATGTAATCAGTTTTAATTTATAAATAAATAAATAATTTTTTTTTCCACTCATTCCTGTGGAATCTGGTCATTCTGGTGGATTCCGGTCCCATTCCGGCAGATTCCAGTTCCATTCCTGAGGACTGTGTTCCATTCCTTTGGATTTTCTTCAATTTCAGTCCCATTCCACTGGAATCCACTGGAATGACTGGATTCCTGCAGGAATCTACCCGCTCTCCGCCTCCAAACAGAAAGAACTGGACGCCTTTCTGAAGGAAAACCTTGAATCTGGACGGATCCGACCCTCCAAATTCCTGATGGCCGCTCCAGTCTTCTTTGTTAAAAAGAAGGATGGAGAACTCCGTCTGGTACAGGACTACCACGCGTTGAACGCCATGACCGTGAAAAACAAGTACCTGCTCCCCCTGATTCCGGAACTGATTGCGAAGCTCCGTGGAGCCAATTACTTCATGAAATTGGACGTAGTGATGAGCAGGGGTAACCCCTGGGTACAGCAAGCCTAGTGTTTAAAAGTCCGGTCCAGTCCGGTCTTTTGTCTATTTTTGGAAAGACCGAGACCGGTCTATCAATATCCAAAACCATCAAAAGACCGGACTGGACTGCTGAAGACCGATATTTTCGGTCTGGACCGGTTTGTGGACTGGTCCTGGTCTTAACTGGTCTAAACCGGTCTAAACCGGTCTAAGACCGGTTTTTTCCACATTTTTGAAATGGTGATAGGTTTTGGATTAATATAAGCTTCAAATGTAGCACAGGAACACCCAAATTGAGCCAGAATTGACAAAGATATGAAGTTTTCAATGAATCATATCAATTTGCTCGAACTTTTCACAAAATTTGAAATATCTCAGTCAGTTTTCA
>Ga0307509_10007135_pt1 | contig 14724 bp, 16 predicted proteins | sample 10_EM_MG_FD_202245 | JGI IMG/M metagenome (GOLD analysis project Ga0307509, IMG submission 202245) | Populus trichocarpa ectomycorrhiza microbial communities from riparian zone in the Pacific Northwest, United States - 10_EM | ecosystem: Host-associated > Plants > Roots > Unclassified | place... | reverse complement strand
CACGGTTCTACGGTTATCTCTTGTCTTCTCAAAAGTCATTCGTTATTGTACACGATTTCTTTATATTTTGATTGCTCTTTGATATTTCTCTTCTATCACCGCTGTTCGTATCAATACAAGTTTTGTGCCGTTCGGTAACTTCGGATTGGATCCACTGCGCCTAACCAGTTTTTTAAATTGTTCAAAAAGTACCTGTATTGTGCCGTGATGGCGGAAGATTAATCTTCTCTCAGTGCTCGGGTAGAAACGGTATTCTGATTGGACCGGGTGTTTGCCTGAGGAACAGTAAGATGGTAGTGACCCGGCCTTTCTTCACCCTCAGACTCTAACAATTAACTCTATCAGACCTGATAATTGATCCTCCGAACCTTCTGCACCAAATCCAGCACCGCCACCCCCCCCCCAAAAAAAAGGAGCAGAAGACGAAAAAGGTAAATGACGCAATCACGTATCGGGGAGAACAACAACTCTCTCAACAGCGACAGCACCTCTTCTAACGTGTTGAGCGACCTTGATAATGCCGACAGGAGAGCTAAGATTCTCGCCTAGTTATCTCCAGGAGAATTCCGAATTCCGCACAATGGTATTAAAACCCACCGAGTCGACTACTTGGGAGACTGACGCTTGCGAACAGAGAAATATCGGAATTAGTTCGACGCCATTCGTCTCGGCAAGCCCCAAAATTCGGCCTTATTTTACTACGGAGATCCAGGGCTAGGCAAGACCTATATCAGGTAAGAAAGCACATCCTCTCTGAAGTAAGCGGATTGCTAAAAACCTTTGATGCTAGCTCGTTGGTGGTGGATACGCTATGCGATTGGGCTATAAGACAAAATGCTGCGGTTGGGTTCTTCTATTTCGACTTAGCAGCGCAGAAAGAGCAATCCCTCACAAACGATCTTAATTCCCTCTTAAGACAGGTTGTTGGTGGACTCGAAGATATTCCAGTAACGATAGCCAAAGCGTTTCAGGACCGCAGAGGGGTCATCAAGGACACTACGACTGAGAGAAAGTGTAGAGATGTTGGAAAGATATCTCATCCTCACGGCCCACCTTTATCAGCATTGATTCTCTGGACAAGTTCAGGGCGGAGCATCAGGCAGAGTTACTTGATTTACTGAAGAAAATTCTACACAAGGCACCGGCTGCAAGGATATATCTGACCGGAGGACTGCTTATCCGGGATGAAGTGGAGAACCATCTTGCTGGGAGGGTAGTGGCTGTATCCACTACACCCCCCAGGGACGATATCGTTAGATTCGCGAGAGCTAAACTGAGACAGGATATAGCACCAGATGCGATGGACGAGAGCTTGGAGGATGACATTCTAAAGACCATTCCCGAAGCGGTTTCAGAAATGTATGTAAGGAGCAAGGGGCTGGCAAAAATATGTGAAGTTGTAAGCTGACTGGCCTGTATCTAGATTCTTCCTGACCTCTCTAAACATCGAGGCCATCCTAAAGGAAACGACACTCCATCGGAGGCGAGAGAGCCTTGGCCCAATGAGGACTAACTTTGGCTTGCGGGTACGTATGGTGCGGCTATAGGACGGATAAAGGCACAGGAAGGTGATAGAGCAAGGCTCGGATGGCGGCTCTGATGTGGTTTTCACATTCCGAGCGCCAGTTGTATGTGAATAAGATACGTCACGCTCTAGCTGGGGAGATAGGATTAACCGACAACAATACCAACAATGTTCCTTCGATCAGGGCAGTGTTAGACTATTGTCGGGGACTTGCGGCCGTCAGCAAACAGCACTCAACTATCCGGCTAATCCATTTCGCTCTCAAATAGTATCCTTCCCACCATGGCCGTTTGTTTGACAGACCGCACTCGAAAATTGCAGACTGTTTGACGTATCTCAATTTCTATGCCATTGGGGATTTTTCTGCTGGCTCCTCTCGTTACCGCCAGGGGACACCCTTTCTGAAATATTCTTTCTATATTGGGAACCCACATGGGAATGGGGTTCTCTGATCGCGCAAGATATCTTGCTCTTGGCCTTCTTGACCAATACGATCATCACCTATCTGCGGAATTACTTTGGAAATCAACCGCCGGGTGGTGCTTTCTTTCCCGCAAGCCGTTTTCTGAGCTACTTTGAATTTCATATTTTGGTCTTGCCGAAGTTGCAATCGATCCGATAAAGATGAAGAGATGGATGTGAGCCGAAGAGATAGTGTGGGTCTAACGCCGCTCATGTGGGCCGCGAAGTAACTTATGGGCATGAAAATGTAGTAAGATTGCTGTTGCAACAGAAGCATACCTAACCTGATTTGCTAGGCGCGCTATATTGTCGAACAGCACTCTCGCGGGCTGCTTAGAAGGGGCATGATGGGGTGGTCGGGCTATTTCTTGGTCCTCAGTTTGTCAACCCTGGGAGTATTGGCCGCCTGAAGGCAAAAACACCGCGAGTGATGAGGCTAATGTTTGGAAGGAAATAAGTGAACCCTGACTGGGTGGATAGTGGTGTGTTAGCCCCGATACGCCAGACCGTGTCGGTTACACCCTCCTCTCGTGGGCCGCTATGAATGGGCGTGATATAGTAGTGAAACTACTGTTAGAACGAGAAGACGTTAACCCCGATTGGCCAGTGAGATATGGCCAAATACCGCTCTCTCTGGCCGCCGGCGGTGGTTGTGATGGAATTGTGAAGTTGCTGTTGGTACGGGATGGCGTTAGCCCCGATAGGCAAGATCATCTTGCCCGAACACCGCTCTCGCTGGCTCCTGCAACGGGGGTGATGGAATAGTGAAGCTACTATTGGGGTGCGCAGACGTTAACCCCGATAAGCCAGACAATTCTGGCCAGACATCGCTCTCGTGGGCCGCCCGGAATGGACGTGATGGATCACCTGCACTAAAGCTATTATTGGGACGAGAAGGCGTTACCCCGGAGAGCCCGGATGAATGTGGCCAAACCCCCTCTCGTTGCCCCCCTAGAATGGCTATAATGGGATAGTGAAGCTACGGTTGGGGCGAGGAGATGTTATTCCCTACAGGTCAGACAATGACGGTCGAACACTTGTTTGGTGGGCCGCTTCTCGAGGGTGCGATGGAGTAATGAAGCTGCTGCTATGATGGGTTGACGTTATCCCCAATACGCCAGCCAATAGTGGCGGAACACCGCTTTCAATGCCTAGGATGTATAGGCATAGTGAAGTAATAGATTCGCTTCAGGCTCGAAATGCTGCCCCGGAGACATGACTCCTTTCAACGTCCTCTACCTGGCCATGCGCATGTTCTACCCATTGGGGGACACTCGACCGCTGTTACTTGCTGCCCTCCCCTCTGAGCCTTATTGGATCTTCTACGGATATCGTGATGTCTTGTGGACACTATTGTTTGTTGGTATAAGAAATTTCAAGCTGGTAGGTGGAGTTTATGCCATCAGGTTCGAGAGATAGGTATGAAGTCCGTTCGCTATTTTTTAATCTTTTTCTTCTTTTTCTGGCTCTTCACGAGCCGAATTTGGAATTTCAGTCGAATAATTCCCTACTTCCTACTGCTCTTGTGTTTCTCTATTCCTTCGCTTAATAATGGAACGGAAGTGGGTTGGGTCAACGTAGCGTCAGGTCTAAATTTCATTCGAAATTTCTCGATGTTCTCACTTAGGTGTATTGTATCACTATGAAAATAGAGTGTAGGCGATCTGTGAAAGTAAGAAATGAGGATTGCACGGAAGTAGCCAATAGACCAAGAGAATTCACCTGGAACTTGAGCACTTTGGAGGAAGGATATGGAACGCAAGTTTCACCGCTCGTACTTCGTCCATCCGCTCGCTCTCGCTCCTAACTTCCCCCCTAACTAAACTAAAATCAAACTAACTATAAAGACAGGTGTAAAAATAAAACACAAATGCCACATCCTGATCCTTCTATGGGTCACCACACCTGTCTTTGTGTTTGTCGCATGCCTTTATTCCTCGGTACATTCCTGTGATAACAAAGAAAAGTCATTGGAGGCAAAATCCTTTGTTCAACATTCTCGCGTATCCACTCCGTCTGCATGTCTCCTAAACTATCCTTAACAAAGCTAAGCACACCCATCCAACATCACCCACCGGATCTAAACAGATCTATTGCGCTCCCTTTCCTTCTACCCTTCCCCGCTAGCGGTGGAACATACCTAGGAATCCAGGGGGGATCTGCAGCGGAAGGAGGGGATAGGTAGAGAAGGGGCGGAGACACTCTTTCTAACTTGGCGGAAAAATCAAAGGGAAAGAAGTTTCCGGCGAGATCATCACACTTTCTAGAAGTTTGTCTTGTTAGGCCGTAAACGCGAGACTAGCTACAGTACACCTCGAGCAACCTGTTTCCAACCTCCCTGAAAATCCTCGATCCCCCTAAGGGTACTCACTCAAGGACATCATTATGTACCCCACTCTTTCTAATTCATAATAGCTCTCGGATGAGAAGCTGTTTGTTGAAGGTTGTGGATTTAATAACGCGGCGATAGATAGACCCTAGCTCAACAAGGCAGTCACCTAATTTGTTGAAAATAAAGGCTGAGGAGGTAATGGTTGACTGAGGATCCTTACGCAGTGGAGTGAAACCGCTTAAGTATGGATAGAGATAGTGACTGATTGTGATAAGTTGATGAAATGACGGTCTCGAGGAAAGTTGTGTACCGGATGGAAAAAAAAAAGTGGAGCGAGAGGAAACAAGAAGGAAGGAGAAACATGAGGGTGAAAATATTTTCATCACTTACCCGTCTTTTAGTGCGTACTTACACAACAGTAGCCTCAGAGTGCGGCCATCAAACTGTATATTTCCAACACGATTCACCATCGCTCGCGGCCTTTTTGTCCCCTCAACCCATTCGCGTATGAGAGCGTGATCGATCGGTCAGTTTTGCCGCCGGTATGACTTACTATGGCCATACAGAGAAATTAGCGAAGGCTTGCTGAGTTGGGCTCAGGATTGGTGTGTTGATTTGTGATTCCCGATGAAGGAGCGCATAAAAGGGACCTCACTGGAGGGGGTTTTTTGGACGAACTATTACAGGAGATGATGGGATGGGGCATACGGAGTGGGAGCGACGAGGTTATAATATTCTTGGTTGCATTCGTCGTATACCAGGACATGCTCACTTTGATTGGGATCGAGCATCTAATAGCAGTGTCGCGAACCATCCTTTCTCCGCTGTGTGGACGGCATAGGGTAGATGCAGACACGAGGTGTCCTACAGCGCTTGGTAATGCCCTAGGGATGTTTCCAGTTTCACCTTTTCGGCTAGTATGCTCAAACACTTCAAGTTCAAGCTTTCCAGAAACTAATAAGCGAGCAAGCTCACCGCCTTAAGAAACCGCGATTTATTGAGCTATTTGAAATAGAAATTGAAGGTCAGAGGGGAAATGAATTGGCTTAGTCTTATCTTAATACTCGGAGGACTTGATAATCTATTGAAACTTCTTCTCTTCCTTGCGGGAGTGTTATTTACTTCGTCTGTTTCACAGCATCATGATTTATCACTCATATTCCATCGCGGTCCCGCCACCATAATCAGCCATTCCCGGCCATCATCCCTAATACTTTCCTTCAGCGGTTACCGCCTACGGTCTTTCGCTACGTCCTACAATTTTCCGATACCCCCTATGATCCTCTCATAATCCCCACCGTCGTGCCATCTGCGCGCCATCTGCCCGAGCGGGGCTACCTGATGCGTCCGACTATCCTGATAAAGGAATAGTTTATCGGGCCCGGCCATAGCCAGTGACGGAAGTCTCCTTCGTAATTTTCCCTAATACACATGACTGCGTCTAGTGGCCCCGCCCCTTCCCGTTTCTTTGGCATTACCCCTAGTTTCCCTGTCGGCCTCCGGACTATTCGGAACACTGTCCAATTGAGTGTTGGTTACAGGAGGTTATAGTCATAGGACTTCACTCAAAGTTGAACATGATTTAGGGTTTGAATGATAGGTTTGCCTACCATATGATATCATGCAGTATATACCGCATTTTCTGGCCAAGCTCGCTTTCACGCTAAGAGGTCAGGGAGAGATGTGAGTCAGTATTTTTCACAAAGTAACTCTTCCCGGCTAGTTGCTTCCTCTAACTCGATGGCAAAAGTCTCAAAAATGATGCCCGCTTAAATATCATTGAAAACCCTACCCCTAAAGGAAACTCTCGGCTCAAAGAAGCCTGTGTATTTTGCCAGACTTTCGTTTGTCATCTTAGCGTGAAAACGAGCTGAGCTAGATATCATAATGGGGTATGATATAATCTCATACACCAATTTACCCTAAACCTACTAGCTACCATAAGTCATGGTATGATATTTAGTGAGGAAAGTCCAACGACATAGCACAGTTCAGTTATTCAAGTTTCTACGGTACCGTAGCCGAGCACAGCACAGCGCTCAGGTATAGTACAAGTACCAACTTGGGCTACCAGTAGGCCCTCTGGAGCCCATCTGACCCCCTATCACTCCAACATGTCTAAATGACAGGGCGGAGATCTCTAGATACTCCGGTACTGAACACGAATTATCCAAATAATCTAGGAGAGTGTCGACACTATAGATATGATCCGTTCCGACTGTGCTACTGTGAGTTATAATGGTCGACCAACGAAGTTACTATCGAATAATAAAGTACTAATTAGCGTTTGCATAGGGGTCCAGGGTGAAAATTTGATTTCTTTTTTTAAAAAACTTTGGTCTTTTTGCCGATTCCGAAAATTCAGACAAGCCACAAAAGTGGGACCATATCGTTTTGAACCTCGATGGTCAATTTTGGTCGGTCGGGGTGTTGCTGTAGCACCCATCTTTACACTAGGGCTTTTTTTTAAAAAATAAAAAAAAACCTCGAGTTAATTTCTCTTCGCGCTTTCTGTGGCACTAATAGCTCGTTGCACTAGGGCTTAGCTAACGGGAATGTACACATTCTATTCAGTACGAGCTAACCACATCAAGTGTTCGCCTACGAGGCGGCAACATAAGGGTGACTTCGCTTTTGTTCAGCCTCGGAATCTCCCTCATTAGCCCCGCCTTACTCAAGAACTATCCTCTAAATCCTCAGCATCGAACCAACAACCAAAACGCCAAAGGAAGGGAAATGTCACTATCTAGTGCCAGGGGGGATACCAGCTTCTTCAATGGCACCAACTCCTTTAATAACAACTCATTCAACAATGTGTATAACGTCAATAACTTCAGTTTGCCGGACGAGAGGGCTGAGATTGTCGCATGGTTGTCTCCTCTAGAACCACGGGTACGGCACGAGGATATCAGAGCGCACAGAGTCAAACATGTGGGAGACTGGCTCTTACGAACAGAGGAATATCAGGATTGGTTCCGTAGCATTCGCGGTGGAGAATCCGATAATTCGGTTTTGTTTTGCTACGGAGATCCGGGAGTCGGTAAGACCTACATCACGTAAGAACACCTACCTCCATGAAGCAAAGGCTGTTGCTGAGAAGCTGTAATTCTAGCTCCTTGGTCATAGATAGATTGTGCGATTGGGCGGGTGAACAAAATGCCGCGGTTGCATGCTTCTACTTCGACTTCGCAGAGCAGAAGGAGCAATCTCCAACAAAAATACTGAGTTCACTCCTAAAACAGGTTATTAGTGGACTCGAAAATATTCCTGCAAACGTCCTCCAGGCTTTCCGAGACCAGGCAAAGATCATCGGGGGCCGGAAACTGGAGCTCAGTGAACTTGTTGACATGTTACAAGATATCTCGTCCTCACGGCCCACTTTCATATGCATTGATGCTCTTGATGAGTGTATCGCCGAGTATCGGGCAAAGCTACTTGATTCGCTACGCCAAATCAAACGCAAGTCTCCAGGAACTCGGATATTTCTGGCGGGAAGGTTGCATGTCCGGGGGGAGGTAGAAAAACACTTTGCTGGAGGGGTAGCAGTGGTATCGGTGACACCTACCAAGGATGATATTATTCGATTCCTCCGTGCGAAACTGAAAGAGGATATAACACCGGACGCGATGGACAAGAGCCTGGAGGCAGATATCATTAAGAAAATTCCCGAGAAGATTTCGGAGATGTAAGTAGCGAGCCGGCGGTCTGCGAGAATTTCAAAGCTCTGAGCTAACAGGCCTGTCTAGATTCCTGCTGGTATCTCTAAGAATCAAGGCCATCCTGCAGGAAACGACACTCCATCGGAGGCGAGAGAGGCTCGGTGCAATGGAAAGTGGTTTGGGCTTGGGGGATGCCTACGATGCAACCATAGGACGAATAAAAGCACAGGGAGGGGATAGAGCGAGACTGGGGATAGCCGCTTTGATGTGGATTTCATATTCGGAGCGGCCACTGAATGTGGATGAGATATGTCATGCCCTGGGGGTTGAGATAGGATCAACCGACATGAATACCAACAATGTGCCTTCGATCCGGACTGTGCTGAGCTGTTGTCAGGGACTTTCCGCTGTCGACGAAGGGTCCTCTAGTATTAGGCTGATCCATTTCACGCTCAAAGAGTATCTTTCCCATCATGCCCACTGGTTTGACAGGGCTCACTCGAAAATGGCGGAGACTTGTTTGACCTATCTCAATTTCCGGGCCATACGGGATCTTTCATCCACCCCGTCTCGAGAACTCCTGGGAACACCCTTCCTGAGATATTCTTCTATATATTGGGGAATCCACATGCAGATGGAGCCCTCCGATCGCTCCAGATCCCTCGCCCTGGAGCTTCTTTATCAATACGATAGTCACATATCTGCCAGATTACTTTGGAAGTCGACCGTCGATCAGTACTTTCATTTCCACAAACCATTTTCTGCTCTACACTGCATTTCCTATTTCGGCATCGCCGAAGTTGCAATTGATTTGATAAGGACAAAGAGATGGGATGTAAATCAAAGAGATAGTACCGGTCAGACACCGCTCATATGGGCTGCCAGGCATGGGCGTGGAGAGATTGCGAAATTACTCTTGCAACAGAAGCACATCCAGCCTGATTTATCAGACACGGTATATGGTCGAACAGCACTCTCCTGGGCTGCTCAGAGTGGGCACGAAGGGGTCGTTAGGCTATTTCTTGGTCCATTATTTTTCCATCCTGGGAGAATAAGTCGTTGGTGGGGAGCCCCGGAAGTGATGAGTGTACTATTTGGAAGGAAATATGTCAACCTTAACAGGCAGGACAATTGGGGCCAAACACCACTCTCGTGGGCCTCTCAGAGTGGGAACGATGTAGTAGTGAAGCTGCTGCTAGAACGGGGAGACGTTAGCCCTAATAGGCCGGACGCGAATGGCCAGACACCACTCTCGTGCGCCGCTGAGAATGGGCACGATGGAGTAGTAAAGCTACTGTTGGAACGGGAAGACGTTGCACCCGATAGGCCAGACAATTATGGCCAAACCCCACTCTCCCTGGCTGCCTGGAATGGGAATTATAGCGCCCTGAAATTACTTTTGGGGCGAGAAGAGGTTGACCCAGATCGGCCGGACAATTATGGCAGAACACCGCTCTCGCGGGCCGCCCGGAATGGACATGATGGAGTGGTGAAACTACTGTTGGAACGGGAAGACGTTAGCCTGGATAGCCTAGACAATTCCGGCCAAACACCGCTCTCATGGGCTGTCCGATTTGGGCACTGGGGGGTAGTGAGTCTGCTCCGGGCTCGGGAGAGATAGGACCCCTATCGTAATATAATGCCCTGGAAATATGAGCCATATCGGCGTATTTGAGCAAATTGTCTATCCCTTTTAGAATCACAAACACCCGACGACTGCTGTCACAATCCCCTCTAGTTTCCGATCGGCCTCCAAGGACAGGGAGGTTGCCATGTGGACTTCGCCATTTGTTCGTGCCTGAAATGTCGAGTCAATCAGTGAAATTTATGGCATCAGGTCTGTGATAAAGTTGGATGTATGTATGAAGTTTCACTCCCTTTTTGATTCCCCTTTCCATTTTTCGGGTGTTTTAGGCACTGGGTTTTGAATTTCTTTCCGGACAAGCGCCTTATGCAGCTGTCCTTTTATTTCTTCACTCCTTTGCTAAAAATGTAATGGGCTTGTATTGGGGTTTAGCATTTAGTATTATGGTAGAGCCCCTTGCGGGTGATATCCTCAATCTTGTTATGTGCACATTGAAACGAGGAGATATATGTGATTATCCCGATGGCCCTAGATCATTTGTTTCACTGCTTCCTCGCTTCCGCCCTACCTCCTCCGCGTGCCTGCAACCAAGCTACCTAGAGGCGCATGACCTACAAATGGAGCATGTTGTTCTCAACTCCCTTAAGATCCCAAGAAACACTGCCCCGGTATGCAGCACCATAACCTTTGGCGGTTTCAGAAGCAGACCTGCCTTATATGAACTATCTTTCGCTTTCCTCCTCTGACGATATCTCTTTCTAGGAGTTTATAGAGGTGAATTAACGATCCTACTAATAGTGTGGATTTAGGCACACCATTGGACATCTTATCCTTACAAATACAGGATGTCATTTGATGACACATTCCGGTTAGAAGATGTTTTTTTTTTACTGTACAGGATCATAGACACTCACTCGCCTGTTGGTAGCAATGCGGGTCGTTTCGTAGCTATATCCTGGCCAAAGCACACCAAAATTGCAAGTTTTCAAGCTATTATATTTCCACAGATGTCTTGAAACTCGGCTTTGGAATTTTTTTGAAAGGGTTTAGCATGTCTGAAGCATAATATATTATTTATTTCAGTTTTCCATCTAGAGTTTGTGGAGGATTGTGGGCACATGGACTGGGTAAGATGTAATGTGCCTTTCTCATACAAAAATGCCGTCTCTACCTATGGTGACTGGGTTATGATAGCCCGGAGGACAGAATTTTTGGTGTGTTTGAACTGCTGTCTAGTTACTGTATGAGACTGATGTGATCGCCAAGAATGCCTAGCCTCGTTGATATTTTGCAGGAGTTGTTATCCCTTCGTTAGTTCTTCAGTGCTCTCAACCTTTTTTTCTTTTCGTGAGGTTAGGCTAGGTTCACAGAAGTGTTCACACAAAGGAAGTCATGGAGAAATTTCATTATAATACATACTAGGACCCTTTTTGGAATCGAGAAGTTTATATTCAGTGTACACCAACTTTGTATGAAGTTGTTTTAAGCATACAGTATGCTAAATAATTTTCTCACACTAGGGTAGGCCCAGAAGGCTGGAGGTTAGATTACTTTTACTTGACGTAAATATATAGGATCCAATTTTTCAAAGCCAAACCAATAGATTGAGATGGCAGCCAATACGAAAGACAGAAGAAACCCATAAATACAGAGAAGTCAGAAAACCCGAAACAATTCTACCTATCCTATCCTTCCATCAGGCTGTCTGCACAAGTCCACTGTGGGAGGCATTGGTGGTGATGTCGCTGCCCTTGTAGCTTAAGATGGTTGCCACCGATACCTCCCTATATGACAATGAGGGTGCAGTCTGGAAGTTGAGGGTGGCTGTCAGGATAACAAAGAACGCGAGCTATAGCGAGCTTGGAGATGAGAAGGCGAGTTGCAGCGAGATTTGAGATCTCCAACCCCGGGGAACTTTCTAGGACTATATGTGCTGGGAGTTCACGGGCCTGTGGGTAGTGAGCTATGACTCCCGAGAATGCAAGCGACCTAACCCAAACCTTTCCCCCCCACTCCCGAGACAACACTTGTGTCCTCTAGCGACACTTCGTAACGCTTTGCTAAATTGGCAATGGGTTGTTCCGACCCACCATGGAAAATAGGATTGGTGTTTAACATTAGAATTTAAAGTGGGAGGTCCCAGATATTTTATCTTCCTAACTTAATTTACGGGATTTTACCGTAGGGTATCGATCGCGTATGGTACGGTAACAAATATCATATATCACACCGTATTATTCAACGCTAATTTACCTGTTGGGGTACGAAACCTACTAAATATTATCTCCTCTTTAGGGTTTTGTTTTACCAGAATACTATCTTACAACCATCAATTTTCCAAGTTACAATTTGCTGCTAATCCTGTCCCAAGCCCTGAAGACGCACAAGCATTTATTATATCATAATATGATATCATATCATACTAACAAAATACTTACGGGCCCAAAACAGAAATATTATACCCCTAAATACTCACATATACCGTGAAGTTTTCCTAAATCATTTGAAATTGCTGTCGAACCAAACACCATGAACATTTCAAATTATTATTTAGACCTAAATAACGATTTGAGATAGGGTACGACTAGGACCATAGCTTGCCAAACAGCCCCTAAGCCTCTCCGCCACCAGTGTTCCCAAAGATCTAGGGCCTACAGGACCCTGCGGAGGGACAGCTTCTAGCAGCCTGCCCAGGGTAGCAAAAATCCCGGGATATCCATCTTTAACTTGGAAGGCGGGCACTATGGGGTGGGGCGCTGCGTATTGGGGGTAAGGGCATGACTATAGGAGATCCCAGGGGGCAGCCTGGGGAGACCGGACAGGGTGGGAGGGTGCCGGGCGACACGAGTGATGCCCTGTGATTTCAGCTCTGCCTATTCCTTCCCCGAAATCTGGCCAAACAGGTGGGAGGAAAAAACCAGGTTGGGGCCCCAGAGCTCGTGTTGAGTGTAATAGGGTACGGGCAACCACCCTAGTTGTGTTGTGGAGAGCATAGGACGGCGTTGAGGGTAAACCACTGGTTGCGCACACATGTTTGTTAGTCTTTTTAGTTAGCAGCAGCGCGCATCTGAGAATAAACAAGTTCCCCCTCACATCCACTACGTCCACTATCCAACAGCTCGAACCTGTGGATTTGCCTTCTGCCCTGGAAGGAACCTTCAGGCTCCATCTGTTGCCTAAATGAGTGTGCGAGCCTAGGTGAATTCGACAATCTAAGGGAGCCTTGCGGTCGAGATAGGATCAAGGGTCATTAATACCATCAATGTGCCTTCGATCCGGACGATGTTAAGCTATTGCCAAGGACTTGTTGCCCTTAATGAAGAATCATCCACCATTAGGCAGATTCATTTCAAGCTCAAAGAGTATATTTCCGGTTATGCCAGCTTGTTTGACATCCCTCATTTGGAAATTGTGGAGACTTGTTTGACGTATCTAAATTTCTAGGACATTTTAAGGCCATTCGGCTAGCACCTCTAACGATCTCCAAGGCACATCATTGCCAGGATATTCTTCTTTGTGTTGGGGAAACGCACATGCCAATTGAGCTCCCAAAACATTCAAGACACCTTGCGCGCGACCTTCTTTCTCAATACTGTAATCACTTATCGGCCAAATTACTTTAGGAGTCCACTAGGGAGCGGTGCTTTCATTCTCTCAGGCCATTTTCTGCGCTACATTGTATTTCGTATTCGGCATTGCAGAATTCGCAATTTATTTGATAAGGACGAAAAGATGGGATATGAACGAAAGGGATAGTGGGGGCCTCAAGCCACTCATGCGGACTGTGGGGTCTGGGTGTGAATAAGTAGTAAAACTACTCTCGCGAGAAAAGGATACCCAACCTGATATACCAAGCGCGGGGTATGTTCGAACCGCGCCCTCATTAGATGCTGAGAGAGGGCATGAGGGGTGGTCAAGCTATTTCTTCATTTGCCATTTGAGAATCCTACGAGCATAGGAAACCGGTGGGGAAAACACCGCGGTTAATGAGTCTACTATTTGGAAGGAAATGCATCGACCCTACCAGGGCCGACAACGAGCACCGGACACTGCTCTTACTAGCCGCCGAGAATGGACGCGATGGAGCAGCGAAGCTACTTTTGGAACGGGGAGATGTTTGCTCCGAGAGGGCGGACAATCTTGGCCGGGCACCGCTCTCCTGGGATGATCCCGAATTGGGGTGATGAAGTGGTAAAGTTCCTATTTGAAACGGAAGACTTTATTCCTGAAGATAAGCCAGAAAGTGACGGCAGAACACCGATCTCGTGAGCCACCGGGAGTGGGCATGAGGAAACAGCAAAGCTGCTATTAAAATGAGAAGACATTATCCCCCATAGACCAGACAATCGCGACAAAGCACCGCTTTCATGGAGTGGTGCATATGGTAATAGGACAGTAGGGGGTTACTCAAGGCCCGAAATGCTGCAACCCCAGCGAGTAAAGGCCCTAGAGGTACGACTTCTTTCGCCCCTTCTGAACCTAGCCATGTTCATCATTCACACCCGTATGGAGGTACAGGGCCTAAGTTTTGTAGGTTCCACAAGCGAGATTTGCAGGCCTCACCCCCTGCGGAACCTACAGAACCTAGGCCCCGTGCCTCCGTACTCGACACTCTACGGTTATTTCCATTCTATCATATCTCCCTGGTTGTCTGAGATTGCGAAACTTTGTTTTTTTTTCTTTTTTTCTTTTTCCATTTCTTTTTCTTCAGGTGTTTCGGATAAAACCAGCAGGGCTGGGAGTTCGGCCACACAGCTTCCCCCTCCGTACTTTCTTATTCCCCTCTTCTTTGCTTACTACTATAATGAACTTCGGTTAGGGTATAGCATCTAGTATATTAGCAGAACCTCTAATATATAAACTACATATCATAGAATAAAGAGGAGTGATCCCAGGCGCTATGGTCTCAAAAAGCCCAGGTTGGACCGGTGCGAACCATGGTGGGCCGCCAAAACTCGCAAGTGCCCAGGCGACATCCAGGTTATATCTTGAAACAATACATGCAAAAGCCGCAAGATGCATAGGCAGTGTCGCCTACTCGTAATGTCCTGACGTTTGTGAACACAACTGCTATTGCATACACCCAAAATTCAGCTTTTTTGCCCGGATCTTGGCATCATGCAATAGTGGTCGTGTTCACAAACGTCAGGACATTACGAGT
>Ga0307509_10007134_pt1 | contig 14726 bp, 18 predicted proteins | sample 10_EM_MG_FD_202245 | JGI IMG/M metagenome (GOLD analysis project Ga0307509, IMG submission 202245) | Populus trichocarpa ectomycorrhiza microbial communities from riparian zone in the Pacific Northwest, United States - 10_EM | ecosystem: Host-associated > Plants > Roots > Unclassified | place... | reverse complement strand
ACACAAGGTTGCTTGTATTCGTACGGCGGCCTAGTATTTGATCAAAGTTTGCGTGCACACTGTCAATCAACAAATTCGGCTTCGTTTGGAGAAAATAAATCTCACTGAGGAACTGACACGTGACATGTGCAAACGAACGACTACTATTTGGGGTGGTGTGGTAAACAGAGTCCTATGAAATGTGGATGAGGCTCTCAACCAGTCCGTACATCCAGCGCTATATAAATGGGGGTGGAACAGGGTCTAAAAAGTCCAAGTACGAATAAAAGAAAATATGTGCATCACCCACATGGGCGTATTCAGAAGAACTAACACAATGAATGTCTAGACATAACTGGGGCCATTGCCTCGATGTTCAGATAGTCCACAGCCCGAGTGTCCACCGAGACATTAAATGAATACAGCACCGGCAGCAATGCCTACGACGACTGCCGCGATAGAACCAACATTACTGCCGCCGATGTGGCTTAAAGCACCATTTCCACTTCCGTTGAAACTAGTCGGAGTGGCAGAGGAGGAAGAGCTGCTTGATGATGCCCTACTACCACTCGAGCTCGATCCCTGTGCGCTGGTGCTAGAACCTGCTGGACTAGTACCCGAAGCCGACCTGAAACAAAGTCATGAGATGCAAGGTCAGGCAATAGAGAACACTAACGAAGAGGAGGCAGGAGATGACGTGGACGCAGAGCTAGTCGTAGAAGACACGGTAACGCCAATGGTAAAAGGGGCGCTTGTTCCAAGTACATCAGAGATGTTACTGTGTAGTGATAGAATGAGTATGACGCATGTATAACAATTCCGTCTACCTACCTAATTTGAACAGCCTCAACAGTATACTGGTCGCTGTATATGACATTAGTCCAGGGATTGGAATAGCGCAACAAACTGTCGTACGGGGCGGGCACAATAGGGAGAGTAACATTGATTGAACCTGTCTTTATCGGGATATTGTTCGCGATGGCGAATGTGTCGTGAAAAGCTTCATTGACCAGTTCGAAGGAGCAAGAGTCGGGGTCGGTAGCGTCGGCGGTCCAAGTGATAGTGGCAGGACCCCCGGACGTGGGATTGTTGGAAATTACCAAGTTGCTCACCGCAGAAACCAAAGGAAGGAAGAAAATTGCGCTAGAGAGTAAAGGCGATGAGGAGAACGGCATGGGAACAAGTAGGTGGATGAATACCTGAAGGCGGGACGCATTGCGTTGAGATTGAGAGGGTCGTGAGGTGGTCGTGAGAGAAGAGGAAAGGAAAGAGTGGGTCGAGAATTTTGGGCAAGCGATGACGGTTGTTTATACCAGCCACCACGTGCACGAATGCGGCGGGTCGGACTTCTACATTTGGAGGTGGAAGCGGCATAATCAACCCGAGGCAAAGGAAATTCCAAACGAATCACGCACAATTGTCGTATTCCACCAATGAGCAGACAGCGAGCTTACGAAACATCAGTGCATCAGCGTTCGCGGGATGTGATATCCGATGTATATTTGGCGACGGATCAAACGTAGCTGTTATAAAAAGTGGGTCAAGTTGAACCAGGGAGGTTTGTGGCTTTTCTAAGCCAAGGTTCGAAAGCGGATTTGTCAATGTCGCCCGTGGCATACCTGAAACGCTCCGAGCCTCCTTTCGCCAATTCCATAGGTAAGTGAATTGCTGTGTTGTCTAGTTTAATCAAAATTTAATCGATATAATCCCTTGACCGACCTGTATGTGCACCCTTGTCACTAGTCTGGTGACGAGTTTGTGTGGTCCGACCAGACCATCGATTCGATAGGTCCAGCAGTGATTGATTCCTTGGCCAAGAAGACGCGTCGATAAGAGAAATATTCGGATAAATATTATGCAGTGATGTGTTTTCGATGTCGTTACAATATGAACCGCAACGAGCGCCCTTGTTTCAACCAAAGTATTGGACAAAAAGTAGTCTTCAGACGTTTGGACTTGTATTGATTTGTATATCGCCCGCCACTTTGTGAAACAAGGACACGGGGACGTCATGGTCGCTGTTGAGTATCGTTGCCATTACGCCTCTGAACGCTAACCCATTCACGGAAGTCCTGTAACAATAGGCTTGGGTGACCCGCTGTCAAGAGATCGGTCCAAACCCGTTTAAAGGTTTGAGCTGTTCAGGAGCGACGCGCCGATAGATCGACGCTACCGCGCTGCCGGCAGGCCAAAACCAACCTGCATTCCGAACAAGCGTCAGTTGAAACACATTCTGGTTGAAATGGAAATGATTGATGAAATGAAAAGAATGCCCGTTTTAAGATCGGCGCTGACGCACAACGTTTGACCTTCGCCCAGCGGAATAGCCATCCTAACAGTCATGAGAACATGCCTTTTCAAATGGTGTTCAAGGTCTCACTCCATGGAATGCCGTAAGAATTGGGCCGATTCATGGGTCATTAGGTGGTCATTCATCGTGAAGTCAGAAAGTTTAATTTCATGGGTGAGAAGGGAGAGATATTTGGGCATGGAGAGAACAATGAGGACGGCTTAATCGGTTCGATCATGGTCAGGTTTGGAGGACACGTGTTCCTTGGCATCGTCTTTGGCCGTGTTTTGTGACTCGTTTTGGCAATAACTTCCGGGGAATGGATCAATGATCGATCCGTGCGTCAACAACGACGTCACTCGCGCCCGACGGGCACAGCACCACCTGACGCGTCCTCCCCCGCGACACCCTTGCGCATAACATATTCGGGGGTAAAAGAGTCGATCATTCAATGCTCGAAAACAAAAACGTGTCACTTCATCGATATGATACAATGGTGGACGTCTCCGGTTCGGACCTTCAACTACTCTCCTCTCGCCACTTTCTCGCCATGTCCATGACCTATTTTCTTGCGAGCGAGGCTGACTTGACGGGTGTTTGCATTAGTATTACTACGATAGGACTTGCAGGGTGCCTCAAAAGGCTGGGTGGTGGTACAGAGGGAATCGCAATGTCGCGTGTCGCGTTGGTTATGTATGTTGGAAGAAAATTCTTAGTGATTCAAACCCGTCAGAAACTTTAAAGACGATAGTGGTAAGAGCAATACGCACTGCACGAAGAGGCGAGGTAAATATGGCAGTTCAGTGGCGGCCGCTGCTGAATGGGCAATTCGGGGAGTGAGTTCCACGGTATCCACAGTGGCAACATTGTGGTGCGCTAAAGTTGACGCAGGACCCATCGTTATCTGATCCTACGCGAGTGTGGACGCGTGTGGATGATGTGGGCTGACGGCGAGAGCTCGTTGGTGTGGGCATGACTGGAACGAAAACGTCGGAGACGGGGAGGTCGTTGGAGTCGTTGGAGGTGTGATATGTGCCGTGCATGGTAGAGGTCAAAGGTGAAAGTGAAAGCTTGTCAGGGTGAGATGGGTGCTTGGTGAACTGCGGTGACGAGGGCTACCGCCCGAGCTTTTATGCCCCGGGTTGTGGGCGATTGTGGCCTCACCCCCATATGACCGTATCAGGAAAAAGGGATAAAAAGGAACAGGACGTGTTGACCAGGATAATGGACAGGATCAAGGAACGACTTGAAAGAAGGTTTGCAACTGTGGATACGCGCCGCGCTCGGGTGGATAACCAGGGAGAGGTTAACCAAATGCGGAGGTGTAAAGGTGTTGGCGAGATGGGAAAAAGGAATAAATTTGGCTGATATTCCAAACCAAATGGGTGACAATGCGCGTCACTGGAATTACTGGATACAATACAATAGACGGAATGTGCCTGGATAGGGTGGTGGCGCAAAGTCACAGGGCAGAAGGGCTGGAGAAACCGGGCGCGCTTCAGGCGCTTCCACGTAGACGATGCCCCCCACTCTCATCTGAATGAATTGACTTTCCGATCTCTTCTGTGATTCAAATCCTGAAGTCCTCGCGGGGCTACTATGCGTCCTTTGGAAGCCGCATGCGTTACTGATTCCAACTAACCTAACCTGATGCGCCACATCATATGTTCATCTCCAATTTGTGTCAGGCAACCTCGAGGCCTGAAACAATCCAACACGAGGTGGAAATCCTGAAATACAGTCCACAGTGATGATGATATGATGATTATGATCACAGTGATGTGTGTGGCTGATATTTGGCACTAGTTGTACTTGTACTGGATTGTGCTGTACACCACTCGCTACTCGACAAATGTCCGGATTAACCAATATTGTCTATTATGGATAAACCCCTTCCGATGTTCGCGCCCGCGTCCGCTCTTCCCCACGGAAGCCACGGATGAGGGAGTCACCGTGGGGTACTCATTCAACCCGTGAGGAGGATCACGTTCTGCAGACGGGTTCAAACAATCAATCACACCACCCGACCTTCTTCGTCTCAGATGCCAAGTTGGATTCTCGGGGGCACCTCGAAACGTTCAACACGCCTTCCCCGCGATTTTCCTTCCAAGATCGGGGAAGGCGAAGCAACAGTGCTCTTCCAGGCAATGTTGCATTCATTCGCCTGCTCGCTTATGGCGGCGCCAGCGTACATCGATTATATCCGCACGGTAGGGTCATGCAAGCATCTTGTCAACCCGACTTGATCACTGGACACCCCCACCTGTGTTCTCTCGAGAAAAGTCGGCGATGCCGAGGCAATTGCCTCAATACCCAGGTTCCTTCCGAAACGAACGGGGTTAGGGCATCTGATTTCCGCCAGTCCCTGGTGCCAAACCCCGGGTGCCCCACTTGGGGGCTGATACAAATCCTGATACCATCCTCCTCCGATTAAAGGCGCGCGCGCGCCTGTCGGAAAATGCGACATGCGATGGGCACGATCATAGTACAGTATTTGCGCTGAAAAAAAAACCAAAGAAAAAGAAGGGACAACACGTGCCGTCGCCGGCGCGCAGCAACCGATGTGATTCGTCCGGAGACCGCCCCGCTCGCCGTGGGGCTGTGGAGTATGATGGAGAAACGCTGGGCGATTTCATTACCTAGTTCTTTTCGAGTTAGCCGCCATCTCCCGGCTTTGAGGATAACCTCGGGTCGGCTGCGCGGTACTGTACCATCTGACCCCCCGGTTATCCGGCGTGGAAGCTAGTTTTCGAATATCAGAAAAGTGCATGCAGAATTCGGTTGTGCGTCTGCTGCTACTTGTGTTCACCCGATCGTTGATTTGTCAGTGCTGGTATCGTACTCACTGCCTTTGCGGATTTTTTGAAAATCCGGACCTGAGGAGAACACCTGGCCTGGGCAGCCCTGCGCGCCACTGCCCCTGGCGCACTTGCGAGTGCCACCTCGAGTTTTGCCTTGTGGTATTTTCTCTGGTCACGACATTGCACAGCCCTCAGTACTACTAGCATGTTTTTTTTGGCACAGGTTTCCGTCAGAAGCCGGGGAAACGGGGAGAACCATACCCAAGCCCCAAGCCTTTCAAGCTTTCAAGCTATCAAGCTACTGGCTTGTGCCGGGATTCCGAGGTGATAAAGCCAATTAAAACAAATCACTGGCACCGCCCTGAATGATAACCGATAACCCCTACAGTTAACTGTACAGCCTCAACTTTTCCGCTGAGTTCTATTACATGCGTAATGCGACCTGTTGGGCCTCCACCATCCAGCTGTTTGGCCTAGCAGAATCTTATTCGGCATGGCACATAATCATTCCGAGCGCAAAGCACAGGCGCAGGGCCCAGCCCAGGGTCAGTTACGCCGCCACATACAGCAAACGTCGCTCGATATCCTATATCGGCGATAGTCGGGGCGCACTTGTCGCCACCGCATGGTGGCTATCCGTTCGGAAGGCATTGGGTGGAGTGGACTTGGAATGTGGGGAGTGCAGTGGGGGGTGCCGTAAGCTCTCGGAATCACGCAGCCCTATTCAGGTTCGAACATCTGTGTTTTTGCCCCGCACGGTATTCTCGTGCATAGGGCTATGCCGAGAATCTCGAGAGACGAAGTAGGGCTGGAGTCGGGGACACGGGTATTCCCCGCAATGAGCGGTGGCGGACATGCGATTTGTTCACGTCGTGTGATGCCCAATGTGCAACATGAGGGAACCTATTCGAGACTGCGATTCATTGCGGTTTGGGGAAGAGGCCGTGACCGCGGCATTTCCAAGCTGACCTCTTCAGAACTTCTCAAACTTCTCAAAGGTCATGCAGCCACTGGATGAGGCTTGGCAGAAGACGCTCGGAAATGAAAGAGAACACTCTCGACGACTCACCTGACAACTGTCAGATCTGGCCGGAAGTGTTGGTCACATCAACGGGTCAGTCCGACACCGACACAGTCCATACGGTGGCCCTTGGGCCTGGCGTCTCCAGTCTCCCACATTGATCGACTGGGACGAAAGTTAACTCACGCAGAGAAAGCTAAGGGGGCTTTCGGAATCAAGAATAAGCAGCCACGCTAAGACGATGGTACAATGGTATGGGAGGGAACAGCTACAGTAGTTTCGTACACATGACCAAACCTGCGGCTCCAAGGCGGCGAAAGAAGTGTGGGTGTTCCTGTCCAGTTCATACCGCCGTTATAAAATTGGAGATGTGGGCACCGTTTTTTTACGTCGAGACGTCTTTGCGCGTGAACACACGGAGATCTCCAATGAGATGACTTGGCGAAATAAACACTTCCGCGCTTCGAACGAATGTTCTCAGATATCGATCCGAACGGAATGATTCGAGGATACACAACGGAAGAAGTGCCTGTGAATACAGGTGACCTCCACCTCCACTCCTGGGGGTCCCCTATTTCTTAGGCGGGTCACTGGTTGTACTCATAGAGAATCACGGCACATTGCCTAATACCATGACCATGCGGCGCTGTGATCCCATACGAATATGGGGTGGGGTGGACAGCCGGATAGTAAATGTTTGGGGTCCCTCGATGTCAGCAGGCGGTACCGAAACGCATGAAGGTATGCTGGTCTTCATTAACCCCGGAACTATTAATGGGGACATTTCCGCATCATTTCCCGGGAACAGAGACGAATCCCTCGAAATTAGTGTAGGGCACGATGAATGAATAGCCGATGGCGACGTCTGTGACAGGACAGATATTGGTGGCACCATCCCTTAAGATAGGAGGCGATGATTACGAATTCATGGAGTAGGGGGCTTCACCCGCCACAAGTCGCGATTCGCGAAGCAAAGCGATGTGCTAATATGTTCGTAACAAATGGCCACGTTGTAATTTTGACGGGATCTGGGCATCTCGGCGCTGTTACAGGTCCAAGTATAGAGCAGCGGCCCCTATGGTATGGCCCAACTTCGTAGTCAAAGCCTGCGTCGCCAGTAGAGTCAGGAAGAACATGATGAAGCGGTCTTCGTAGCATTTTGAGGGTGTGGCCACGCCGCTGGATAGTGGATACGGTGGATGGAGGTTCACCGAGGGTCAGTAACATGGTGAAAAGGGAATAAGAGCGCACAGGGCCTCGATTCGATACACTAAACAATGTCCTATACAACATAGGTGGCATTTTCTGATGATATGGGTTGATGGTGTTGTACAAGGTGATCGTTGACCAGTTACGTGGCTCATTAGGGCCGGCGGACGCGTCCATTAGCGCAACGCGGGTTAAACAGCAATATCACCCTCTTTACACTTACGCGTATCTCAGCATGGTGTGCTACCTCTTTCGCGCTTTTCTAACATTTACTGATCCTGTGTAATAAAGGTTGTCCTTGCCGCTTCAATATGTACCAAGGGTGGCAAAGGTGCGCCTGCCTGATTTGTTTGGTCCACCAAGGGAGGTCTTCCGCTCACGATGCCAATATCAGCTGTGATTTCTCGACAATTCAGGGATATGTCCCGGACCAGGATCGATGCCTTGTTGGCCTCCTTTCCCAAACTTATACCTACTAATACGCAACACACGTCTGTCGAAACGGCTGAAGTTCGCTATGTCTACCAACTCCTTGAAGACCTTTACATCGTCCTTATCACAAATAAAGCCTCGAACATCCTGCAAGATATAGAGACACTGCAACTCTTTGCTCGTGTCGTGTCGGACATGTGCCGTAGCGCAGACCAGCGAGAAATCGCGAAAAACTCGTTCGAGTTACTTGGGGCGTTTGATGAGATTGTGAGCCTGGGCTACCGAGAGCAGGTCAACTTGATGCAAGTTAGGAGCATTTTGGAAATGGAGAGTCATGAGGAAAAAATACAGGAAATCATTGCCAGGGTATGCACGGTCTACCAAGCAACTTCCGTTGTGAATGACACCCCTTGCAGAATAAGGAAGCCGAGGCCAAGGAGGAGCTGAAGCGTAGGGCCAAGCAGCTGGAAATGCAGAGACGGGAGCAGCAGAGACGCGCTGCCACTGGTGGCGGTGGGCCAGGCAGCGGCAGTTATCTCGGCGGCGGGGTATCCGGCTATGCTCCAGTTCCACAACGGTTCGACAGCCCTTCCACTCCCGCCAGAACGGTATCACCCGTTCCTTCTTCATTACGGGCTCCGACATTCAAAGGGTCAGGCATGAAGCTTGGTACCAAAAAGACGAAGCAAGCCGAGCTCTTGGATGCTCTGGGCGGAAGTGCCCTTCTTTCGGAGGAAATGTCGGCTCCTAATACTCCCGCTCCCTCTACTCCCGAGCCCAGCATAATGAAAGAGATAAAGAACCCTCTCCCGACGGTCACTCCTGAAAGGTAAGTGCTCTTTCCATCTGGTGTGGATAATGAATGAAACCCGTTTGTCAGCGTTCACATCATTACAAAGGAAAATATATCGCTGTCTCTGTCCCGTGAGGGTGGTCTGGAGTCGTTCGAACTAAAGGGGGACATGAATCTTCACGTGTCTGACCCATCGCTTGCCCGAATCAAAATCCTCCTCTTGCCATCGCCCTCCGCATTTGGTCCGGAGCTTCAGTTTAAGCAACATCCGAACGTCGGGAAATTCTCTGCGAACAACGAGAGAACCATCTCACTTAAAGATTCATCGCGTGGATTCCCCGTCAACCAGTCCCTTGCGGTGTTGAAGTGGAGGTACGCGGGAAAGGACGAAAGTTATGTCCCGCTCTCCAGTGAGTGCGCCACCATGTTACCATCACCCACTTTCCTGACAACGTCGTGCCTTCTTGATTCGGAAAGTCAATTGCTGGCCCACGCCTTCCAACGATGGCACCTGCGATGTCAACATCGAATACGAATTGGAGAACGACAATGTTTCCCTTTATGACCTCGTTATCTCCATCCCGCTTCCGTAAGTAGTGATTTCGACTCCAACTGCCTTCGCTAAAACCTTATAATACTTGTCAGTGCTGGTTCTTATCCGACAGTGGCGTCTCATTCCGGCGAATGGCAGCTCAACCCGTCGAGTCACCGTCTGGATTGGACCATCCCTCTCGTCAAAGGCGAGGACCGAACAGGGTCATTGGAATTCTCCATCAATGGTAACGACGTTAACGCGTTCTTCCCTGTCCAAGTATCCTTTGTGGGCCTTGGAAACACTGTCGGTGTTCGTGTGGCATCTGTCTCGCAGGTGGACAACGGCGAGGATGTCGTATTCTCGGAAGATGCAAGCTTTATCACCGACAATTATCTTGTCGTATGAGGACTTTCTTTGATACAGCGCGTAGAGTGTCATTATCATGTGTTACGACCTTGTGCATCAGGAATTGAACCCTTTAGAAGACAAGAAGACGGCAATGTACGCCGTGGAACCCCCTCGTCAGACGAGTAGCTCGCAAGGCCTACAATTAGAGAACAACGTGAGCACTGATCAAGAAGAGCGAGCTGGTCCAACCACTGTATGCCATTGTTACCCTGACGAGGTGAATCAATCACCTCAGTCGCTCGGCCCATGTTCGTGGCGCTCTGATTGCCTCTCGGCTGAACACTTTGGGGTCGTTTGTGGAGTCCAGATCCCCGATCTCCTCAACAGCAATAGCATCTTTGGCTTATCTCCGTACACCGACAGAAAGACCGCCGAGACGGACTCCATGTGAACCCGCGGCCAAATCATCAGGAATCCTCAAGTCCCACAGGGTGAGCCTTCCCAAGTTATAAATTTCTCCTAGAAGCAGAAGCGTCGCTGCTACATGTGTGGCGGCGGCGCACGGAGCCACAATAATATCTGGGTGGGTTCGCGCCTTCTGAACAACAGGCGGACAATGGCTTGGCAAAAGGTTTGTACGAAAGATAATTTTTGTTCAAGTTTTTGTGTTTGTGCTTCTGTGGTCAAATTTCATTTTTTTTTCGTAATATGCCGGTGTCAATCCTGTTTACGCCTCTCGTCCGTTGATGTACCAGTGGTCGTGACGGGGCATTCGGCAGCTACGGTATGTCACGCTCGTTTGTTCAAGTTCGCTCCGCGTCACGGAGGCCAGAAAAGAGTCGGACTGTAAGACCGTCCATTACCCTGTGGGATCCACCCTAACCGGAGGGCATCCTTGGTCAACTAAATTGACCTTACGTTAACGACCCTCGTTCGTACGAGTCTGTGAAGGCAGCCTATCGTGACTACATTTATCGAAGCGACACAAGCCGCTTGGCAAGCATACAGTAGTATGACAGAGGTGTCGAGAGCGTAACCTGTGAGTCATACACAAAGCAACGACGAGGTAAACAAGAAAAAATGTACGAGTGTCCAGGTTGTCCGAGAAATGACCATGTTAAAGATGAGTGAAAACGAAGCATACGAAATTAATAACAAAGATGCGTCCTTGGGATTACGGGGTGTCATGGTACAAGTATCAGGTTATCCGGGCTATCCTATGGTTGCGTTAGCAAACTTGCTGCTTAGGAATTCTTGCGTATCTTTAATCCTCCCCTCCTCATCAGGAATTCCGGCGCTCATGTCTGAATCGCCCAGAGACAAACGATTCGGGAACGTTGATGACTGGCGTAGCATCGTTTCCCCGGTATTGAGTTGCGGAATGTTGGAGGCAGACCGTGATCTTGGAAGGGTGGCCGCAGCCATCATGGGAGGGCTGAGCATAGGAGAGAGGAATGGCACCGAACCATGGATCATATTTCCTACGAGCGTCATGCCCGATGGGTTCATCCGAGGGGGTGGAACTTGGGTATTCTTGGGGTCGACCAGCATCTGAAAGACCAAAAGGCAAGCAAATGCATCATTTCCGGCGTTATGAAGAGCGAAATCGAGAGGCACATGGAGCGAATGGAGGATGCCACGAAGAGAGAGCGATGAGTTCGGTTGGCGAGGCAAGCCCGTTTTCGCATCGAGCATCGCTCCGCGAAGTCCCGCTTTGAATAGGCAACTCTCATAGACAGTGACATCAATTACTAAGAGATTGTGAGGCAATTCTAGTTTGCGTGATCAGTGGCAGCAACGCTACATCACAATTGTCAGACGATGCGTACTTATCTTCATCTCTTCCAATCGGCGAAGGTCTTCCTTAGCAGAGTGGGTTACCAGAATGAGACTGTTAGCCTGGGTCTCGGAATCAGGACTGGCGAGACTGCTGTGGCAGGCATATCAAACGGGTGTGACTTTGGGAAAGTGTCTATCTTACCTTATGACAGATTGAATAATCTGTGGCAATTTAGCCCTGGATACAACTTGACTTTCACCAAACTGAGAAGATAGTTATGACTTGATGAATTTGAGGGGAAAGGGGAGGATATCTTACTGCGTACTGCCAGGCACGGATAAGCAACAGGCATGTTGGGAGTAGTTAGTATACAGTATTATCCTACCTGCCAAGGAAATGTCGGGTTGTACTTGCTTCGAGCCCTGTCTGAGTACTCGCGGACGACGTAGTGCCCCTTTCTGCCACGGAGTGTGAGAAAGCGAGGTTAGCTGACGTGTGGGTAGGCCTTACCTATAGTTGTCCTCGGGAATTGGCGGCCAAGCTCCAAGGCTGAAAGTGGGGGATTTGTGTCAGCTCGATGTGCGTACGATTACCCAACTTACGCGTCCAAATGGCCACACCGGACTGTTGCATAGCCCCATTCAAGAACACAAGAAACGTTCCAATCCGAGCTCTCGAAGTCGATGGCAAGAAAAGACTTGTCATGAAGGTCCCAAAGTTCTTGGATTGCCCTCGGCTCACCGAGACGGATGCGTGTTTTGAGAGCCGAGAGGTAAACGGCACGCAAGGTTGCATGAAGCTTTTTGTATGATGAATAATCGGAGATAGTTCGGAGGTGTCGTTGGTGCGTTTCAAACGGATGCACTTTCACGACGTTGTCAACCACGGGCAACGTGTCTCCAAACCTCGTCTTTATCATCTTTACGAATGCGCCGACGGACGTCATTCTCGTGACGATATGGGCCCTCCCTGTGTATGCGTCTGTGGCGGTAATAACGGGCCACGAAAAGGACAGGAAATCTTCAAAGGTGTTAAAGAAATGGCCCCAGGAGCGTTCATACCTATCCCAACGTATACAGCATCAATGGTCAGTCCTTCAAGGATATGTGAACGTTTCCACTCGCCAGGGTATTCCGTTCAGCTGAAAATATCCCATATATGCAGAGTACACCTATCGATTGCATTGTAAGCACGTGATTAAAAGCGTGGTCCCTGTGTGCACGCACAGATTGCAGGTCGTACTCCCATCCTTGACTATCGACGAGATGAAAATCGGACATTTAGTACGAGAGAGTTTAGTGTTGTGGGTGAGGGGCAGGCACGCACAGGTGATACAACAGCTGTCCGCGCTTAAGGGTGTCACGGCTGTGATGCCGAGTTTGGAATCAAGCGTGTCATCGCGTGAAATATCCAATTCGATAATTTCTGACTTTTGCGTAGGGTCCCTGCAACAGCAGTCGCAGCACGAGATAACCACAGGAAAGGAAGAGACAGAATAATTAATGTTTGCACTCGTACGTCATATTGCACTGCCAACTAAATTACTACAAATAAAGGATTACAAAACCGGGTGGCAGAACATACACGACCGAGTAAGTGTACCCTGAGAGTCTGTGCAGCTCCAACGTCAGCCATGAAACAACGGAGGAGCGAAGGATACGAGTTCAGAGACTTGAATCATTCCCGAGGGAAAATATGCTCAACGTGATAAACACATAGCGAAGTAATATCTGCATCCCGAAGGAGGGGAAATGACAGTAACACTCACAGCAAGCCGGACAAACAAGTTATGAAAGCAGTCGGGGGACACGTAGGCTCAACGATGGTAGGTCAAGATCGAGCCTAAAAAGAAACAGGACGTTAGGGAATCGTCGAGGTAAATACTTAAGGTTAGTCAGTGAATATATCGCATTCATTTCTCATGCACGATGGCATCAAAGTGAGCTGAGTGACGATTTTTTATCATCAAAAAAGGGGGTTCAAGAAGGGGTCTGTATATGGAATTGATTGGAGATGCGTACTCACCAAGCAAGGCATGAACGTGCATGAACGACGAAGAACAACTAAACTCGTGGGCGTGGGAAAGACTGAATGGCTGAACTTGACCACGTGCTCAAAACTGTACAGGATGAAAATAGAGTTGAGCCACAGGATGAGCCGGGCAGCGCCCGCAACATCCTCAGCGCATAGCGCGTAAGTGAAACGACAAGATGCAAATATTCGTCAAGACCCTTACAGGGAAGACTATCACCCTCGAGGTGGAGTCTTCCGACACTATCGACAACGTAAAGGCAAAGATCCAGGACAAGGAAGGGTGAGCCCTCTTTTTACACCAAGAACCAACTTACTTATTCGTGTTCAGCATTCCCCCAGATCAACAACGCCTGATTTTCGCTGGCAAGCAACTCGAGGATGGTAGGACATTAAACGATTACAACATCCAAAAGGAGTCGACTCTTCACCTCGTTCTTCGGTTCGCACCTTTCTTCTCCGAAGGCGTTACCACTTGTCTCATCATAGCCCTTCTGAAGCCTCCGCGGTGGACTCATTGAACCCTCGCTCAAGGTGCTCGCGAGCAAGTACAATTGCGATAAGCAGATCTGCCGCAAATGCTATGCCCGCCTTCCCCCCCGCGCTACCAATTGCCGGAAGCGGTCATGCGGACATTCGTCCCAGCTTCGCCCGTCAGTGTTAACTGAAACCCACCTATTGCCCCTACTCATTTTTTCATAGGAAGAAGAAGCTGAAGTAGTCTGTTTACACGCTCAGAACGTATGGTTTCGGCATGCGTTGTATGGGAGGTGTCTTAGTCCTGTACTACCTCGAGTAGATCATATTTTGAATCCCATCGCATTTGTTATAACGTAACCCGGAAAACCGGAAAATATTCCGGTATACGGCGCTAATTTCAGAGCATTCTTTGACCGTACATGTTGAGTCTAGCGAGGACCGTTGTCCGTCATTCGGGATTTAAAAGAAAGTTATCCTCTATACGTGCAGGTTAACATCACCCTACGTCTATTCTCCTCCTTGACGCACCTCAACAGGAACTTCAAGCAGCCTTTCGCGATCCTACATCCCCATATCACATTCCTGAGGGCTCACAAGGACCCACTTCTCCGGATGAGCAGCCAACGTCTCTAACCGCAGCGGAAGAGGGCCGCACATACTTTGAAGACCGTGGGTTTGACCCTGCTAGCTTCTGGGAACAGCCAATAGTCTGGGGAGACCATGATGCCTTCCAGTGTGTGACCATCCCCATCGTGTTGAAGACCGTCTCACCTCACATGCTTACTAGACACGTCAATAATGTTAGATATCGTACGTATTGGGTCCCATTTCTGTTCCATCCCCCTCTGGCTCACTCACCCTCCTTCAGTTCGCTTCATCGAGGCAGGCCGCATTCGCTGGATTTCGTCCATCGGCGAAGAGCTTGGCGGTCAGGCCCAGGTCGACGCGTTTCTGCGAGCGCAGGGTGTTTCCTTCATTCTCAAATCCATCAACATCAACTTCCGCAGGCCTGTACAATATCCTGATA
>Ga0307509_10007133_pt1 | contig 14727 bp, 13 predicted proteins | sample 10_EM_MG_FD_202245 | JGI IMG/M metagenome (GOLD analysis project Ga0307509, IMG submission 202245) | Populus trichocarpa ectomycorrhiza microbial communities from riparian zone in the Pacific Northwest, United States - 10_EM | ecosystem: Host-associated > Plants > Roots > Unclassified | place... | reverse complement strand
ACAGTTAGCCACTGGCATGACTTCGATAGGAAGAGTTTTTCCACCTGCGGTTGTATTGGAGATGCATTGCAGAAACTCATATCCTATTGACGGAGTTAAGTGTACCCGAGTTGGTCCGACACTTCCGCCAGGATAAATCCTGATGGAGGGTAGACCTCGGACGAACCCTGAGCAGGACAGGGTACTCGCACAAAGGTCGGAAGTAGTGGTGAATGTCAAAGGCTTAAATCTGATATCTACTTAAGTTTAAGCGTTTGGCATTCTACTTCGACAACCAACTTTTCCTCGAGAGAACTAAATTGAGTGAAGCTTCGAGCTTAACTATATTAAGTTTTACCGTTGATTCTTTTGAATTATTTTACCTCATCTTTATCTTCTACTTTGAGTGTTTGGTGCGGTCGCAACCTTAGAGTTCACCTCTCTATAGGGTGCCCCCGTTACATTGTCCCAAAAGCTCCCTGGCCTCCTTGGACTACCTAGGTACTACTAGGAAGACTACCCTACTCCCCGTAGGCTAAGATAGACTCCTAGGTGCCGGAGAGACCATTTATGGGTGACCCCCATTTTGGCGGTTACCCATACTCCCCTTATATATCCTACGAACGACATTCAGTTGGACAGACGGCGACGACTTTTACACTGTTACAGCAGCTGCTCCAATGACCTCTTTTTACTAGCAAACGAGCAACTATGCAGCCGTCTGCCTATGCCGCGCCGTCACAACGCTGGGGCCAGAGGGGGGTGTTAGCTAACCTTGCCTAAGTTCAATAGTATGTTCGGGCCACCCTTATACAGGCCTGGGGCCCCCCGCGCAGATGCCTGTGTGCCCAAGAACATCTAAGAGCCTATAGAATGTGAGGCAATCGACCTCTAAGTTCTAGGATGACTTTGCCGGTGAAGGTAGGGTAACTTGGACTCTTCAGTAGAGTAACTGGGGTCCATGGGCATAATGACCAAATTCCTAAGGTAGGGTAACTTTGCCCTCTTATGCCATTAACCACCCTGGAAGTCCTCCAGTCGACCACAAAAGTCGTCTCGGAGATCCGTGTAACATTCCCATAATTCTCTTGACCTTATATGAATGTTCTCCCGAAAGGTTACCCTGCCTAATAGAGTACCCAAGGCTACTCAACCATTTCCTAGACTTTGTCCTAGGTTAACCAGCTATTTGTATACGAGACCATACCATCTCTGGTTACAACTCGGTATACCATTAGGGCTAAGGTGGTAGTTATTGTAGCTACCTATCGCAGGGTCGTTACACGAACAGATACGCAACATGGCTCCCATCCAATGGTCGACCGCGTTACCCCACAATAACATTGCAACGGCCCTTTTTCCACGGGGCTCCCCTCTACATGATAGCTTTCACCTTCCCTCCAATCGGAGTGCTGCTTTTTCTAAGACTGGGGGCACGAAACTGAAAACGTGGGACTCAACTTCATGCACCTCAGTCCAAAGAATCCTCCCTATTGACGATGTGGTCAGGAGAGCAAGGCTACTCTTGTCGATGAGGCCTGTCCCTCGGAAACCGAACATATAGTTACAGCCTGACCCCGACGAGTGCAAGTATTATGAAAACACTCTGAAACAGCTCCGAGAACATGTACACCTGAAGTGGAAACTGCTCAACTACCCTGAATACTACGGCTATAGGCCCGCATTCAGGACATGCTGGCGCTTTATGACAATCAATAAGTTTGCCGCCTCCTGTCTTCATCAGATGAGGGCTGGCAAGAGCTACCTGAAGGCACAGAAGGACTGGAGGAATCCAGAAGCAAGCGTGCTATGTCCTAGATGTGAGAACGAACCCGAAACCTTCGAACATGTTATAGCCTATTGCCAAGCACTCGCTAGTGCCAGGGTTGGGCAACCTGATGAAATCTTGGACATTTCGCTGGAGTCTTTGATTTGGGCCGAAAATAAAAACGGATGGGATTTGATAAAATGTTTGGTTTCTTTCATTTCATTGAATAAGTTAAATTTTCCTAGTAATATCGATGTTTTTCCTTTTACGAGAGCCTCACAAATACAGTCCTGATTGAAGGAGGACAATATTGATGGAACCCTGACTACAGGGGATGTTCACATTGATTTCATACCGTTGGGTATTTTTGGTTTTGTTTATGATTTTATTTCTTTTGTTATGTTTTGTTTTGGGTTTTCATTTGCCATGGGATTTTTCCCGAATGCAGTGGTTGGACCCTGGGGAGTGCTAGTCATGTACCTAAAATAATACCAAGGATTTAACAAAAAAAAAAGAGACATGCAGAATTGGGACACTCTAAATATAGAGCAAGTTGGATTGTGAACTTGACTGCTTTGGGATTGGTTTATGATTGCCAATATCAGAAAAAGGAAAGTAAAAATGATACAAGATCATGAAAGATAGAAGAAACAGGAAATCAATTTAAATGAAAACAGTTTAAAACCTCCAATAAGTACAGAAGTTTTTCAAAAACAAGGCAGCAATCCTATTAGAGCTTATTCTTGTAATGTTATGGCTCTAGGAGAGCGAGTTGCTATTGCATAAAGTCAAAATTGACTGTGTATACGGAATTTGGGCTATGTGCAATACTGTTTCAGATTTTCTAAAGCCAGAACATGAGAAGAATTATTCTTAATAAAGAGAAAAAAATAATAAGCTGTTGTAACGACCCTACAATAGGTAGCTACAATGACTATCACCTTAGCCCAAATGGTATACTGAGTGGTAACCAGAGGACTTCTGAAGTGGTTAAAGGCATGAGAGGGCAAAGTTACCCTACCTTGGGAATTTAGCCATTATGCCCATGGACTTTAGTTACCGTACTGAGGTATCCAAGTTACCCTACCTTCACGGGCAAAGTCATCCTAGAACTTAGAGGTCAATTGCCTCACATTCTAGAGGCTCTTAGATGTTTATGGACATATAAGCACCTGCGCAGAAAGGACAGATGACTGAGCAGGAGTGGCCCGAATATTCTATTGAACTAAGGTGGGTTGAGCTAACACCCCCCTCTGGCCCCTGCGTTGGGACGGTGCGTCATAGGTAGATGGTCGCATAGTTGCTAGTTTGCTACTACAAAGAGGTCATTGGAGTGGCTACAGTAACACCGTATAAGTTGTCGCCGTCTGTCGGTCTGAATGTCGTTCGCAGGATATAAAAGGGAGAGTGGGTAACCGCCAAATATAGGGTTGCACATAAATGGTCTCTCCAGCATCTAGGAGTTTATGTTTGCGAACGGGTAGTAGGGTAGTCTTCCGAGAGGTACTTAGGTATTCCCAGGAGGCCAGGGTGCATTTAGGACTATTACCTTAGTAGCTAGCCGGAACCTTCTCCTCTTGATTTGTAGCATTACTATGGGTTGTCAGTGGACTCTAGAGGTATGAGTATTATCATAGTGGAGTATGTCCTGAGAGGTTGGCTATGGGTAGCTCCCATTGAGCCAAACATTGTCTACATCCCACCGGGGAAGCTTGCATGTCTAATTATGGTATTGAGTAGTTATGTAGATTAAATGATGGACTGTGTAGCTTGTATAGATGAAACTACTACTGGGCCAGTGAGTCCACCAGCTAGGTATTGACTCCGGTTGTTGTCGTAACAGTTAGCCACTGGTATGACTTCCATAGGAAGAGTTTGTCCACCTGCGGTTGTATTGGAGATGCATTGCAGAAACTCAACCTCTATTGACAGAGTTAAGTGTACCCGAGTTGGTCTGATACTTCCCGCAGGATAATTCCTGATGGAGGGTAGACCTCGGACAGCTCCGAGCAGGACAGGGTGCTCGCACAAGGTCACAGTAGTGGTAAATGTCAAACACTTTAATCTAATATCTACTTAAGTTCAAGGGTTTGGCATTCTACTTTGATAACCAACTTTCCTCGAGAGAACTTATTTGAGTGAAGCTTTCAGCTTAACGATATTAACTTTCACTGTTTGATTTTTTTGAATTATTTACTTTATCTTTATCTTCTACTTTGAGTCTTTGGTGCTGTAGCAACCTTAGAGTTCACCTCTCTATAGGGTGCCCCAGTTATGGCTGTTGGGAAATATGGATATTTAAGGTGGCTCTGGACACTTCTTCTAGTTGCTACTAGTAAATTCAAGATGCCCAGAATCTAGTAAATGTGAACTGCCCGGCCAGAATCACAAACAATGAAACTTATTAATACATTGACGAGTATTACAATGGGGTAAGCAACTGGTTGCACACCAAACTGAGGCTTTAAAAATATGTAGATTGTTCTCCATTTGTTGTTTTGGGTTGTGATTGGGAACTACAGTAAGAGGCTGGCGTTCAATCGCAGTTTTCCGTCCCAGAGACTTGGTTCTGCTACTAGCCATTTCTTTATATCTACATAGCCAGCATAGTTGTCGATTGCTCAGCTTGACCTCCCTAGGATGTGGTTGAAGGAGGGGATTCTGTAGGTAAAAGGGTGGATATTGTGCATTTTGTCATTTTTGATATAGGGTGTGGAAGACATGCTATTGACTGCGGATAAAGTGCCTGCTAACCTTCTGTCAATAATTCATCAACTAACTTTCGCCAAAAAGCTAGTTGACTAAGAGTATTGCTGCCTCCCATAGTAGCTTTCTTGTAAAGACAATAAGTGTTGACTAATGTCACAAATTGTGACTAAGCAAGGCAGATTTCACATGACTAATAGTTATTAGTCATAAGGTATGTTTATGTTTTGCGCTATGCAGTCAGTTGACTTATAGTTCTCACATGACTCGCACTTTTGTGTCATCGTTATGTTATGATTTGTTCTCACATGACTCGCACCTGCATGTCATCGTTATGTTTTGCTTTGTTGATATTTCTATGACTCACAATTGTGAGTCATAATGATGTAATGACTTTTGCGTGTGACTCACATTATGAGTCACGAATTTCACTCAGGTGACACGCTTTACGCACCTGACTTGTTTTATGTTTCGTAATTGGTTTACAGTATATTGCGCAGGGACTCATAGGAGTCATCTGATGGATTTCGGGCATAACTCGTTATGAGTCATAGGACTGTGTGACCATGGTTATGAGTCACCAGGGTTCGGGTTGTTGGCGTGAAGAGCCTATATAAGGAAACTCGGTCACAGTAGTTAGAGCTCTTCACGCAACCATCTAAGTACTTTCTTACAATATACGTTTCCTCTAAACCTCTACCTTTATCTCTCACTTATATGCAAACAGCTCAGCTCTTAGTGTCTGAGCAACCACGACCGTTGTAAGACAAGGTCCCTCACCATCTCTCCCTAATAAGACATTGGGGTGAGATACGATAGACTATAAAGATAGTCTAAATACGACCGCAGACTATAAAGATAGTCTAAGCACGATCTAAGACTATAACTATAGTCTAAGCACGACCAAAGACTATAAAGATAGTCTATGTATGAACGAGAACTATAAGATAGTTCAAGATATTCACGTAAGTGATTCGTTACCTGTTACACAAATAACCACCACCTGGTAGGATTGTTACAACTAAGGTGACATCAAGTAGCCAGAACTATAAAGCCAGCCAGTTGCGCTAACACTTTCTGTGTGTAGTATATAACTAGCATGGAGTTGATCAGAAATATCAACTCTACCCATTAAAAAAGTTATAGTCCACAATTAATTCAGGAATTGGAAGGAGCTTCTCACGTTCCCTGTCCTGAAATACCTTTCGCCTTGCTCTTACATTTGTGCTGATTGCTGCTGGCTTTTCCTTGTACTTAATACAAGTTTTTGTATATCATGAATTGTAGTTAGTAGTAAAACAGTATTGGGCATTAACAAAAATAACCGTACATCAACGGACGGAAAAACTGGCCCATGGCAACCCCACTATCCCACCAAACCCACCATTATGAAAACTAAAAGAAAATTAAAAAAATGTAAATACATAGTGGAAATTAATATTTAGTATACCATCCATCAGCCTTAATAATTGCTTCCACCCTATCTACCATTGACCCTGCCAAAGTATCAAAAACCTTTGGGTCAAGAAGTTCCCAACAATCAGTAATGGCCTCCTCTATTGCCTTTTTGACAATATTAACAGGACCCTTCATAAGATAGAGCTCAGGATAGTTCTTGTGAAGCTTATCTTTCACCAGAGACCAAACATTTTCAATGGGATTAAGATCTGGTGAATAGGCAGGAATTTCCAGAAGAGCAATCCCCTAACCTCTGAGCCATCTCCTAAAGGGCAAGTGAGTCTTAGCATTATCAATGATAAAACATACCTCTTCATCTCCAACCTTTTCCCTGCTATCCTCCTATATCCCTAGAAAGTCATAATAATCATAAACATCAATAATTGACTTTCCAGTAACTCCACCCCTAGCAGAAGAAGGATCAGGAAAAAACGGTAAAAAAAGACCATGAGTTTGACCATAAAAAAAACCAGTCATCATCTGGCTAATCCCCTTCTCCCCTCTCCTAGCAGCAGGTACAACACAATCCTTATTCCACTTCTCATTTGGGTATCTAAATACCTATTTTCTCCTCTTTTCTCCTCCTCTCTCCATAGCTACCTCATCTTCCCACATTGCCTTCCTTCTTCACATCTCCCTTGTCCAATGCCTATGAGCTAATGCCCATTCCAATCTCTCTTGAGCTAGCTCTTCATTCAAATGAGCCCTCTTCTGTGCCAACCACTTTTTCAGATGCTTTTGTTGAAGTCTTCTCCTCACTGTCATAGTAGAGACATTGGGAGCAACTTTTTTTAGCAATCTCAGAATAGCTAGTATTGCGATTGATGAGAGCTTCCTCCACCATGGAATTATCCTGCAACTTGGTAGTTTTAGGATATCTTCCTCTACCCTTTCTCTCCTGACCCTCTTGATATCCTTTCTGGATAGTGTCTTTAACAGTGTTGAGAGGGATGTTAAGGTGGAGGGCAATTTGGCGATAGCTCATTTGAGGCTTGTGTAACCTGAGAATTCTTCCCCTGGTAAACTCAGAGAGGTGTTTGGAGGGGATAGGCTTTTTGGCAGACTGTGAAGAATAGGAGGCATAGTTTCTTAAAACAAAAGAATTATGAAAATTGGTTGTGTTTTGGTTGATGTAGAGGAATTTCTTTATGGGGTGTTTAAAGTGAGAAGTGATGAGGAGGGTTGCATTGCCGCCAATCGTTGATGTACGGTTATTTTTGTTAACGTACAATATTATTATCTTGCCATAATACTGCACAAAAGTCACCAACCACTCCCCCACTGAGATGATTCCATTCCAAAATTGTTCTGGCAATTGGCTTAGAAATATCGAGCTTAGAGGGAAGCTCAGGCCTCCCAGGTCTTGTCGTTCCTGCTGCACCTATGCCATGCATGCGTGGAATAGTAGTAAATAAGTTATCTAACTAAATATTACAGTGGAAATTCTTAGAAGGAAGCAAAAAAACAAGAGTGCAAACTGAATAATAGGTCAAAGAAAATTGAAGATATTCTAAAGGCTTTGCTTTTCGATCACCTTCTTTTACCTTAAAGACCTGCATGCCTTTTTCCCTATCCAAGTCTGCATACTTCTTTGACTGTAAGGTAAATTCACTTATCTCATTTCTTACAGCACAAGAATAAAATGAAAATGCCCATGTAAATTCATGGTCACATAGTCCCCAAATTTTATACCTGTGATCAATGGGTTTATTTGGCTGCTTAACTATAAGCATGCTCCTTCCTTCAAATGAAAGCATCATCTCATCATAGGAGAGGTTGGTTGAGGGCAAATAGTACTGCTAAAATTGTTGGTGAAGTAGTGAAGCAATAGGTTCAACCTTTCGGTGCCAATGTTGATTGTCAAGACAAATGCCAAGAGGTGACAAATGGTAGAACTGTTTAATCTGCTGATACCGAACAAGAGACATGTATTTAAAAGAAGCATGCTTCAACGCAGGCTCCCAATACATCTCTATGTTTGGATATTTAACTATTTCCATATAGATTTGAATTGCAAAGAAAATGCGAAGTTCTGGAGTATTTAATAGTACCCATGGCTGAACAGAACCAATGGCTGATAGTTTTTCTTCTGCATAACCATTGGTATTATCAACGATTGTATCTAAGACCTCCGTATCAAAACAGAGACCAAAGATCTGTCCCAGTGTGGGGAGGGTGGGAAAGTCGGGGGGAAATGTCGGAAAGCATTGATGCTCAGGGGACCGTGATTTTAGGGAGTCAAATTCCTGTAGTGGATACAGGGCTTCAATCTTCCCGCCCTGAGTATCCTTTGTTTGGTTTTCTTGCATTCTTGGTGGCATTTGGTATCAGAAAGTGATTGCTAGTCTTGACTTTTCAGGAGAAGTATATGGCGTTTCTCTCTCCTCTGCCAATCAAAAACTACAAGTAATGGTCATTGCTTGCTTAATAATGCTCAACTGAATCTACTATTTTTAGAGTGTCCGGATTCTGCATGTCTCACCAGGCCTTAAGATAATATTATGTGTATTTTTATTCTGACTATACAGAGTACCACGACAAATTTAGTTTCTATTCAACCACAACTATTTAGAATAAACAGAAAATATTGTTAGGCGGAAGCCTATCTCAAAGTCTTGCGAGATAACTCAGCCCGATAATCTTAATCGTAGACAGAGATTGTCTAGGAAGGCTCAATGATCTGGATATAGGTAGGTGGAATGATAAAAGATTTTTCTAGAGTAAAACTTATTATATTGATAAGATCTCTTCTCCGTTGCTTGATGATATTCAAATAGCTCGGGAGGCACCTCGATGTTTATATGCCGCATCTGGGTTGTCGCGGGCTACATCTAGTTCTCATACTAACTAAGTACCTACTAACCAACTCCAGCTTCTTCTAAAAGTGCAAACACCATTGGACCCTGACAATTCGGTTATCTCACTCAATTTCCGAATTGCAACACCATGAACATTCCTGACGGTGCTCCCACACATCAGTCTATTGGTCACGATCTATCTTCCTCAGCATGGAGTCTTGCTTTCCATTGCATACGCAGAATGGTCTCCATGATCGAATCAACAAAGAGGCCAGCTTTGTTATCGAACCTCTCAGCATTGCAGATGAATCCTGCACTCGACAGCTGCGAGGCATAAGATAGACTTTTCTGGATAATCGCACCAATAGTCATTATCCCTCCATAGTCATATCGTTATTGTATGGTTCTGTCAGCATACTACGGATACTATTGACGTGTGTGCGTGAGAGTATGCCTGATTTCTCAAATTACGTCATCCAGCAACACCGTTCACTTCTGCGACTTTCATCACCCGAGCGTGGAGTATAGAACATGTTGTTTAACCATTGTCTGTGAGAACGTCCCATTACCTAATGACCACTTTTGCGACTCTTGTCTTTAGCGCTCAGTAACCTTATGCGACGTCGACTGATTTGGCTTGCACCACTTGCATAAGCTCGCCAAAGGTCTTTCCTCATATATCCTGCGAACGGAATCCGGTCGGACAGACTGCCATGACCTATACGGGGTTACGAGGAGGGCTCCAATGACCATGTCTTTGGTGAGGGGACGCAACTACTGTGGTGTCTGTTGGTGTAGCGCCGTCCCAACGCTGGTGCGGGAGGGGGTGTTGGCTTGTCCCTTTTGAACTCAGAATCCTAAGGTAGGGTAACTATAGGTCTTTATTCGCTAAAAGAAGGCTAAGCCTTCCGGTATGCCTAACAAATATGTTTAGACATACAATAGATATAAGGAAAGCAATATATGAAATTATAAAGCTAAAAAAATCAATACTTTGTATACCATCCCCTTGCATCCAAGACAGCAGCAACTCTATTAGGTAGAGACTCCTACAACCTTTCCAGAAATTCACCTTCAATATCCTGAGTTCAAACCTGATTCAGGGCTTCTGCTAGATATTGTCTAACAGTATCTGAATGCACCTTGGTCTTGTGTGAATGTGGGGAAAGCACTCTCGTAGCCTTTCCTTCACCCTCTTCTAACAGTACTCAATAGGATTGAGGTCTGGAGAAATGTGTGGCCATTCTATAACCTGTATGTTGTTTTCTGCAAGCCAAGCCACAGTATCTCTTGCAGTATGTATTTTTGCACCATCCTGCTAAAAGATAGGATCCCCAACTCTGTCCTGAACCTTCTGCCAGACATGAACTAAACTATCTTCCAAAACTCCAATATATACAAATCTATCAACACTCTTCTCAAAAATAGAAATCTGAGGACCCTTGTTTCTACCCCAAATTCAAGCCCAAACTATTAGCCTTATCCCTGGCCCCTTGCTAACCCCATAAATACAGTCCTTATGCTATTTTTCTTCATGTGTTCTGAACACCCAAATAATCTTTGAATTTTTGGACTTTTCAACCATGCATTCATCACTAAAGAGGACCCTTTCAAAGTCTTCCTTTCTCCAATTTTTATACACCATTTTCTAAGCTAACCTCTTAACAGCACGCTTCTCCTTTAGAAGTGATCTTTTCCTAGCTCTCCATGTCTTGATGTTGACTGAGGCCAGAGCTCTCGTAACAATGAGAAGGGAGGCATGAGTTGCAACATCATTGCGCAATTCTGATAAGGTCTGGCAGCATGCCTTCTTCGACTCTCTGACAAGACAGTGACAACTTCTAGAAGTGAGAATTCCTGGTCTTTCAGGTTTATACTTGGCAATGCATAAAGTCTTTGGATGGCTTGACATCAAGATTACACCCAAATGCTAGAATCTTGGTGCCAAGCTATCTGAATACTTGATGAATACCGAAGTAGAGGGTGTTTGCATCACTCTTCATTTGGAAGTGGTTATGGAAACATCGAACTGTACTCTTGGAGTGGTATAAGTGTAACATAGGCACTCTATAGAGAGGTGAACTCTAAGGTTATGACTGTACCGAAGACTGAATGTAGAGAATAAAGATAATATAAATAATTTAGAAAAATCAAATAGTGAAAGTTAATATTGTTAAGCTGAAAGCTTCACTCAATAAGTTCTCTCGAGGAAAAGTTGCAGATTGAGGTAGAATGCCAAACCATTAAACTTAAGTAGATATCAGATATAATCCTTGACATTCACCACTACTCTGACCATGTGTGAGCACCCTGTCCTGCTCAGAGCTGTCCAAGGTCTACCCTCCATAAGGAATTATCCTGCGGGAAGTTTCAGCCCAGCTTGGATACGCTTAACTCCATTAATAGGATATGAGTTTCTGCAATACATCTCCAATACAACCGCTGGTGGAAAAGCTCTTCCTATCAAAGTCATGCCAGTGGATAACTGCCATGACAACAACAGGAATCAATACCTAGGTGGTGGACTCACTGGCCCAGTGGTAGTTTCATCTATACAAGCTATACAGTTAATCATTTAATCAACTTGACTACTCAATACGATAATCAGACATGCAATCTCCCCCGGTGAAATGTAACTCAGGGTTGGCTCAATCAGAGCTACCCATAGCCAGCCACTCAGGACATACTCTATCATAACAAGACTCATACCTCTAGAGTCCAGTGACAACCCATAGTAATACTACAAATCAAACGGAGAATGTTCCAGCTGGTTACTTAGGTAATTTTCCCGAAAGCACCCGGGCCTCCTGGGACTACCTAAGTACTTCTCGGAAGACTACCCTACTACCCATAGGCAAAGATAGACACCTAGGTACCGGAGGGACCATTTATGTGTAACCCCATATCTGGTGGTTACCTAAAAGATTATCTGGGGTCGGATGCGCTAGCCTCATGTCCGGACGTTTTCGACTTCGCTTTTGTTTCCGGTACGTCCTGTGCATCCCGAAGCCATTTAAGGATACACATTAGCTCTGGACGCAATGCTGAACAATGGTCCTGTCAGATAGCACTTGTGATCCTGTTTTGCTTCGGTCCGCGTCCAGATGTTATCTGTCTTGCGTATCTCATCCTGATGCCTCTATGACGTGGCTTGATATCCCGTCACATCTGGGCATGCTCGGGACATCTGTATTGCGAATTAGACATAGCACTCAAAATATATCGCATTGTAGCAATCTTGGCTAGAGGGGTTGGTAAACAACATGTAACTAACTACTTGCGTTCTTATTAACGCGAGCTTCAATATCTTCATAGAGCTTTCTTATCGCTCTTGTTTATCTTCTCCACTGTCTTAATAGTGAAGATGTCTATATAACTTAATATCGATTAAGACTTATATCTTAGATATGATAATATGTTCCAGGGTAAAGAATGTAATAATAGTTATTTTATAACAATAAGTTATCTTAAAGAAAGTCCTTAGATAGTTGCGTAATGTAACGACACTACGATAGGTAGCTACAATCACTATCACCTTAGCCCAAATGGTATACCAAGTGGTAACCAGAGGTGGTATGGTCTCGTATACATATTATACAAATAGCTGGTAAACCTGGGATAAGGCCTAGGGAATAGTTGAGTAGCCATGAGGTACTCTACTAGGCAGGGTAACCTTTGGGGAGAACATTCGCATAAGATCAAGAGAATTATGGGAATGTTACACGGACCTCTGAGACGACTTCTGTGGTCGACTAAAGGACTTCCTAAGCGGTCAATGGCATAAGAGGGCAACGTTACCCTACCTTGGGAATTTGGTCATTATGCCCATAGGTCCCAGTTACCCTACTGAGGAACCCAAGTTACCCTACCTTCACCGGCAAAGTCATCCTAGAACTTAGAGGTCGATTGCCTCACATTCTATGGGCTTTTAGATGTTATTGGGCGCACACGGATCTGCGCGGGGAAGCCGCACGCCTGTATAAGGGTGGCCCGAACATACTATTGAACTTGGGCGGGTTTTGCTAACACCCCCCTCTGGCCCCAGCGTTGGGACGGCGCGTCATAGGCAGACGGCTGTGTAGTTGCTCGTTTGCTAGTTAAAAGAGGTCATTGGAGCAGCTGCCGTAATACTCTACAAGTCGTCGCCGTCTGACCGACCGAATGTCGTGCACAGGATATATAAAGGGAGTATGGGTAACCGCCAAAATGGGGGTCGTTCATATATGGTCTCTCGGGCATCTAGGAGTCCATTCTAGCCTACGGGTTGTAGGGTAGTCTTCCTAGTGGTGCTCAGCTAGTCTCAGAAAGCCAGGGTGCTTTCGAGACAAATACCTCAGTAACCAGCCCGGACCTTCTCCCCTTCATTTGTAGCATTACTATGGGTTGTTATTGGACTCTAGAGGTATGAGTCTTATCACGGTAGAGTATGTCCCGAGAGGCTGGCTATGGGTAGCGCCCACTTAGCCAACCATCGGCTACATCTGACCGGGGGAGCCTGCATGTCAATTTATCACATTGAATAGTCGCGTAGATTAAATGATGGACTGCATAGCTTGTATTGACGAAACTGCCACTGGGCCAGTGAGTCCACCACCTAGGTATTGATTCCGGTTGTTGTCATAATAGTTAGCCACTGGTATGACTTCGATTGGAAGAGTTTTTCACCTGCGGTTGTATTAGAGATGCATTGCAGAAACTCTTCTCCTATTGACAGAGTTAAGTGTATCCGAGTTGGTCCGACACTTCCGGCAGGATAAATCCGGATGGAGGGTAGACATCGGACAAACTCGGAGCAGGACAGGGTGCTCGCACAAAGGTCGGAAGTAGTGGGGAATGTCAAAAGGCTTAAATCTGATATGTACTTAAGTTTAAGCGTTTGGCATTCTACTTCGACAACCAACCTTTCCTCGAGAGAACTAAATTGAGTGAAGCTTCGAGCTTAACTATATTAAGTTTTACCGTTGATTCTTCTGAATTATTTTACCTCATCTTTATCTTCATCTTTGAGTGTTTGGTGCGGTCGCAACCTTAGAGTTCACCTCTCTACAGGGTGCCCCCGTTACACGTAAAGAGGTCTAACTATCATAAACTTTTCAATTTTTTTCAATTTTTTTTAATCTTGTTTATTTATTCTTTCTATCGGGGCCAGCAGGCAGAGATGTGCACATTCCACGGTGTTAGGTACAATAGACTTTCTATTAAGCGAGGCCTATGTAGTCCAAAACCACCAACCACAGTCCATCCCGCTATCCCCAAGCCAAAACCCTCTTACCCTGCCTGACAAAGAAACCTCCACCTGGTACTATGGGTAGAAACTAGAAGGAGATAAGAAAATGGGCCTGAATAGCATGAACCAATAACTCCCGCAAAAGCCAAGCCTAAAAGAAAAACTTCCCCAACCGACAGTAGACACCACAAACGAACGAAAACAAACCCACTCCCTCAAGTCAAACCACCAATAAGCTAAACCGTAGTAAAACCCCACCGGGGCCAGCTCTCGAAGGAATAGGGACTCCTTTATGATGGGTCTTGGGGACACAACGAGGGGAAATAATTCCCGGGGGCATATGGCCCCGCTAGCCGAGGCTCAGGGAGAGCAACCGAGTTCGAGGGAAGTGTCGCCAGTGAAGGAGGGCTCGTGGCAGTCGGAGGAAGATCTGGTCGGCTATTTCAGGAACCGGAGCTGGGAAAGAAAGGATAACATGACCCCCCTAGTCTGAGGACATCAGAAGGGGGACAGAAGCTGGGTGTGGGCGTAGAGCCGCATGCAGTAGGGTGCCAGCCGATCAAAAGATCGGGGAGGAGGAGGGCAGTGTAACAATCCTGCCCTGGTGTGGTTAATGATGCAACAGGTAACGAATTACTTACGTGGTTCTTATTAGACTATCCTTATAGTCTTGATCGTTCTTGAATATCCGAGAGAGTGTTTTTCTTTCCGAGATTAACTTATAATCTCTTCTTCCTTGGTAGACTATCTTATAGTCTTCGTGTCTCACACCAATGTCTTATTGGGGAGAG
>Ga0307509_10007132_pt1 | contig 14729 bp, 22 predicted proteins | sample 10_EM_MG_FD_202245 | JGI IMG/M metagenome (GOLD analysis project Ga0307509, IMG submission 202245) | Populus trichocarpa ectomycorrhiza microbial communities from riparian zone in the Pacific Northwest, United States - 10_EM | ecosystem: Host-associated > Plants > Roots > Unclassified | place... | reverse complement strand
AGAGATAGACCACTCATGTAGTGCTTGACTGGCCGTCCCGTGGTAAGGCTGAGATATACGACGTGCAGCGGGAAGATAATCGAAAAGGACGAGTGTACCAGGTAGCTGCAGGATATGAAGGTTATGAGTCGGTGTCCAGTGAATACCCAGAACATACATGAGGAAGTATGGCTGTCGATATTTCAGTGTCGTTTGGACATACTGCCGCAAAGTCAGACCAGGAAACATCGGGAACCAACGCTCCGAGAAGAACTTACTTGTGTCAGCTGAGATTCGACCACGTAAGCAACCAGAACCAAGATGAAGACCAGGAGGGCTGATGTGCCTCCCAGATGTGAGGAGCTAGACATGTGTGCTGGGGAAACGGACGTGGCGCCCAAGGTCCGAGTCCGTATCGATCACTCTTCCGGAGTTGGCTACTGCTGCCGAAAACGACGACAAGAATGCTACGAGCACTCCTGCAGTCGACTCGTCCTCTCCTTACGCGCGTGCGCCAGCCCACAATCCAACTCCCACTGAACCGCGCTCCTCTACACCCACACAACCATGCCCATCCAACACAAAACCCGATGTTGACGAGAGGGATGAAAGTTCGGTCTTCGGTCAAGGTCATGTGCGACGGTTGCAGCGTGGTCAGGAGGAAAGGCAGGGTGTACATTTTGTGCTCGAAGAATCCCAAACACAAACAGGTCCGCATACGCGTTTCCGTTCCAGTAATTTACTGACCGGAGGCGTTTTCGTGGGTTGCAGAGACAAGGATAGACCGTCCCCAAACACAGCTCGCGTTACTCTACCTAATACACCATTTTCACTCCCTCGTCCACATCTGGAATTCGTACTCCACTCCGTTCTCCGTTTGGACGCCCTGCGGAACGTCCAGGCCAGTCCACTCCTTCAACTCTTCGTGTCGTGCCCGAGTCCACATCGCGTTCCCTTCCGAATTTGTGTCTGAGAGGAAATCCGGAAGATGTACGTCGCAGTCTTGGAACGGGGGAGAGGAAATCCTCGTGAAGAGGACCCGGTCAACGAACGCGTTCGATGACGAAGGCAAAGCGAGGGTGTCTGTGTACAACGACACTCCTCCGATAACGAACGCCCGGTGAATAGGCACTTCCGAAAGTAAATCGAGAGCAGATCCCAAGTTATTGCGAAGGAAGAGGGGAGTCTCCGTGGTTCTACCCTCCAGTCTGAGTCCATCATGTTTAACTCAAGTAGTCACCACGGAGTGGGTAAAACCATACGTACAGGTCCAGGTCCTTGTTACGACTGAGGACAACGTTTGTCCTTCTCTGGAGGGGTCTGAACTTGGGTGGGATGCTCCCCCAGGTGTTTCTCCCCATGATAACTGCGTTCGTTTTCCCTTCTGGGGCGGCACTGGTCACTTTTGCAAAATACGCCATCTCCTTGGGTAGTCGCCATGGAAGCTGACCACCCTTCCCAATGCCATTGGTCGAGGTTGCGGCGACGATGAGGGTCAATCGAGACATGGCAAGAATAACAGATCGAGGTCGAGGTACGAGTACAAGCTTAAGCTTCAAAACAGCTTTTCGAAAGACGTGCATGCGCCTTGTTAATTACCAGGACACCTACACTCCCCACTTCTTCCACTCACTTCCCTGAGGCGGCTTCACCTCAACCGGACCCTGACCGACTTCATCCCAATTGGTGCTCAAGGTCGTTCCACCACTCTCAACGAAACTTTTCATCATGGCGCGCTTTGTATTTTCGTCGGCGTTACCGTAGATCTCTTGGAAGAACTTGTTAACTGCTGCATCTCCACCGGTATTTGGATCTTCGGTAGATGTAAGTTGTTTATCGTCAGCGAGAATTTTGTTGGTAATGCCGTCCCAGTTCTTGTAGAATGGCTTGTGGCCGGCCGATGCCGCGGCAGTGGTGGTAGTGGTAGTGGGGAACGCGTTCAGCGCTGTTTCGTGGCGCGCGGGCGTCAGTTCCTATCAACAGGAGCAAAACTACAGGCACCTACGATCAGGAGCGTCGCCAACCAATCCACCCCACCTGATCGCAGCGACCTTAGCGAGCCTGACCTCCACTTTGACTTTGCCGATTGTGTATTCAGACTTCTCTGTGTCGATCTGGCCCTTGAGGGGGTCCAGTTGTACGACGTTGTCCCCTCGAGTATATGAGAACTACGACGCAAAAATGGAGCCCACGTCAGGATCAAAGCTGCGACGAGCAAGTTTCAGAATCGAAACTCACTCCTCGGGGCTCAAACTTGATCTGAATGTCGGCCGCGTCGACACCTTTGTCAAAGATCGACAGGGTAACCTTGTCATCGGTTTCGTAGAACTCGTATCTGCATCGGGGACAGGTGAGTGCCTCCGGATTTGGGACAGCGCTGGCAGGCCGGGCTGACCTGGGGGTTGGCATCGTACGTTGGCAATTTAGGAGAGCAAGAGGAGAAAGGAGGATGGACTGCTTAGGTAAGCAAGCTCAAGCCATAAACATGGCAGGTCACGTGGACACTCACGCGGATCACATGATACAGGTAACGTCACAGTAACGTACGAATGGGGGTCGTGGAACGTATAAATACGTCATAGATGATCAAGCCGGAGCCGTCTGCCTTGCCGCTCCCCTCAACGACCAACGACCAAGCCGCACACCATGTCTGAAGGCGTTCCAGTTGCCAGTTTGTACTACTCCGACTCTCCCTGGTCTTGTGCTGGTGAGTCGATATCTCTCGGTTTCCGGCTTTCGATTCACCGGTTTTTTTCACTTCAGCACTGATAACATTGTGAGTTTTTTCTCCCAAGTTCATCGCTCGCGTAGGGTGATCTTGCGGGGATCGGGCTGATGGTTCCCTCCTAAACTCTAGAGAAGAGAAGGGGTATGGCCAGGATGAGGTGCTGCTGAAGCCTGTCGATACCTGTGAGAGTTCTCGCCCCGTTTCCTCTTCCTCTATCGATAGGTGACTGATCCCGGGAAATTAGCAAAGGGACACAATTATTCCCCAGAGTACTTGCGACTCAACATGGCTGGCAAGTCGCCTCTGTGTTCACCATGGGTTCATGCATGGTGACGCCTCTCCTCTAGCGAGCCTACCGACCCTCATTGTGCCTCTTGAGAAAACGCTGTCCCCGGATATCGAGAGCCGATTCAAAGCGATTACAGATCCGAAGGTCTGGATCAGTTTCCACCCCACCCACATGCTTCGCTTGTATTAATTTGGGGCGGGGGGTAGAAAATTCTCGAGTTCTTAGACAATTCCCGATCCGCACGTTCGCACACACACACCACATCCGCCGCTCCCGGTCCATCCCTGAGCCCAGCGACGATCGCCCTGTCGTCCATTTCGACCAGCCTCATCGATCTCCTACACTCCCCGGCCGCAGACCCAGACGTGATTTCGACCACAAGCCCCACCCTGCTATCACCTTCTGCGCCTCCATCAGAAGAGTTTATTGCCTCGTACCGGGATATTGTGGAAACGCTCAAAGGATACCTTGCGGCCGCGGAGGGGGGGAAGATACATGTCTCCGAGAAGGTCAAGGCGTTCTGGAGAGCCAAGCTGGAATCTCACGAGGAGCTACTCAAAGTTCTCGAACCCACAGCCGACGAAGAGCTCAAGAAGCAGTACCTTGAGAAAGCAAACCAGGTATGGCAAGTCGGCTTAAAGGAGGTATTGGAAAAGGTAAACAAGGAGGTTGTCGGACCATATGCGTTAGGTTCGTCCTGTTTCCCATTCCGCCTCCGTTATCCCTCCCACGCACTGTTTCTTCCATCTTCCATCATTTTTCCATCATTCCCCAATCTCGCCGGACCTTCCGAGATTGATACGGAACCCTAATCCGGCCGACCCCCGCCGTAATCATGTCCTTTGATGGACGAGTGGCTCATCTTTCGTGCTCGGTTTAGGTGACCAACTCAGTCTCGCGGACATCCACCTTGCGGTTTGGCTTGCGCGGATCGCGCATCTCTCCGGAGCCCTTCCGGATGAGACTGGGAACAGTGTCATCTGGAAGATCGAGGGTTTGGTTGGGACCCAGTTCGCGAAAGATATCTCGATCGTCGAGGCACGCCGTCGGGCTGGCCTAGACTCCCCCGTGAAACCCCCGGGGGCGGGTGGGGAAGGGAAAGCCTATGGGGCGGTTCCCCAGGCCATCCAACCTCCGACTGGCAAGAGCTCGAGACAGAGCAGGCTTGCAGCATTTTGGGAGACCATCAAGGAGCGACCCAGTTGGAAGAAGGTGTACGAAGCCAGGTTGCACTAGACTCAAGGCGACAAGGACTCCCTCTCGCCTTGTACACGTCAACATCAGATCTTTGCGAGACAATCGTACCTGTACAATTAGCCTCTTGTATAGTGATCCGACGATACAATTCATAAATGCGCGCAAAATACCAAAACCCGGTGTAAAATCTCAGACGGGAACGGTAGATAACATGAACAAACATTAAACAGATAAAGAGAAGAATGGTTATGGGGGTCCCAAGTAACGTAGCAGCCAAAGTCATGGGCATCAAATGGTGTGATGGAAGCGGCCAGGGGAGATGGTATTCAGATGGGGTAAAGGCACGAACCGGTTAATCCGTATACCCGTCTAACAGAGCGGCAGAAGGGTTCGCGTAGGGGACATCTGTGGGATGCGCCAATGGAGTTTTGTCCTGCCTCCTGGACAGAACGGCACCCCTGATCGTATTTTCCCACTTCCTGAACCATTCCCCTTCTCTCTCCCCGATTACGTACGTCTCTGCTCGTACAACGGCTGAGCTAGAGCTTCCGGCGGCCTCCTCGAAAGTTGGCAGCTCGTCTCCTTTGTCCCCTTGCACAGGAAGGACGACTTTTAGGGGGTAACCGCCTCCGCAGACTTTCCAGACTCCTCCTCCGTGCTCGTGGAAGCGTTTAAAGAGCCAGATGAATGGATAGATGAGAGTGATCCATAGGAGGATCTTTATCCACATGTTGGAGACGAGCATCGAGAGCCCGTTCGTCGGTCTGACGATGATGAGGTCATTTGAGGAAGGGAAGGGGGCGAATTTAACTTTGAGCGTGCCACCATAGGAGGTTTGTTGGACAATCAAGGTTTCGATGGCTTGCTTTAAAGCGCCAAAGTCCCAGCCGTACACGCACTGTGGGGAGAGCGGTCAACGCAAGCGTTGTATTTCTTCCGGTTCGACGTACCTTGGTGTATACGAACTCTTTGAGCAATTTATCGCTCGCGCAGTAGTCGTCGCACCATTGCCTGACGGTTCTGGAAGACTTGAGTTGGATTTCACCCTCTGGGGAGATATCCCGAGACGCCAACGGGTTGCGAGAGTAGCTTCCGATCCACGGTGGTAACCCCTTGCTGTCCCTTTCCTTACACCACAGTTTGTACCCTTTCCTCTCCTTCCTCCCAGGTTTCCTCATCCTCGTCTCACCGATCGGCGTGCCGGGAACCTCGACTTGTTGATAGACCTTGCCACGGTAGGCCGGCTCGTCGTCTGGAGCTGACCACTGGGCCGGGGAATGTGCGGGATCCGTGATGACGTTTGGTGTGAGGTCTATCCGGAAGTCGAAATCGACGACGACCTCGATGTATGTCTCGGTCCTGGCGTCGTCGCATCCACGCCTATGGCCGTGGTTGTTGTTCCCATGGTGGTGGGAGTTGACGATGCGGGTTCGGGTTTCTTTGTGGGTTCCGCTTATGTGGAGGTGGTATGTGGGAGGGGTAGCTGAGTGGGCGAGGAGGAAGCGGTAGAGCGCTTCACCTGGGTTCCGCAGCATTAGATTAAGGACGGTGAATCTAGTATCATGTTACGAGGCACACACCGTCTTCGTTCAGATGAGAATCGTGAGATACGATAGCGCCGCCCCCAGAAGTGAAGAAGGAGGCGGTATAGGTAGAGAATGCAGGCGGAGGATCTTGGTGTGGCGGACTGGGAAGAAGCCTGTCCTCCGTGGCCTGTTCGAAACTTGGGGGCAGTTCCTCTGGAGTGGGGGCGCCGTTTGGACCGAGAGGAGTGAGGTGAACCTCTGAGTGCTTTGCGGTGGTGGCTGGGCCGTCGATTATCATTTTGGTGACCGGGCGGGAAGAGGGGGTTATTGGTGCCGAAGATACCGGATGCGGTCGTGGTCTGCCGTGGCTGTGTCAAGTGTCAACTATCCGGCGCGGGGTCAAATTTCAAACACAAGCGAGCAAGAAAAGGAGCTATTATTGACACGGGGGGTTTGCGCGTTGGGAGCGTACGGGGCGTAAAAATGAAAGCATATAGACAATATCCCTCTCGTTCCTAACACCCTCGACGGCGACAGAGGCAATCTGAACGTTGCCGACGAAGATCCACGGTGAGGTCGATCCTCATCCAGCCCATCGATATCATCCCCATCGTGTGCCTCGTCTTGCGGGCCTAGGTCGGTGGGCGGTGCTGGGCGCCGGGCCTTGCGCTCTGTTTGATTGCTCTCACCTGTATTCGCTGTCGACTTCTTTCCAAACCGCCACCGTCGTTGGCCAGCAGCGAACCCGATCTAAGCGTCACCAAAAACTACCAATGTCATCGCCTCCTGCCACGGAGCCGCCCCCTATAACTCCTTCGCCAGAACCGACTCCCACAGTCGGCCCACCAACCGAAGGCCCAGGCTCTTCCCCAACCGAAGGCTCAGGATCCTCTCCAACTGAAGGCCCGGGATCCTCTCCAACTGAAGGTTCAGGATCCTCTCCAACTGAAGGTTCAGGATACTCTCCGACTGAAGGTCCAGGATCCTCCCCGACTGAAGGCCCAGGATCGTCCCCAACTGAAGGCCCCGGTTCCTCTCCAACTGAAGGCCCGGGATCCTCTCCAACTGAAGGTCCAGGATCTTCTCCAACCACTGCCGTAGGGGAATCAACTCAACCCCCCACATCAGATCCGCCCTCCATGTCCCCCCAAGTGCCTCCGACGTCTGATCCTCCTCCGCCCACCACTGTTTCCCAACCCCCTCCAACATCAGACCCTCTACCGCCCACTTCTCAACCTCCTCCGACCTCTGATCCATTGCCGCCCACTACTATCTCTGAACCTCCTCCAACCACTATCTCCGAACCTCCTCCCACGACCATTTCTGAACCTCCTCCAACCACCATTTCTGAACCTCCTCCAACCACCATTTCCGAACCACCTCCAACCACCATTTCCCGACCACCAACCACCATTTCCGAACCTCCTCCAACCACCATTTCCCAACCACCAACCACCATTTCCGAACCACCACCAACCACCATTTCCGAACCTCCAACAAGTATTTCCCAACCTCCTACAACATCCCCTGAACCGCCTTCCACAACTCTCCCACCGTCGACATCCGAACCGCCCTCGACAACCCTTCCACCGTCGACGACTGAACCGCCCACCACAACCCTCCCACCGTCGACAACCACTACCACTAGCACCCTCCCACCAGAAACTACCACCACCACCAGTACACCTCCAACAGAGACCACCACACTTCCACCGTCCACAACCACAAGACCACCGTCCACAACCACGCAGTCTTCTCTTCTTGTAGTCGTGTAATTCTCTGTTTTGACTCTTACGAAGCCTGGGACTCGGGCTAACACGTTTTTTTTCTTCTAGTTCAACGTATCAATCGACCGTTTATCTCACGACCACTGATGACCGTGGGTCAACGACGCTGACCGCCCCATCCGTTATCACGTCCACGGTCGTTTCAACGAACTCGTTGGGGCAAGCCGTGACCATAACGCGGTTATTCAACAACCCAACTCTGGCTCCGGACGGGAGTCATGGGAACACTTCTGCGTGAGTTTGATCAATTTCGCCTCCGAATTTTTTCCTAATCTCGGCTATGCCGTTTGTGTAAAGCTTCTTCCATAATAAAGGCGCGGTGGCTGGCGTCTTTGTGATCGTGGGACTCGCCGTGGCCGCGATTGTGGTCTCCGTCTTGTTTTGGTTCCGCCAAAAGAGAAATACCCGCATCCTCGACCACGATACAACGGTTGCGGCGACCCTGGCCGAACACGGGTATGCGAGACAGAGTCTCATCGACGGGGACGACCATCACACCGTCAGCGACCCAAGAGCAACCACGACAACCCCCTCCGGTTCTGGAAGTAGTGCCAACATGAGAGGGACCGGAAGCGCGGACGTGTGGTGGCCCAGCAACGCTAACATGACCTTCGGTGGGTTGGGTACGGCGCCCGTCTCGGCCGGCGACGTGCACGGCCTTGCCGATAGCCTTGGCCAGTCATTCAACCCACAACCGGATTACCATGCGCCACAGCAGAATCCCTTCCATGCGCCACAGCAGGATGGTTACCATGCGCCACAGCAAGATCCCTACCAGGCGGCGCAGCAGGGCACCTCTCAAGCGCCACAACAAGGCACCTCTCAGGCCCCACAGCAGGGTACCTACCAAGCGCCACAACAAAGTACCTACCAAGCACCACAGCAAAGTACCTACCAAGCACCACAGCAGGGTACATACCAAGCGCCACAACAGGGTACATACCAAGCACCACAACAGGGCACCTTCCAGGCTCCACAGCAGGATGTCGACCCAGGACCAAGCAATCCCGGCGGGTCGTCTGGTTTCGGTATTCTGTCTGGCTGGCCATTCTTCGGTCAGGGTCCAAAAGATACCATGGGGAGCACCGAACCATTACTTGGGGGGAACTTCGGGAGTGACAGTCCGCCGGAGTACAGTACCCCCATTCTTCCGCTCAGGGATCCAATGAGGCCGTTGGGAGGCACTGCACGCAGGCGCAGCGATGGGCGTAGTGGTGAAGGGGATTCAATTGATGAACCCAGCATTTACGAAGATGATGATTTCGAGTATGAAGCACTCAGGAAAAGCTCGCTCAAGGTACGCTTGGAAGTCGTCAACTTGGCATACACCTCCGATTACTTATACCCCATTCCAGGTTCGAAACGAGCCAGGTTATTAGTTTCGGGTTCAAATGATTATGACGGACGATGCTGGACTTTCTTCTCGATGATACCCTCGATTATCTTCCCTAACTTACCGGCCCCCCCAAGGCCATGCTTACCCTGGATGATTAACTCTCGTCATTAGATCCACTGTTATGCTGTTATCGACGTCAATCCGTCCGCATCAGCGAATATGTCTTCGGCCATCGGTGGCCACTATGTATATACACCTTATGTACGCGACTACGCTCGCTACGCTACCAACCTTACTGTCGCTTCTACAAGTGGACGATTTCTGCAACGGTGCCGATGTATAGAAGTTAGTTCCTTTGCTGGTTCTGGGGTCGCGCGGATGTCGACCGTTCCGGGTGTTTCGGATGACTTCCGTTGAGACATTTATAGGGTACGAGTAAGCGAATCTCCATCACTTCCATCTGCACCTTTTCCGTTTGCTTCGCTCTCGTCGCCGTCTCCGTCCTCACTCCCCATCCGCGACCACCCTTCCGGCTCAGGGAGGACGGTTACGGCCTCAATGGACTACCCACTCGTTCCCTCGATATCGAGGTCAACCTCAAACCGGGATAGAGACCGTGAACGGGATGACAACGACACAGACACCCTTGTCGACACCTCTACCGCTGCAAGCACGAGCTCGAGGTCTTCGAGGGTCAGGCTGAGTGGGTATGGAACAACTACCGGTCTCGCGACCTCCTCCTCGACCTCCAGCTTCCCTCTCATCTCATCAACCTCGGACTCTGGAAGTACCTCGACAGCGTTCCTCGCCCCTCGTCTCGCAAGGCATTCTTCACACCCGGGACCCAACGGTTCCGGCCTTCCGAAACCATCCCATCCGGGAACCAACATCCACGTTCATTCTCCGTCACACTCCCACCGTGCGACCTCTCACTCGCATCAACGCCCTCCCCACGAGTTTCTGTACCCTATGAATTCCTATGGCCATACAGGAATCTCCTCTAGGTCGTCTGCCGCGTCTGTCTCTATGTGTTCTACGGCCGCAAACTCCCCGATCAACTCCCGGGCCGGCTCACCCTCGCCCTTCTTCTACTCTTCAGCGGGAAGTGCCTCGTCTAGCGATGAGGACGAGAGCGAGCCCTCTTCGCCTTACTTGAATTCCGTCGGTGCGTGGTGGAGGGAAGACCCAAGTTCAACGTCACGGCGAAGATGGCCTTGGTTGGTGAACGGGGCAAGTGGTTTGGGGACACACCCTAGGCGGAGAAGGAGGATGAATGGGTACGGATTTAGGACGCTCAAGAGGTTCGTTCGGGGGTTATTGTGCAGAAGGCCTCTTATTCCCAAACAGCCTGGCATGATTGTGCGCACTTCCTCCCCCCTCGTCTTGGTTGGGAACATACTCAACGTTCCTAATTTTAGCTTTTGACATTACTAGTCCTTATAGCTTTCGGCACATCTCTGACTTTCCTCCTCGTACACATCTTAAACCCCGATAAGGAACCCCTCCCGTGGAGATACTATTGTACAATCCCTTCAACCTCCACCGCCCCTCCATCGTTATACCCTTCCACCTCCTACCTCAGTCACATCAAAACCCTCCGTAATGCAGTAACTAATCCTCCCCCCGACTTTCCTCCATCTGACTTGGATTCCATCCCGCCCATCGGCGCCTTTGTCGGCGTTTTCTCTCTGGACAGCTCCTTTGAGCGGAGGCAACTGATTCGCTCCACTTGGGCTGGTCACAAGCGGAGCAGATACGGTGCCGGAGAAGGAGACGGCGGGTTCGGCACCTCCAGAACGATCGTCAGGTTTATTTTGGGTGTACCAAGTAAAGATTGGGAGAGAAGGATCGTGCTTGAGATGGAAAGTACGTCTAGTTCGCTCGACCGAGTGGATATTTTTGGGTGTGTCGATGATTAACTGACTATATGCGCGTTTGATTCGCACCCGCAGCGTTCAATGACATCGTGATCATTCCGATGTACGAAAACATGAATGCTGGAAAGTCGCACGCGTACTTCACATGGGCTTCTTCCAACGCTTTGGTACCGGCGCCCGTGACCACATTCCCTTGGTCACCATCTTCGCCTGTGAACAATCCTTTCACATTTTCGTATTCGAATGCGACCTTCCCAGCCCCACCGCTGGCCGACCACGACCCCATCCAACTATGGCAAGAGCGAGCCTCAGGTCACATGCGACCTTGGGTTCGGCCGGATTTTGTGGTCAAGGCCGATGATGACGCGTTCGTGATGCTTGCAGAGCTGGAGTCGAGGCTTAGGGTCAGGCTAAATGATGAAGTCAAACCTGAACCCATCAGCAACTCACCGTACGACGATGACGACTATCCGGTTCCAGAACCTTCCCCTAAAGGTGCCAAGGGTGCCTTGAGTTCTGTGTCGCGCCCACCGACCGACGGCGCGCGAACGCCAACCAAACCAACGGTCGTGGAGCACCCCGTGCCGACCGTCTCCCGCCCTCCTTTCCATGAAACCCCCGTACCCAAGAGGTCAGAAGATCCACTGATTTACTGGGGCTACCTGGTGAAGAATCGATTCATGGCTGGAGAGTTGTACGCGCTGTCGTGGGCCTTGGTCGATTGGGTTGCGAGGGATCGGGTTGTCAAGACCAAGATCAAGGGAGCGGAGGATAAACAGACTGCCAAGTGGGTGATGATGCATCCAAAGGCGCACCAGGTAAAATGGGCGAACGAAAGGTGTTGGATATACGATCATCCTCGGGCCGGAACTGTGTAAGTAATTCGTCCCTCTTCTCCCCTCCTTTCTAAGGCATTCTTCGCCGTTCGCCAACGCATTTGCCTGCCTGTGTCCCGGGAAAGAGGACGAGGACAATGGCTAATCTGCTTCACAATGGGTCTCCCTAGGTATTCCCACGGATTCTTGTTTCCATCAGAGGTGACAAGGGTCAAGAAGTTCCTCTTTTCATATCTCGACGCTACCCCAAAGCGTCTTCTCAACCGGGCACCTGTTGATCCGGAACGTCAGCATCACCTCAACGGCGCGGATGAAGACGCCAACGGGCAGGATCGGGTGCCAGGTGGTACAGACGTTAGCGTCCGCCTAGGGACGCCGTTGGCGTGGGCGCATTCGAGCGTGTCGACATTCGGTACGAGGTATTCGCCTCCGATCCAGGACATGTCCCTTTGGCATAGCGTTGAGGCGCTCGTGGAGGGTAGTGACATGTCGATGTTGCGTGAAGGTCTGCTCTGATTATTTTCAATGCGATCTTCGCTCGCATGTTGACCCGACTTGTCGTTTTCAGACAGTCCCATGACCCCCGACTACGCATGGGCACACCGGGAAGGCCGAATCACCCGCTACAATAATAAGCGCGTGGGGGGGACTATTTGCGTGCACTTCATCAAGAAGAACATGTGGTACCTTGAAACTGCTCTCGCGTTTTTGGAGACCCAGGACACAACCGAGCTTGAGATGCGCCCTTCAGAACCGGATGAGGAAGAAAGCGAGCCAATGCCCCCAAGCCCTGGTAACCCGGATTTTAAGGGGTCCCGTCCCCGTCCCGGATCCTCCTCGGGGTATCGGGAGGACCCTGTGGATGTGGAACCGGATCTGGTCGATCCCGACGCCACGAAGGGGCGCGACGTCCCGATTAGGCACAACAAGGCCATGCACGTACTCCTGGGCCAACCGGACTCTGAGGGGTTACGCATTGATGCCGAGGATGGGAACGGTGGCTCTGTGGTTCTCCCAGCTGACAAGTTTGAGTTGTCAGAAGGCATCCTGGGGGATGATAGAAAACGTGAGGCTGATTCGGGTGCGCTTGGGGAACGTGACGACGAGGAAACGGTGGTGGCATCCACCGCTGGGCATTTCGCGAATGGGAGCAGGAGGGTCAATGCCGGGTGAATGGGTACGGTGGCGAGCCTGCAAGTCTGAGCTTCGTTTCTGTGGTTATTTATTTCCTCCCCTCCCCTCCACACCCTGATCACACATAACCTCTCGACTAACTACCTCACCCTTCTTTTATATCTTTCGTTCGGTCTCGGTTTCCTCATCCTCCTCGCTTTTGTCGCATCTGCCCCCTTTGTTTTCAGTTGTTTCGTCGTCGCTTTCCATCGATCAAGTACATTAGGTACGATATTCCGTGGGCCTATACAATAGCAAGTGCAGTGAGAGTGAGAGTCCACTCAAGATGTCGCACGTTTCACCAATCTACTTCGCTTCTTCACTAGCTTACCGTGCGTTATGCATTGAGGGTTTATTCGGCAAGCACTCTGTGTACACAGGGCCCCAGGGTACAGAACGTCCATTCGCAACGAGCGCGTCGAGACGTACTCTCAACCCGGTCACATGGTGGGCCTCTGAAGTCATCTGGGTGGACTAATATTGCGCAGGCGATACTATCGATCACGAGGTATTTATTTTACAAACCGAGAAACAAAGGTAGACTGGAAAACAGTGGGTGAGCGACTTCACAGGTGACGGTTCTCGATGAACGACCTGGCGACAGAGCGAACACCATCGAGGAATTTAGTGGTGTTTTTACGCTCGAACTTGAGGCTGTTTTTCCAATCCTTCGCCTGAATTGCGGTTGCGAGGTCCTCAGTAAGGTTTGCCTTCCTTCTGGAGTACCAGTGTTCGTCCCCAGGGGTCCACACCCCGAGGTCTAACCCGGAACCAGACCACGCCGTGTGCTTCGGCCACCAACTGTCGTGTTTGGGGCTTTGTTTGGGATCTAAAGGCCGTTAAGCACACTCACTCTACGCGTACTGTACTCTCCTTCGCTTGGCTTACCTGCCCACTTATACACACCTACAATCTCCTCCTCCTCCTCCAGAGTGAGTTTTGGCGACCAGTAGCGTTGGCCGTCGATTGTGTGTTCCGTGCAAGCTTGGGGGTGAAATGGACGAACGATTTCCCCTTCTGCGGGTAGAGGGAGAACCTCCACAGCGATTCTCCAGAGGATGCCACCGGCACACAGGGCAGCTACGTGGGCGTGGGCGTGGGACTTGAAGAAGTTTCCCACGTCAATGATGTACGCCAGGTAAGTAGTCCGCACAAGTTGGGTGTTTTCCTTCTGGGTGGACAGTGGGGCCGCGGGTCTTGTGGAAGATCCCACGGCGCTGGCAAGAAGGATATAGGACTTTGAATGGGAGACCATTTCGGACCAGGTTTAGGAGAAGGTTGTCGGCCTGCAGGTCCCACCCCTCTCTCTCAATTTGGATCAGGGTGAGAGGATCCTCAACGAGGAGCTTCCAGGGATGAGCAGGTTTACTCCTGAGGGTAATGAGGTAGCCGATTTTGTGGAGATCGATCTTGAGGACGCCGCTGGGGGACCGACGGGGGAATCCACCATCCACAAATTCATAGTCTCTTGAGAGGTCGCATTCACGGGGCAGAGGGGTTAACTCCACTGCAGAGGAAAATAAGCGGCGCATGGAGAGGTCCGCAAGTCCTTTGCAAAGGCCGAGTCGAATGGGAAAGGTTTCTGGCAGTGCATATTCCACCTGACCAGAAAGCTCCCGGAGTCCATAACGGTTGGAAAGATAGTTATCACGGTTGGACCACCGATCGACCAAGGCTCTGTCGACGGAAAAATGTTCCTCAGGATGGGGATCGTTGGGATCGGGCATGAGCTCCCCCCTTCCCAGAGCGAGGTTGAGTTCTGACACCGGGTGACCGTAAGTTGGAGTGTGTTTCGCAGTGGGTGACCGGTGAAATCCCGTGGTGGGTCGTTGCGGTATTAAGGGTTGGGGTGAGGGTAGTTGCTGGATGCGGGGTGAGGTTTTGTTGGGCTGCGAAGTGTTCCGGTGTGGGGCAGAAATCCATGAACGTATGGTGTTGGCGATACTTGACACACGGGCTTGAGTTGGGGTCCAGCCACGAAACGTAAACCGGAACTCCGCC
>Ga0307509_10007131_pt1 | contig 14730 bp, 27 predicted proteins | sample 10_EM_MG_FD_202245 | JGI IMG/M metagenome (GOLD analysis project Ga0307509, IMG submission 202245) | Populus trichocarpa ectomycorrhiza microbial communities from riparian zone in the Pacific Northwest, United States - 10_EM | ecosystem: Host-associated > Plants > Roots > Unclassified | place... | reverse complement strand
TCCTGAAGTGTGAACCAGTATCTTCAAAATGGTGTAGGTGAAGAAATCGAAAGGAAACATAAAGTTGCCCACGTGCCGACCAATGAGATTCGTTCCCGTTCATTCCTTCTGCGTTCTTTTAACATTTGCTCATTCCCTTTGTCCTGAAGAAATCGGTTCACCATTCAGCGCAAAATCAAAATTTATTCAACGGTTATATAGCTCGTTGCCCGCGGTGTCATTGACATTGGGGAACGGATCAAGCCAGCGCGATCGGGTGTTGCGTTGGTCGCGGTGGCGGTTTTCCCTTTGGATCGTTTCTTTGTCAACCACCCCGTCCCACTCATTCGCCACAGCTCCCTACCGACTATTACAAACAAATGCTGTTACCATCGCGTCAACACGTCGCCAATCTGTTTGGGTCGCCGCCCATTTCGAGCACTGAACTACTAATATGAAGGAATGGAAAGGCCAGCGCCGGAAGCATCGGGTGTTCCCTCGGGACAGCCCGGGGGGTCGTCTCCAGCCGCTCAGTGGTGACAAAACAGACCCCGGTGCGACTGTACAGCTTATTTCCCTCCCGACACCCCCCCCCTCTCCCGTGCCTCACCCGCCCTGGACGCGCCTGTTCGCCCCCCGAAAAATCATGACGAAAGATTATGACCAGCTATGGAAGGGCGTCACTCTCACAACCGGCGAAGCCCAAGCCGTCCTGGCCTTGGCCGAAATTTTGGCTGATAAGGAGGGTAGGGCTTTTGTTTCGCGTTTGGGTGGCGGAGACGCAAGGCTATGCATTGAAATTTTAGACGACGTGAGTCACGACTGCATTGTCCCCTTTCGCCACCTCATAAAATCTCGCTAGGGCATCGTGGAATGCGACCTCAAGCCCGCTGAGAAACAGGCTTTCTTCGTCACACTGAGAAAACTTGCTAAATCCTGTGGACAACTGCCGGATTCTGTGACTATAACAGAAAAGATCGATGTTTCCGACGAAATTCTGGCCTCCAGTGTACTCGCAGATCTCAGGTCCGGAACGTACAATGGATACCGCGTCGCGGTGAAGAAAATGAGGGTTACGGCGCAGGACGACTTTGCGAAGATAAGAAAGGTGAGTGTCAACATCAGCCACCCAGGACACGGCCCCAATCATTCTACCCCAGAGATTTTGCAAGGAAGTCGTCCTTTGGAACACCCTCTCGCATCCGAATGTCATGAAACTTGCTGGAGTTTGCGGAGACATGGGGAAAGGGCAATTCGTCACCGTATCCGAGTGGATGTCGCACGGGAACCTCATAGAATACATTAAAAACAATCACGTCAACAAAGTGGATCTGGTACGTGGCTTCGCTACCCCCGCCACTTCCTCCACTAATGCGCGACCACAGTTGCACGGGGCAGCCCAGGGTCTGAAGTACCTCCATGGTGCTCGTTTAGCACACGGGGACCTCAAAGGAGTTGGTGCCTTTCCTTTTCGCGACTGATCCCGTTTTGACATTTAGCAGTCAAACATCCTCATGTCCAACGGTACCCCTCCTCGTGCCTGCCTCACAGACTTCGGTTTTATGACCATGGTCTTCGACCCTGTTCAGCCGATGGCTTGCAGTGCACAATTAGAGGGCGGCGCAATGACATTCATGTCCCCCGAACTCTTGGTGCCTCAGGAGTTTGGTAGGGAATGCGCAGTACCCACTCCCCAGGCGGACATCTACGCATTTGGGTTGGTAATCTTCCAGGTAAGCGAGCGGGATTGTGGGTATCGCCTATTTTTATGCATGCTTTCTCCAGGTCCTCACAGGTGAAGTCCCATTCCGCGGCATTCCGCAGTCAGCGCTGGGGTATGCCGTAGTTCATGGGAGACGGCCCGACAAACCAGAGAACGCCTCGGCCATCGGGTTTTCAGATCCGTTGTGGGATTTCGCCCAACGCTGCTGGGATGGTAGAATAGAAATGCGGCCGAAGGCTGGGGAAGTTGTAGCGCACCTTTGGGAAGCGGCGGCTGGGTGGGATGGGCCCACGCCAGAACCTACGCAACGCCGTAAGTCGGATCCTGATCCTCCCTCGAAACTGCTCACCGAGCAATGGTACAGGCGAAATCCTCCAACCGTCTCCGACCGACGTCCCGGAGAGTCCCATCGGAGCATCCCACGAGGCCGCCACCAAATCCTTCAAGGATCCAAACAGCGATCTTCAGGGAACAAAAATTTACCCGCACCTCAACCAGCAACCCAACCCTCCCCCAACCCAGCTTCCCCGGAAAAAACGGAAAGACCTCATGTACTACTTCTCGAAGTTCCTCGGGTACCCTGGTCGTGGGCGCTGACTCTTCGTCCCTGTCTTCGATTATCCCCGACCTTGCCCCGTACGTAATTATCTCACATAGACTGATTTTGCTCTATCACTTGCTCTCCCTCGTCACCTGGTATCTCCGATCAGTCTCGCCAGACTGGACCCTAAAGTCCCAACTCCTTGGCGTATCGTAACCCGAGACTGAATTTCGTGCAGGCGCAAATCGGGTTCTGCGCTCCACTGAACTCTGGGCCATGACGTCACTTATCTGATCACTGTAGTCTTCTCTGAACTCGACAGCGGGACACCACCGCGCCCACAAACGTTCCACTCCCATCCTACCTGGAGTGCTTTTCGGAGAATCCGAAAACACGGTGAAGGCCCTCCACATGGTGTTCTTAGCTCCCTCCTTCGTGTCTGTGTTGATCACTCAGCATGCCTTGCTTGAACTTGAGCAGTGACCGATGAGATCTGAGACCTTGGGGGACGGGCAGTCCGTTCTGTACTGAGACGTCGCCTTTCACTGATGCTGGTCAAGTACGTACCCATCGGCCGCGGGCGAGATTTCAGGAAGTACTGTAACTTTAGGTACAGCTAGAGCCAACGGCCCGCGAGGCGAACCAAAGGGTCAACAAACCCAATTGGGATCTGCCGCCGTTTGGGTTGTCGGGCTCTCAGCTTCCCACCTCCCCTCCCCCTGTTTTTAGCTCTTGATATCGGAGGCTTCAGAGTACACACTAAGGAACCGACATGCTACCCCTTCTCCAACTTACGGGTTAGTATGGAAACCGTTGTGGGAATGAGTTGAGGATGAAAGATGAAGGCAGAACAAGTTGCGTCTAGATGGAACAATTACAATAGTACGGGGTGGACACGATAAATACTGGGGACGGAAAGTCAGGGGCTCGTACGCGAGAGCTCGCCGACCTTCAGTATTCTGGGTTTCGGTCCTTCTATTTCGTCTAGGGGGGATCTCCGTTCAGGTTAAGGTTGTGGATATCTTTGCCATTCGAACGTTATCGTGTGGCCTGTCCGATCGCGGTTGCACAGGGACCCAGGCTCGAGCCATAGCCCCTTGGGAAGCCCGGCAACGACCTCCTGAGATTAGTTCTGTGACAGTTGGGTGGACTGCGCGGGTTCTAGGCTCAGATCGCTGAATCGCCCAGCAGTTGTTTTCCAATCTACGGGGCTCTCCGGGACGGCTTTCGGAAGTGATCCAAAGATTTCACCTATGCCACTGCTCAATGGACAATATCAAGGGGTACCCAAAACGTCGGACTCACTGAGTTCCAAATCTGACGCTGTCCCCTCAGAGTAGTCGGAAGCGGGGTCATCAGTCTGGGGGCAAGGTGGCATCACCCCATCCCAGCCGACTACCGCTTCCCCAAGGCGCGTCACAACTTCACTAGCCTCCGGTCGCAACCGTATCTCACCATCCCAGCAGCGCTGGGTGAAATCCCACAGAAAATCGGAAAGCCCGATGACTGAAGCGTTCTCCGGTTTGCCCGGACGCTTGCCACGAAGTACGTGATGTGCCAACGCCGATTGCCGAATTCTACGGAATGGGATTTCACCTGTAAGGACCTGGAGAAAGCATACGTAAAAATAGGCAAGACCCGCGATCATGCTCGCTTACCTGGAAGATCACCAACCCAAATGCGTAGACGTCCGCCTGGGGATTAGGTACTGCGCATTCCTTGCCAAACTCCTGGGGTACCAAGAGTTCGGGAGACATGAATGCCATCGTCCCGCCCTCTATCTGCGCGCTTCGTGGCATCTTCTGGCCAGGGCCAGGAACCGTGGTAATAGACCCGAAGCCCGCGAGGCAGGCACGAGGAGGGTTGTCGTTGGACATGAGGATGTTCTCCTGTTAGACGTCAAACGGGAGCAATCGCGAAACGGAGGGGCACCCACCCCTTTAAGGTCCCCGTGTGCGAGACGGACACCGTGGAGGTACCTCAGGCCCTGAGCTGCTTCGTGCAGCTATCGTTACACGTTAGTGAATGTATGGCAGGAAAGGTGATCCACCCACCAGTTTCAACCTGTTGGTTTCATTACCTTGAATGTAGTCCATGACGTTCCCGTGCGTCATCCATTCTGACACAGCGACAAACCGCCCTTTCTCCGCGTCCACCTGAACCCCGACGAGTTCCAAGATGTTCGAATGTGATAGCGTACTCCAGAGAGCGACTTGCCGGTAAAACCGCTGGGACAGAATGGTTGAGACCGTCTTCCCGGATGGCCGACGCTGATGCTCACCTTTCTTATATTCTGGAGGTTATCCCGCGTTGCAACCCTCGTGGCCTTCACAGCGACGGGGTTTCCCATATACTTTCCGTGCTCGACGCCTCCGAATCCACCAAAGGCGAGTACCTCGTACGAAACATCAACCTTTTGTCTTACCACCACACGATCCGGCAGCGATTCATGATGTTCTGCAAGTCTCCTCAGCGCGGTGGAGAAAGCATTCCTCTCGGCGGTTTCGAGGTTGCACTGAGTGATGCCCTGACGAGACCAGTTGACGCGACGAAAGGATGCAAATTCAAAAAGCAACCTACGTAGTCCAAAGTCTCAACGCATAGCTTGACCGCCTCGGGTCCTAAACCCAAAGCAAAAGTTCTGCCATCAAAGTCTGCCACAATCTCTGCCAAAACCCGAACGGCTTCGGCTTTGTCGGTGGCATCGGCAACCCCCTTCCATAGCTGCTGATAATCTTTAACCACTGCCATTCGAGGAGGAGTTTGGCACGTCGAGTTCGAGTGTTAGGGAGGCACGGTAAGGAGAGGGGGAGGTATGAGCGCAGTTAACCACATAAGGACTGGTTTATAACCACCAGACAGCACTCCTTTCTCCATCCCACCCGGTTTTTTCCGAACTGTTTCGGGGTAACGCCGTCTTCATTCCCCGATAATTTCTCAAGGTGGGCGGCAATCCGATAATTAATGAGGATGTGGTTTCTACACTGCTCGGTGGAGGTGGGTTGTGACAAGGAGGCTTCCGATCGAGATGTGCGGCTACTCCCGGCTTAAGTCGCACCCAGTACCCGACAACGAAGGCAACTTCAAGCTCGTAGTTTCATGTGTGGGCTGGAACATTCGCACCGTCTGCGCGTGAAAGGTTATACACCCTCCCAACTCGCTTACGACGTGAAATTGTGGAAACCGAAATAGGACCTCGGAGAATAAGAGCCTCCGGATGGAACGCCCTTGCTGTATTGACTCGCTCTTCGGCCGACCACCGGTAAGGGTCACAATCTCTCTAGAATTCTGCGTTATGCGCGAGTACCCCATTCCAGGCCACCAGCTTGGTGAAGGACCCCGGGATATGTGGGGAGAACGTAGTTAGTAGTCGGGCTGGGTTAGGGGAACGGCGATCAACTGCCAGAGCCTACGCGCTTTCGCAATACCCGTGTGGACCCCATACCCGTTTCATTGTTCCCCGTAGTACCTTGCGCTCACATGGACGCCCTGGGGGCGTCGCGTGCACCTAAGACTTCTTCGAGCTCAGCGGTGCTGCCGCCCCCAAATAGGTCGGTCCGAAATTGTCTATTGGCTCATTGGATACCTTGTCTGTGACCTCCTGGACACAATGTCGATCCATCAGAGTGGATAGATGGTGTAGACACCTCCCGTTGGTTGCGAAACTACCACATGGACGCCGGGTCGTGCCCCATGACTTCGGACTGCGGGCTGCGGTTTCCCAAAACCTCTTTTCCGATGGGAATCTTGGGTGAGCTTTAAGGTACTCCAGAACGCAACATCAAACAGGATCAAGAGGTCGACACTCTTGTTACCCTGGGGGCCGGCCGGAACTGGTGGAAGACTGCATAGTTCGGCAGTAATATCGAACTTCGAAAGAGGAATTTGCGTTTAGCGGGGTTGCGAATCTCGGACCTGAATGGTACGTAGAACTCCTTTCCACGATAGTTGGAGTCCAGGTTGGGCTCCTGGAGATGAGCAAACCGGACATCAACACTATCTCGGTTGTTTTGGGACACTATCTTGACCAGCCTTCTAGAAATGTCGCATGCAGTTCGGGGCGCTACGGCCCCCATGATCGCCAGAATTAAGGCCCCAGGAATTGAAGGCCCCACTCCCCACCCTACCGGTTTTGATCCCGCCAAAGTCAAACTTAGGGCCTGGTCAGTTCCGCGGATCTTGAAACGCGTGGGGGGGGGGTTTCCCCCCCGGCAAAGGGCTAAAAACCCCGCCGGTGTGGGTCTTACAAATCCGCAGGGTTTCATTTTGGCGGGCGTGGGTTTCTAAACCGACGGAACTGACCAGGGCCTTAGGATCCTGTGAGGAATGCTTCGTCACGTCTCTGGCCAACCGTCGCGAACTCCTGCCCTGGACGGTGTGTCAACATATCTTGGCCGACCACCAGCGCAGTCCCGCGTGGTCCGAGAAAGGTATCGCTGGTGTGGGTAACGGTTCAGCCCTGGCGTCTAACATTTCCCAGTGCGGCGCCGCGGAACCAACTTCTGGGATTCACTCTCCCGCGCATGTGCCTTGATCAGGCGCCCAGATCCCACCCCCTGCGGGCGGAGAGCCCTTCAGGTTCTTGCTAATACTTCACTGTTCCGCATGAGCACGTTCAGAGCACAAATGTGAATAGGTTTGATTCATAACTACGGGGACAACATTGTGATCTTAAGGGCTGCCGACGGGTGGTCTATCGCGTACGCCTAACGTTGTAGTATGGTGGAAAAGGGTTTACTAGGTAGGGAAGGGACGTGAAGTGAAATTCGTTTTGGCGGCTCGGTCTGATAGAATGGGGTATGGTGATGATCCATTACGCGCTTAACTTTTCACACGGAAGTGTTACAGTCTTCGAGCCTCCTCGCTTTCCGAAACTGACCCCGACCCTGCCAGGGAATGAAGTCCGTTATCGGTGCGAACACGCCTGCCGAACAAACGTACCATAGAAATCTTAAGAGATTCGAGGGTACAAGGGACGAGAGGTCACCACCCCAAACCAAAGAACCCGAGGATTGTTGATCCAATGTGTTTGAAGCCTTTCGATTTCTGCTGGGGAGGCTGGGGAGGCTGGGTCGGGAGATGAAGATCACCGTTTGGTTTCTCCGATTGCGGTCGCGTGGAAACCCAGGACTCAGGTTGGAGCCCCTCACGGGGTTTGGTAACGGCCTCCTGGAGTCTCTCCCGCAGCGGTTTCGAGCTCTGGGAGTTGAATCGCCCGGAGGAGATTCTCGATTCGGTAGGGGTCCCCGGGACAACCCTTGGAGGAATGTTCTCAGATGACGGAAAGAGTCCATCTGCACCGTTGGTTGATTAGCTGTATCAAGGAGGGGTGGTAATCTCAACTCACTGTATTTCTTCGAATCTGACACCCCCTTAGAGTCGGAGGTAACCTTTTCCACCGGGGCGCAGGGTGGCATGAGCCCATCCCAGCTGGCCACCGCTTCCCCAAGGCACGTGACAACTTCCCCAGCCCCGGGCCGCGACCCAACCCCGCCACTCCAGCAGCGTTGGGTGAAAGCCCACAGTGAATCGGAAAACCCGATGGCTGGGGCATTCTCCGGTTTGTCCGGACGCTTCCCCTGTGGCACATGGAACCCTATTGCCGATGTCGGGAGATTGCGGAATGGGGTTTCACCCGTGAGGACCTAGAGAGAGAATATATGAAAATGACCGATACACGCGATGCTGCTCGCATACCTGGAAGATAACCAACCCGAATGCATAGATATCCGCCTGCGGGGTGGGTACCGAGTCTTCTTTACCAAACCTTTCAGGTACCAAGAGTTCCGGAGCCAGGAACTTCATCGTGCCGCCCTCCAACTGTGCACTGCATGACAGTTTTTGACCAGGGGAGACGGCCGTGGTAATAAAGCCAAAGTCCGCGAGGCAGGCACGAGGAGGGGTGCCGTTGGTCACGAGAATGTTCGACTATTAAATATCAGAAAACGAAATCGGTAGCACAACGAAAATACACCGACCCCTTTGAGGTCTCCGTGTGTGAACCCGGCGTCATGGATATACTTGAGACCCTGAGCTGCCCCGTGCAACTGTTGTTGTGCATTAGTTAAGGAAGTGGCGGGACAGCGAAACCACGTACCAGGTCCAATCTGTTGGCGTGATTCTTCTTGATGTAGTCCACAATGATCCCGTGCTCCATCCACTCTGCTACAGTGACGAATTGTCGCTTCTCCATGTCTTCCCAAACCCCGACAAGTTTCAAAACGTTCGGATGGGACAATCTTTCCCAGAGAACAACCTCCCTGTAAAATCGCTGGGACGAGAGGGATGGTTGAGACCGCATCCCATGTGGTCGACGTTGATGCTCACCTTTCTTGTCTTCAGGAAGTTGTCCAGCGCCGCGACTCTCATAGCCTTGACCGCAACGGCGCCCCCATTGTACGTCCCCAATCTGACATCTCCAAACCCACCGAAGGCAAGTATCTCTTCTGGAACCTCGATATTTTCTGTTATCCTCATGCGGTCTGGCAGCAGTCCGTGACGCTCAGCAAGTCTCCTCAACACGAGGAAGAAGGCGGCCTTCTCGGCAGATCTGAGGTGGCACTCCGCGATACCCTGACGAGACTGTCTGAGGTGGCGAAAGGGGGAGACGCAGATCGCGACTCACGTAGTCCAAAATCTCAACGCACCGTTTGGCCGCTTCGAGTTCCAAACCCAAGGTGAAGGCCCTGCCATCTTTATCGATCACAATCTTACCCAAGGCCCGAACGGCTTTGGCTTTGTTGATGGCGTTGGTGACGTCTTCCCATAGTGGCTGGTAAACGGTCTGAGCGGACGACTGGTTCAGCCCACTGAACGACCCAGCGGTAGTTTGCGATCCGATGAAATCCTCCGGGCCGGTGTCCGGAGACGATTGGAAGAGTCCATCTATACCAGTACTTGATGAGCTTTTTCATGGGGATCATAATCTCGAACTCACCGTATTTCATCGAATCCGACATTTCCTCAGAGCTGGAAACGACATCCTCGGCTTTGGAGCAAGGTGGCATCAACCCCTTCCAGTTTATCGCCGCTTCCCCGAGGTGCTTCACGACCTCCCCAACCTCCGGACGCGATACCGTATTTGTATCCCAGCAACGTTGGGTAAAACTCCACAGCAAATCGGAAAACCCGAGGGCTGGGGCGCCCTCTGGTTTGTCCGGGCGTCTCCGATCATGAACAACAGAGAACACCAGCGCCGGTCGTGGGACGTCACGGAATGGGACGTCGCCCGTAAGGACCTGAAGAATGTATACATTAAACGACAGGTACCTGCGGTCCTGTTAGCATACCTGGAAGACGATCAATCCAAATGCGTAGATGTCTGCCTGCGGCGTGGGTACCGAGTCATCCCTGCCATACTGCTGAGGTACCATGAGTTCTGGAGCCATAAACGCCACGGCGTCACTGTCTAGTTGAGCGCTGCATGACAACTTCTGGCCAGCGCCAAGGACTGTGGTGATAAGGTCGAAGTCCGCGAGGCAGGCACGAGGTGGGGTGTCGTTGGATACGAGAATGCTCGCCTGTTAAGTGTTAAAAACGAACCAGCCGCGAAGCAAAGAGGTACCAACCCCGCTGAGGCGGCCGTGTGCGAGGCCAGCACTATGAATATACTCCAGACCCTGGGCCGCGCCGTGCAACTGTTGTTGCACTTCAGTGAATGGCGTGGCGGTGAAAGTGAAACCGCGCACCAGCACCAGTCTGTTGGTGTGATTGTTCTGAATGTAGTTGGTGATGCTCCCGTGCATCATCCACTCTGACACGATGGTGAATTGTCGTTTCTCCAAATATTTCCGAACCCCAATAAATTTCAGGACGTTCGGATGGGACAGCGTTTCCCATAGAAGGACTTCCTCGTAGAATCGCTGGAGCAGAATGGTTGAGACTAAGTGAGCGAGAAGGTGCTGTTAACGCTCACCTTCCTTATCCTCCGGAAGTCGTCCTGCGGCGCGACCCTCACAGTCTTCACCGCGACGAGGGCTCCCTTGTACTTTCTGCACCTGACATCTCCAAACCCAGCGGAGGCGAGAATCCCATCCGGTTTCTCGAGCTTTCCCTCCAACACCACGCGATCTGGCAGAAGGTCGTGGCGCTCGGCAAGTCTCCTCAACATGAGGAAGAAGGCATTCTTCTCGGCGGATTTAAGGTTGTGCTTCGTGATGCCCTAAAGAGACCATCTGAGGCGGCGAAAGGGGGCAGACACAGATCGCAACTCACATGGTCCAAAATCTCGACACAAAGTTTAGCCGCCTCGGGTTCCAAACCCAAAACGAAAGCCCTGCCATCTTCATCGACCACGATCTTGACCAATGCCTGAACAGCTCTAGCTTTGTCGGCAGTGTCGGCAGTGTCGGCAACACCCTCCCACAGCCGCTGGTAATCATGGAACATGGCCGTTTCTGGGAGGACTTAGTTAATCGATGGGAGGAGCTGGGAGAGAGGGAGGGGGGGGGATGAGCGTGGTCGACTAAGGCATGAGCCAGTTATAACAGCCGGGACGTGTTTCCACCCATCAATCGGCCAGCCGGAGGAGGTGTGGTTGGCCATTCTTCGGCGTTCTCCAAGGTCTCTCCCCCACCGATTAAACTTGATCCGCTTCTCCGCGGACGATGAGTCACGATGACTGATGATCTGCTGCACCTGTGGTCTGACAAAGGGGGGCTTGAAGCTGGAAGCTTAAGTTACAGGATCTGTTTCCGGAAAAGTGGACATACCCTTCCAGCACGCTGGCAACGTGTTGAGTGCGTGGTTGCGCGCTGTATGGATATCGGGGCAATGCCCACCGGGGATTCCGTTCTTGGACGATGCCCGTTCGGATCACGACTCCGACCGTCCGTGCCCAGTGCGTTTCGCAGTCGGTTTGAACTGGAGGTCTAGACTTGAGCCGCGACGAGAAAAAGTGTCGTATGCTGGCAGGCAACAGGAAGCTAAGGACATGAGCGGCAGTGGGTAATTGGCGCGCCGTGGTCATTGGGAGGCAAAAACTCGAATCGTCGATCGTCACGGTGGAGTCGCGGAGGATCGGAGTTGGTCACATCCCGAGCGGAAGTGGCCCAAGGCCGCCCAACTCCGAGCTCCCCGCGGCCTGCTAGTGAAGGAGGACATGGTACGAGTGGAAGATGACATTTCCTTTGATTTTGTCATATTATTGTGGGTTGCGCGAAAGAATTTTGACGCAACAATGCACGGGTTGTCGTCTGTCGAGTGTAAACCATATGCGTACGGCGACATCTACGTATTGTAACTTTCACGTTCCCACCTTCTGGCCCAGGAGCCCAGCATAACCCAAAGCCTAAGAAGGGTCTCCACTCAGCCTTCTCACACAACTCCCCACAGAAATCCACGCCCATTGAGCGTGGCATCTGCTAATCGGGCTGATTACCCATTTACCCGTCGTTCTCCTGACGAACACCCGACGTACTCACTTCCATTTCCTTACTTAGGGGCGTGTGGTACGCGATCTTCGGACCCATCGGTGTGATCCCCAGAGTCGGGATACAAGGTGGTGGACGTCCAACCACCGCCCACTGGTCATGGCAAGCACCCGTTCTACGATGATTTTTTCTACGACGGTTTGCTTGACGTCGCGGGTGATTACAACCAGGTCCTCGAGAAGAGGCAATGGAATGAGGTCGAAAATCTGCGGGGGGGAAGACCGGTGGGAATCTATGAACGGAATGAGAGATATCACCAACCTCTCATCACGCGTTTCTTGAGCGTTCCGATACGTGGGAGCAATGATTTAGATGAGGCAGCGGTTCCCAGTGCGCGCCTTATACCCCGCGGGTGGTCGACGACGTGATCCACCAGGTCTGCTGAGAGGGGGGATTCGACACCGTGGTCACTGCCTGGTTTGACGTGCCACGATCGATTGCACATATGAACTCTTCTTCCGCAAATGCGTTCGTCGCACTCACTCTGTCCGCCCGTCTCTCTTCACTCCTGGCCACAACTTGCGACCCACTTCTGATCCAATACCACATATTGTGGCCAACAAAAGTTGTGTCATCATATCACCAATCCGTTCATATCGCGAACAAAGGCCAGCGCTGGAAGTCTCGAAGGACCCCGGAAGAAGCCGAGAAACAATGCGCCACGCCTCATCCTGCCGCTTGTCGACAAAAGCAGGTTAGCCAGTCTTCTTCTCTGACACCCCTCTCGTGGCTCCCTAATATCCGCCCCAGGCACGCCCGGTCCCTCCCAAAAGGTCCATGACGAAAGACTACGGAGAGCTGTGGAAGGGAGTCACTAACGCAACCAATGCAGCCCAAGCCGTTCGGACCTTGGGTGAGATTTTGGCTGATAAGGAGGGCAGGGTTTTTATCTCGCACCTGGGCAGCAAAGACGCAGAGTTATGCATCGAAATTTTGGACGACGTGAGTCACGAACCGCATTTCCCCTTCCGCCACCTCAGACCGTCTCGTCAGGGCATCGCAGAGCGCAACCTCAAACCCGCAGAGAAGCAAGCCTTCTTTGTCACCTTGAGGAGACTTGCCGGGCACTATGGTCGACTCCCGGACTCCATGATCATCACAGAAAAAATCGAGGTTTCGGACGAGGTATTTGCCTCCAGTGGGTTTGCAGATGTCAGGCCCGGAAAGTACACGGGATACCTTGTTGCGGTGAAGACTATGAGGGTCGCAGCGCAGGATGACCTCCTGAAGATAAGAAAGGTGAGCATCAATGTTGGCCACCCGCGACGCGGTCTCAATCATTCCACCCCAGCAATTTTGCAAAGAGGTTGTTCTCTGGAACACGTTATCCCACCCGAACGTCATGAAACTTGCTGGGGTCTACGGTGACATGACGAAGGGAGAGTTTGTCACGGTGTCAGAGTGGATGAAGCACGGGAACATCATGGAGTACGTTAAAAACAATCACACCAACAGGCTGGAACTGGTAAATGGCTCCGCTCCCCCCACAACTTTCTCCGCTGAAATACGACGATAGTTGCACGGGTCAGCCCAGGGTCTGAGGTATCTCCACGTTGCGAGTCTCACGCACGGTGACCTCAAAGGGGTCGGTGGCTCTCCCTTCTCTACCGATTCTTCTTTTTAACGTCCACGCAATAGGCGAATATCCTCATGACCAACGACGTCCCTCCTCGTGCCTGCCTCGCTGACTTCGGTTTTATGACCATGGTCCTCGACCCTGTCCGGCCGATGGCATGCAGCGCACAATTAGAGGGTGGCACGACGACGTTCATGGCTCCAGAACTGTTGGCGCCCCCAAGATATGGAATGAGTGACTCAGTACCCACGCCGGAGTCGGATGTCTACGCGTTCGGACTCGTGATCCTTCAGGTACGCGAGCAGGATCGGACCCACGGACCATTTCCTTACGTTTTTCAGGTCCTCACAGGCGAAGTACCGTTCCGTGGTGTTCGACAAACGGAGTTGGGGTACTCTACGGTTCAGGGGGTGCGCCCAGACAAACCAGAGAACGCCTCATCCATCGGACTTTCTGATCTGTTGTGGGGTTTCGTCCAACGTTGTTGGGATGGCGACATTGGATCGCGACCAAAGGTTGGGGAGGTCGTGCTGCACCTTGGGGAAGCGGCGGACGACTGGAACGGGCTCATGCCACCATGGACCCAGGCCGAGAACATCGCTTCCGACCTTAAGAATGAAGCGTCAGCGTCTATGCAACATTGTGGGTTTTATATTTCGACCCTCCCCTGACATCGCATATCGAACAATTGTACAGGTGAACCCCCACAATTATCGTCAGGTGTTTTCCCGGGGAGTCCCACCGAATCACAAAGTGCTTTTGAGCACACGGTCACAATGTCCACTCAATTGACTGAATCACCACCGGGAGAACCCCAGGAGGTCGTTACCGAATCCTTCGGGGGGTCACCAAAGCATGAGCCCCTCGTTCCCGCCCACCCACGATTGAAGGAGCCGCGCGGCGATTCCCTTGTGTACCCACACCTCAACCAGCACTTCGATCCTCCCCCGTCCGATCTTCCCAAGAAGAAACGGAAAGGCTTCAAATCGAAGTTCCTCGGGCTCTTTGTCAGTTTTGGGCTCTGATCTCCTATCACTGTCCTCTACCACCCCACCGTGCACAGCACCCCATTATCCCGCATGCACTGGTTTCGTTCCATCACCTGCTTTCCCCCATTTAGCTCCGCTTGAAAAACCCGATGCTGGACAGATCCAGAAGGGGTCCGTTTCCGCAGGTTGCGAAACAATAGACCGCTTTTCCAAAAAAAACTAGATAGTATCTTACCGCGACGTGCAAACAGAAATTCAAACCCACAACTGTTCGCCGATAGATGCTGCTCATTACTCGTCCGTTCATCGGGTTCACCGCCCCCCGTTGGCAATGCAATAAGCCTACCGATACTTAGGCGCACAAACGAGTACACCAAAGGGGAGGAAATAATGCGGTGAGACACTCAATCTAGTGTCGTACAATTCTCAGCGGCTTGGAGGCACTGTTCCATGGCTACGTAAATTCCAGACAGCGCAGCATATGTTGTTTG
>Ga0307509_10007129_pt1 | contig 14732 bp, 10 predicted proteins | sample 10_EM_MG_FD_202245 | JGI IMG/M metagenome (GOLD analysis project Ga0307509, IMG submission 202245) | Populus trichocarpa ectomycorrhiza microbial communities from riparian zone in the Pacific Northwest, United States - 10_EM | ecosystem: Host-associated > Plants > Roots > Unclassified | place... | reverse complement strand
TTACAACTTCTTGTTCTGCAACAGGCAGCCTTGAGGAGGAGATAAACCAGCTAGCTTGAACTAGTGCAGAATTGAAGGAAAACAATTTCTGAGTTCATGTCACAACAATTTGTATAGAAAGGCCGGGGGCAAGTAAAACCTCTAGTTATGATGAACACTTTTAGTGTCATAAGCAACTACGACACAATGAGGTAGACAATTATCAAGTAAAGAGTAATATCCCTTGGAAAGTTAACAAGTGACCAATGCGGAATGAATTAATCACATGAAACTACATTACTCGTTTGCCATTAATTATAATCACGCATTGCATATCTTTTTGGTACTTATGTTGGATTTGTTGAAACATGCAGTCCAGGTGACTTTTACTTCCTAACAAATAGGAGGTGTGGGGCTGACAGCAGACTTGGTATTGTTAACAAGCCTTCAGCATATGGTCATAAGAGCTTGCTTCATAAATTAGTGTAGCCAATAGCACAACCTCGGAAGTTGCCACATAAAGTTTTGTGCCAACTTGAGATTATAAGGAGCTAGGGAACCCAAATAATTTCAATCTATAGTATTTAAACTAAAATACACAAATGGGCAGAAACATCACCCACGGATTTGAACAACCGAAGCTTTTGTGCAATAAGTGTTAAGAAATAAGAACAATGAGATACTAACTGTTTTCTCAATTAAGTACTTCTCATTAAGCAGTTGAGGCAAGGAAAAAAATGGTTATTGCTGAATGCCCAAAAGCTGTTCATTCAGATATCAGAAAGACTGTTGGATAGGTAGAGGGTGTGTGGTACATAACTGGTTAAAGAAAGTATTGTTTGGCCCTTAAAAGCTTCACTAAGGGGAAAATAACATCCAACTTAGATGAAACCCAGGAACTAGAGGAAAATGTAATGACTACCAAGCAACTTAAGTGTTCCACCTTTAACTTAAGTTGATAAAAAATTAATCACCTAAGACTTCAAACAATGTTGTGACTTTTGCATAACTCTATGATAATAGGGTCAACTACTCAGAAAAACATTGCAAAACCAATAAGAAGTACAAGATTAACAATAACACTGGAATAATGAAGTCACGAAAAAGGACCTTATAACAACTGCTTTATCTGTATGTCCTTCCCTTCGTTCACGATATGAACCTCGCGTCATACTCATTGGCTGGAATATAAAAACGAATTCAGTTATATGGCATCTATAAGTATAAAAAAAAAATGCTATTTCTTTCTTCCTACACCCATATAAGCATTTGAAAGCATGAAAATGTTGTGATGTAGTCAACCTCATAACTCTAGTCTCAATGCAATCTTAACCGTAATTAACCATAAATCAAAACATCAACCAGGCAACTATATGGAAGAGCTAATGATTGCTTATTTGGTTATCACAACATAAAAAAATGAAAGGTCCCACTTACATAGTTCTGCTTCGGCATAATTAGACATCGAAAAACTCTCTCAATCCCATTCAAAATGAAGTAACTATATGACATACAAAAATACAAAAAGCAGGTGTTAATTTCAAATGGTTCAAAATGACAAAAATATGCATAGCTGTTCTTAAGGAAATTTACAACCTCGGATCATCATAACATGATAAATGTAAAAGATAGAACAATCATACAATAAGCAAAATCTGAACACAGCATAGTTTGCAATGCCAAAGAATATGCATTTGAATAGGATTGACCTTTTATAATATTTATAACTGCATGGTGATTGTAAGTGGATAGGAGCATTGTAAGGCTTGTCATGCCAAAAATTAAGCATTTAAATAGGCAAAGACCTTCTCCATCTCCAAAATCGACAGTGTCCATAATTATACTCGGAAAAGCCTGCTCATTTTGTCTTCACAATCTATTTATAGTTTATACATGTGATCCCATACTATAACAGTGGATAAACCCCGGTTGGTTGAATTGGGGTGTTTTCTGTAAAACACGTCCTTGATGTATTAATTAAAATCCCGATGTATCAAATTTTACATGAAGCTTTTATAAAATCTGCAGGCTAAACAATCTTTACCTTTGTTTTGAGAACCTAAATGGCAAAGATCTTTTATCTACCATAGTATGTATCATCTATAACTAGCAATATTGGGAATACAGAAGAGTTAATCTGTTTCCATCTAGATACTTGACTTGTTCAAAACACACATATCGAAAACAATTTATACATGCTTTCCTGTAACTGTGAGTATGAAAAGGATACAAGAAATAGCCTACTACAAGATAGGAGGTGCTATAATATTGCGTGTTTCCTTCATTAGGGGAAGTTCCTATGGTGCTTCAAAATGGGACTGACTTCAATGCCAGTGTTTCAAGTACGTTTTAGACAAGCTTTCTTGTAACAGGGAAAAGTTTGTTAAGAGAGAGTAGACCTCATTATATTGATTTGCAATGTCAGTGTCAGACAAACATATCACAAAAATACACAACCAATCTGACAACTTACCCACCCACTTCTGACGCCTCTTCTTTTAAGGAAACAAGCTGTTGGGGATCAGCACTTCGCAAGTAACAAAGCTTTGACTGCATAGGATAAACTTCAAGACATGAATATTGAACTAGCCAAAAGTGAAAAAAAGATCAGTGAATATAATGCATTAGGTGCAGCAATCAATTGAGAAAATAACAATTCATAATTCATACAGGTTTCTTGCATATAAACTTTTACGTTAAGCAAATTTCCACCCAGTTAATGCTAATTCTACAGAATGGCAAGCTTTGTGTTATATCACTAGAAACAAAAATTGCTACAGATCACAGCAACGTGACTTCAAGAGAGAATCACAATCTTCCAAGATCCACATGTAGCAAACGACCAATGCAACATGTAAAACAAAAGCAAAAAAGCATACTCAAGGAAAAAAGAAGTTCAAGCAAGAAGTAAAGCAGTGCAGAATTAACACACAGAAAAATATACAGATTCATGACATCACATAAACTTGAAATGCTGATCTCCTGTCAACAGAGTAGAGCAAGGTGAAGCTTCTAATTTGAATACAGAAGATTATTAAATTGATCTAGTGGTTTCCAACTGCAAAACAGGTTCATAGACCAGGGATATCCAGCACTTTTATTTCTAACCATTACATTTATGTCAAATCCAGAAAAACAATTATTTCGAAAGAATGAATGAAAGAAAAAATAAACGTAGTGTCTTCAGCTGTTCGCATGGAAATATATTCATCATTAAACTTAATAAACCTATAATAAGTAGACAACAAAACAAGGGACAAGTTCTGACATGGACACCAATTGTTGGATACAAATCATATTTGTTGACAACTCGTCTTCATATTCACCTGGTAATTGAACCAAATAGACTTTTGTGTGAATACCTTTCCAAATATTTACTTATCAAATCAAGGCCTCTAAATCCAGATTTCTATTTATCTATCAAAAGAGCAATCAATGAAATCTCCGTCCTCAATTAAGACACTGAGTTCTGAACCACGCTAACTGCCCCAAAACAGCAACCCAATAAAAGAAAAACAAAGAAGCGAGTATAAATTACAGTTTGGCAAGAACATCCAAACCCCAACGCTTGTCCATGAAGAAGTCTTCCAGAAAAGAAAAACTTTTAAAAACGTTAAACTTGAATCCATGAGAACTTTGAACCATAAAATTCCAGAATTCCAAAGCCCAAGTTTTAAAGGTCACATACATAGTAAAGCACCCTGGCCAGCTAAGCATATGAGAACTTGAACAAGATTATGCAAAAAATACACTTTGTCAGGCTATAACTCTTGTTGGCCCCATAGTCATGAAGTGTCTCAGATCAATTACATTTCATAGGGGTCCACAACCATATACAAATCTCCTTTTAACACCCCAAATGACCTCTTTTCTATTAATCTCACACCAAATTTAACCCTCACTAATCACAAACACTTACGTCCAGTCACATAAGGCAGTATATATCTAAATCATGAAGACAGCAACTTCACGAAACAAAGAAATCACCAACCTTCAACATTATAGGAAACTGCCCAAAATTATACTTTTCTCTGATAACTGGTCTACCATCATACTGAAAGCAAACATCCGCCTCAAACTTCCCAGTATACGAAACCTTCGCCTGTCGACACTGTTTCAAAAAACAAAAGTCACTCCATCAACACGTAAATTTACTTAAAATATACAGACATGGTAAAGGGGAGGGAAAAAATCTTACTTCAAAAGGAAGTAGCCTCTTACGATTTGTCCTTGAACGAACGTCCTTTATCGGAGCATTTATTCGAGGGTTACTCAAGTATAGTAAGATAATAGTCAAGAAAATGATCAATTTCTAACCAAAAACACAAAAATCTGTTTTTCTTAACAGAAAATCTGATAGAAAAGAACTGAAAATACTAAAAGGATATGTGAGAGACTGGTATCAGTGTGAGGATCATAAATTCTGACAGGCTTGATGTTATCTAACATGATTTCCAATCCTCTATCCACCATGTAATCAAAGGAATCTATGTGGTGCCTCACTAGCTCTTCCAGCTCCTTGAATTCTCCACCCTTCTTCGCCATTGGAACTGAAAGTTTTTCTCTGTTGCTACGGGGTGAGAGAGAGAGAGAGAGAGAGACTGCGTAGGGTTTTACGGGTTTAGGGTTTTAGAAGAGAGAAGACAGGCGGGGTTTGATTGTTTTACGGCTGCAACGGTAATACAAAACGGGTTGGTGTGTTATGGGCCTTTTTCTACTGGATTTAAAACCGCGTCTTTTGACTCATGGATCAACGACGTGATTCACGATCTGTTTGGATCGTGCGATCCACGGGCTTTATAGCCTCGGAGCTGAAAAATCAGACGAGCCTGGACTTAAAACTGGATCTAGGAAAACCCGGTCCGATTGGGAGAAAAGTCCCACTGTAGTTTTCTTTTGTGCAGAAGGGTAAAAGTCTAGCTGAGTCAACGAGTAAATTTAAATTAATTATTTTTATTAAATCATTAAAGTTCTATTTTTAATTTTTTTACGCTGACCTTGTGAGTCACTAAAATTACTAAAAACAAATTATGTAGGTGGTGGTCCAGTGATAAGAACTTGGGATCAAAAGGTTTGGTCTCTCTGTGATCTCAGGTTCGAGCCCTGTGGTTACTCATATGATAGTCACTAGAGGTTTACATGGTCGTTAACTTCAGGGGCCGTGGGATTAGTCAAGGTGCGCACAAGTTGGCACGGACACCCACGTTAAACTAAAAAAAAATTTACTGAAAACATGGTTGGATTAATCAGGTTTTATTAAATTAATATTTTATTTAATAATTCATGAAATTAATTAATATTCATTGTAAATGTTTAAATACACCAGCAATCTTCAAAATATATTATAAATAATTTCATTGATCATCAATTAATCTTCGTAATCTATGCCGTGTGTATTTAACTATAAAGGGCAGTAACTAAATGATTGGATTTTTTGTAAAATATATCCAGAAAAAAACTCCAAAAAAAAAAAAACCAATCCGTGCAAGAAAAAAAAATCTTCGTAGGGCCCATCAAAACAACACAAAAATATCCATCCACCTGCAAAAACAAAAATCTTCCATGATCACAATTCCAAGCTCTCAATTATACCACTTGCACAGTTCTCGCATCAAACCTGAAACCCTTCTATTCCTGTTTTTTTTTCCTCTCTCTTCTTCTTCTTCTACTGCTGCCATGCAAATTTCACAAAATAAAAAAATATATCTTGAACTCCCCAACATTAATTGAAATAGTAAAGTTAAATATAGTTGCGGTTGTTTTTTAAAGTGTTTTTCATGCTGAAATACATTAAAATAATTTTTTTTATTTTTAAAAAATTATTTTTGAAATCAGTGCATCAAAACGATAAAAAATTAATTTTTAGTAAAAAAAATTAAACTTTTTTTTACACGGGTTGGTCTGCGTTTCCAAACAGGCTTTAAAGTATATTTGGTATTATGATGTATTATTTTTTCTCTTAAAATATATTAAATAATTTTTTTATTTAATTTTTTTTTTAACATCAACATATGTTTTAAACATATTTAAATGCAATTTCAAACACAAAATAAATCATGCTTAAACCCTACCTGACTGGCATGTTTAGTAAATCTAATGACTTGATCTGAGTTTATTTTCAAATTAAATAAGTGAAAGTTAACTTGATTTAATATGATTTACTTAATATATTAACTCTTAACTCGATCAATTTAGTTAAAATTTGATTAGACTTTTTAAAATTCAAAATAATATAATTTTTTTTTTAAAATCTCCAAACAATATTGATTTGAATTTACTGAATAACCCACGTAACATAAGAACCACGCCTTAGATCAATTTAGGGTTTGTTTGGGAATATGGCTGCAGTTGTTTTTCAAAATGTTTTTCATGCCGAAATACATTAAAATGATATTTTTTTATTTTAAAAAAATTATTTTTGAGATTAACGTATCAAAACAATTCAAAACATATTAAAAAAATTATTTTTTAATAAAAAAAATTAAATTTTTAAAAAACACAGATTAACCCGTATTTCTAAACATATTCTTAATAACTCGAGCTAAACAAGTGTCCACAATTAATTTATTTTTACTCTTTTTTTCTCTTACTCAGGCCTCCACAACTTTCTAAAAAAAACACTTCCCCTTTAAGTGCTTAAAAACACTATTAAGTTTTTTTTAACCAAGCAGCAACATAATTGCATGCATACTATTATTTTATTTTCCTTCAAAATTTATTCTCAATAAGTTTTTCACAGAATCTTAATTTTTTATTATTAAATTTAAATGTATTTTTTTAATTAAATTTTAAGCAAATCATTTAAATCCAAAGCAATATAAATTATTTTTTTATAATATTTTTAAAATTTGTAATATGAAAACAAGCTGATTTAAGAAAGTGGACTACAGTCATTGATTAATTATTCGGAAAAGGTAATTTTTTCTGGTAAAAATAAAATACATATCACTAATATAATTATATATTGCACTAATAATTAAAATTAAATAAAAACTATATTATAAAAAAAAATTGAGTATCTTATAAGCATAAGCTGCATAACCTCCTTCCCTGTCTCTTGCATCTTCCAATCACACCAGGTATCTTCTCCTCCTCTCTCTTGGATTTCTCTCGATGCTGATACTAAAAGTGAAATATCTGGTGTATTAAGAGCCGTATATTTATACTTGTAAGTAATTAATCTCTGTGATTGGTGTGTATAGGTGGGCTAAACAGAGGAAGATCTGATGTACGTGCTGGTGGATCTTAATTATACACAAGATCATGATGGCCCTTGAAAGTAAAGGTATGTTTATGCTCTGTTTTGTCGTGTTTTCTCTTCTGGGTTTTCTTTTTTCTTTTTTTTTCTGAATTTTGATTTTTTTTTTTATCTATTTTGAGTGTTAGTTCAATTATATGTGCGTTTGTGTAATCTTATTTTTTTGATGCAATAATATTTTTTGATTGATTCTCTATAATGGGTTTTGTTTATAATGGAGAATTGAATGGTAAAGATGGAGACTTGGGGGTTTTTTCAGTGTTGGTTACTTTGTGATCATCACTGCTGTGTAGTTTAGCTTTGAGGCATAACAAGGTTGGTGAATGTGTTGTGGTGTTGCTGAGGGATGTGGTTGGAGTTTGAGGGTTCAGTTTTTGATTTGGTTGCTGGTGGAGTGATTGCTACCTGAATGTTTAGAAATTCTAGTAGAGTGGAGGATATGTGATTTTATGCTTTGGGGAGATTTGGATGTCAGTGAGGAATTGTGTGAAATTGCAGGCGTATGAGGAATTTGAGACTCGAATTAAACACTCGAGTGGTGGTGTTCTGTGCATTTGTGTGACTTGAACTTTGTTACTTGTTGAGTGGATGCACAATGTAGGTTTCCACATCTAGAGCCTAGGTTCATAAAATGGTTTGGTGATTGTTGAATCGAAGAGTTTTGATCCTGGTCCTGGCATGGTCCTGTACCAGTTTAATCGTGATCCTGTCACATGTTGCTTTAGGTGTGTACAATCGGCGCAGAGTTGCATGTAATTTTGGTATAAATGCTGCCATAACAGGTGTCTTGTGATTATAACTATACAGAAAATATAAAAGATTAGTGAAACTATTTGTTGTTTTAGCCACGAGGAATTTGGTTCAATGTGTATTTTTAGAGAAGAAAACATTATGTTAATTTATCTTCTCCAAAAATACTTGTCATTCTAAAGTACTTAAAATATAAATTCTTTTGATGAGATGGTCTGATTGAGCAGGATCTTCAATCCCCTTAATAAATTGACCTTGATGAGGATTTTAAATGACATCCAGGTTGGATCTAAGTTTTACCATTTGTTTTTTGTAGAATAGCATTGAATAACATGAGATTGAAGGCTCATCTTTCACAATAATCAATAACACTTGAGGACAGAACTCTCATAATCTATTCCCTCCACTGATCACCCTCACTTTCTAAGAATCATCAAGAAAGTATCAATTTACCTGATCATGGCCTTCTCAAAATCCAATTCTACAACTATGCCTGCTTACTTCTCCTTCTAATGTCATCCACCAACTAGCTAAAGTACATCCAATTTAGTTCCCAACTACAGAAGCATGAGCAGAATGTGTATACCTTGCAGATTTTATTGGCTCCTAAGTTAATATTTTACACAGGCACATTAGTAAACTAAAAAGCCCAAAACCCTTGACAACAGGATATCTTGGGAATTAGTGTAATGAACATAAGTTTGTTCTCCTTCATGCAACCTCATTCAAATAAAATCTATTAAAAACCTTAATTTGTTCATCCATGACAGTTTTCCAATAATCTCGGTAAAACTTGCCAAACAAGGGGCCTTCTCTTTTGCCATCTTCACAACAGTTTGTTTCACCTCTTCCTTTCCAGCCAATTTTTCATTTCATGAGAGATAAATAATTGAGACGACTTGAGACCTTGAAGCCTATATGTCTCCATCTGCTAGTTGGAAAATCACTTGTCTTGATCTTATACCAGAAAGTTGGATTTGAAATCTGTGTACCTATACAAAATGATTTGTTTGTAAGAAACAACTTGGCCAAGCAACTAGTTGTAGCATGTCTAAAATGTGCACTTTGTATGTGATTTATGTTTGGTAGAAGGGAAAGACCTAGGTGTTTTAAATTCATATAATTGTGCTTCGGTATCTAGATGCATTCTTGTGGTTTGAATGATGAGCTAATTGATGTAATACCATTTAAAAGGAGCTATTTCTAGATCTTGTTTTTTTGTTGGCTAGGGTTAAGTAGGCTTTGGTTATCTATTATGTGGATTTTTGCTTCAGGAAGTGTGTCATAGGATGTATCTTTTACTTGGAATGCTGAAGATTGTGAAGTGTTCACTTGACGGGCTATAAAATTGTATACGAATAAGAGAAAAAAAATTCTAAACTCTTCTTGTTTTTGGCTAAAGTAGAGGGGATGTACAAGGAAGGCTTCTGAGGGGAAGAGTTGCTTTTGACTTATTTTTAGGATTTAACTCTGCACTTTTGGTCTAAAAAGCCATTTATTGAAGATGTTTCTTTCATTATAGATTTGGCAGATCAATTTCTTGTAACCAGAGTTCTTAGTTTGTGGTTGGATTTCATTCCCTTGGTGTCCTCTTGTAAAGTTTTTGGTTATCTCAGAAGAAAGGAAAAGGCAAGTAAATGCTCATGTGATGTGAGACATTTTCTTCAATATTCTTGTCATAATAATGTTTATTGTACCATTTCATTAATGGTTAAGATTTTTAGGTTTTGAAGAGCTTAAGAAGAGTCCAATATGCAGTTGGTAAATCAAGCATAACTTTTAATCTAACCATTGGATTGAGTTGAAATTTTGACAGAAGATTCTGAAGGCGCTGTTTCCTTTTGGGTTAAAATTTCATGATGATTGGAGATCGGGAAGGCCTTCAAATAAGGCTCGGAAGTTATTGTGCGAAATTATCTTTATTTACCTTGTTGTATTTGGATTCTTTTTCCTATTTAGATTAGAACTTTTAACTTAATTAGTATTCTAGTATTTAATAATCATAATGCTAGATGGATTCTATTAATTAGTTAAGTTTTAATTTAGAATCCTTTTCTTATAAGGATTCTAGTTTCAAAACTAGTATAAATAAGGATGTCTAGTTTATTTGTGATAGAACATTCAAATTAGATAAATTTTCAATAAAATATCAGAGATTTTCTCCATTTCTCTACAGTGTTTATGGTTATAACCTTAGGGCTTGGGAACCCTAATTTCTATCCATGCTATGCACTGCTTAAATTCGTATCAGAGCAGATTGGCCTATCTGATGGATGGAGATGGTAACAAACTACCCCGCAATGTAGGAATGGAGGTCATCTGGGGCACTGTGCGGGCACAAAAGGCAGCACATAATCAGTTAGAGCAGGTTGTGGTAGGACTATCGCAAAATGTGGCAACACTGTCTAAAGAACAGGTCCTTTAGCTTATGGAAAATGCAAACAAGGATCGTGAAGAGGAGAGAAATTTTCCTAGAGACTTACCTTGAGGCATGTTGAACACAGATATATTCCTAAATTCAATGAGATTCCTTTTTATAATGAAAGATTTTCAAAGAAAAGATTTATTAATTGGTTAACAGAGTTAGAAGCCTACTTGTATTTCAACAAGATTCTTTATTATAAAAAAGTATGGCTTGTAGTAGACAAATTTTCTTGTTGTGCCAGAAAATGGTGGTTTGAAGTTCTAGAATATTGAACTTGTACTGGTAAGCCTTTAACTCCATTAATAGAAAGATTTGAGATGATCATTAATTTTGGAGTTTATACAAGATTATGAGGAGATTTTATATTGGATAGATAAGCATTATTTGCTTTATGTTCAATGTGGAGTAGTTTGGTGAGAAAACAAATCTAAGTTATCTAATTATGTTGAAGATAACATGACCAAAAAAGGTGTTGACAAACAGTTTCAGTCTTTTGACCTTAAGTTTGAGAAGATAGTGGCTAACAATGATCTTTTAGTCAAGAATGAAGATCTTTCAAACAAAAACATAGAGGACATGGTAATTTCTGACAATTCTCATATTATGAAAGATTATTTTGAAGTTTCTTTATATACAAAGTTGAAATATTGGAAGTCTTAGATGATGAGGAGGTCAAGTTTGAGGTAAGTGGACTTCATAGGAACATAAAATTTAACATTAAATATTAATTTTTCTTTAGCATGTACACATCATGAATTAAATTTTGAAGTTCATGGGTCAAATACATGCTACTTCATGAATATGTTGGCTACAATGCCATATTCAAAGTATTTGTTTCTTTGGAGTGGAATAGTGCAATTATTGACAGATAACTCAAGGGCGAGTTTTTCGGAAATAGAGAGGACCGACGTGGGGAAATTTCTTTAATATTCTTGGCATAATAATGTTTATTGTATTATTTCATTAATGGTTAAGATTTTTAGGTTTTGAGGAGTTTAGAAAAGTCCAAGACATGGTTTTCTAAATCAAGCACAACTATTAATTCGATCGTTGGATCAAATTGAAATTTTGAAAGGAGATTCTAAAAGCCTTGTTTCCTATTGGGTTAAAATTTCATGATGATCGGAGATTGGAAAGTCCTTCAAATAAGATCCGGAAGTTACTGTGCAAGATTGTCTTTATTTACCCTATTGTATTTGGATTCTTTTTCTTATTTAGATTATGACTTTTAATTTAATTAGTGTTTTACTACTTAGGATCTATTGTAGATAGATTCTACTAGATAGATGAATTTTAATTTGGAATACTTTTCCTATAAGGATTCTAGGTCTAGAGCTGGCATAATTAGGGATATCTAGTTTATTTTTGTTAGAATATTCAGACTATTTGAACTTTTATTAAAATATCAGAGATTTTCTCTTTTTTTCTACCATGTTTATGGTTGTAATCTTAGAGCTTGAGAATCCTAGCTTTTTTTCAACATATACATGTTGTGTCATCACATCACTAGATATGAAGGTGCAGATTATCTACAAAGGCTTTGCTTTAGTATGCAAGGAATATATGCAGTTCCCTATCCATGTAGCAGCATTTTTTTTTTGTATTCTTTTTTTCTTTTTTATGTAGTCCCCTTTTGGGGCCTTATTTATTTGCATATGATGTGCCACCTTTTCTTTCTCGATACATTATTACTTGGAGCCTTTCCCAGGATTTACGCACTTGGCAGCTCGTGCTTGTTTTACTGTTTATCAGGATAGTTAAATATGGTTGATGATATCAGATTATCAAAATTAAATTATCTCAAGTGTTCTGTTTTTCATTTCTTCTTACCAGAAACTATGCAAAGGAGCTGTGAGGCCTCCTTAAAATGCCTCCAAATCAAGGGATTCCCTTGTGGGAATTCCTTTGAAGGGTTTCCTGAGTTTAAAGAAGAAATTGGTGCTCACCCAGGCAGGGATGTTGTTGAACCAGTTCACTCACTAAGCAGTGAGTTTCTTGAACTTCCAAGTGAATTTCACAACAAACCTGCCTACCATCATGATTTTGGCTCATGGCCGACCTTTTATCCAGACTCTCAAAAGATGCAGCAGCACCAAATGAATTGTTTTGAGAGCCAGTTTTATCCCTTTCCTCCGGAGACTCGATTTCAGCATGCTCCTTTCAGTATGTTTTCTCAAGGTCATCCATTTGAGATCCAGTTCCAAGATTTTCAATATTTTGTGGTCATAGATTTTGAGGCTACTTGCGACAAGGAAAGAAATCCTCATCCACAAGAGATAATTGAGTTTCCATCTGTCATCGTGAGCAGTGTAACTGGTCAACTAGAAGCTTGTTTTCAGACATATGTGCGGCCAACTTGCAATCAGCTCCTGAGTGATTTCTGCAAGGATCTGACTGGTATCCAGCAAATCCAGGTTAGCTTGGAATTCCTTACCGTTTAGAAAAGAGTAATAAGTATTTCTTGGAATGTTGTCATTGGTGTTCAATTTACTTTGTACTAGGTTTGGCAGACTGACTTTCCCTTTAAAAGCGTAAATAGTGTGCAACGAAAATTTTTAGTTTACTTTAGGAGTAATTACCAATACTTCATAAAGAGAGAGATAAACATAATGGAGAGATAGAAAAATTGCTTTGGGACCCTTAAAAGATGATTTTTTTATTTCCACATACATGAACATTTTTTTACGTACTCCCTCTGCTTTCTATCTCTTCCTTGTATCTACCGCTCTCTTCATGGAGTAAGTATTGCTGGTTATTCCAGGAGTAATATAAAATTTCTCAGGTGTAACTTCCATTTGGTCTACTTATTTAGTAGTGGGGTATTGATTCCATGTCAAATACAAAGCAATGTGGTTTCAACATTGTCAGCGGTTGGTTTCACTGGGCTTGGCATAGAATGAAAGTTGGATATGGACTGATGCAATTGTCCCAAGTTGGAATGTTGTCAAAAAGAATGTTCTATGACAATGCGATATAAACACTAGTACTTTTAGGCTCATAGAAGTCTTCTTTTTTGTCTCAAATGGATATTGAAGCATTTTATTGTGCTTGAAAAGAGCAATGAAGCACACAAGGTATGAAGGGACCTTGTGGATTGGTATAAGTTAGTGGCAAGTGCTGTCCTTTTTTTCTTAGGTTTTGCAATATGAATCATTTCTTTGCTTTTCTGCAAGCTGGCCATACTTTTTAACGTTTTCCTACCTCAACTAGTTTCTTAGAATTAGCTTTATGTTAATCTCTCTTGCTTAACTTTTTTGATGAACTTCATTTAACCTCTATCTTATTCTTGTATTTCTGTGTGGTTCCAGGTGGACAGAGGTGTTACTCTTAGTGAGGCACTCCTCAGGCATGATAAATGGCTTGAGAATAAAGGGATAAAAAACACCAAATTTGCCGTGGTGACATGGTCGAACTGGGATTGTCGGGTGATGTTGGAATCTGAGTGCCGATTCAAGAAGATCAGGAAGCCTCCTTATTTTAACCGGTAAATGATCATATATTAGCCTTTTGATTAAAAACCTTTCCATTATAAATGTATTAATCTTCTGCACAAGCTATTTTTCATTTTGAATAAACTGGAACTCTGTTGCATTTATTTTTTGGCAGACATGTTGAAAGTCCCTCTTAACATGATTTCAATTTTTTTTTTTTTTAACATTTGCCAGATGGATCAACTTAAAAGTTCCTTTCTGTGACATATTTGGTGGTGCAAGATGTCTGAAGGAGGCTGTTGAGATGGCAGGCCTACACTGGCAGGGCCGTGCTCACTGTGGGCTGGATGATGCCAAAAATACCGCTCGTCTGCTTGCTCTACTTATGCGCCGGGGCATCAGATTCTCTATCACCAACTCACTGATGTGGCACACAACTGACAGTTCATTGTCATGCAAGCAGTCCGCTGAGAACCTGTCCCTTGCACCACACCAACCTCATAAGCTTAAGGAAATTCATATTCCTGTTTTCCCATATCACCCCTTCTGTTTCTGTGGTGTGAAGAGCAGCAAAGGAATGGTTCGAAAGCCTGGACCGAAGCAAGGTAGCCTGTTCTTTGGTTGTGGCAACTGGACTGCCACTAGAGGTGCCCGCTGTCATTACTTTGAATGGGCATCTCCTTGACTAAGATTGGAAAACCTGTTTAGGTTTCCTCTCCGCATCCTATAGTCTATCAGGATGTACTATGTAGAAAAAAATGACAAAAAAAAAAAAAGAGATGGAAAGGAAGTTAGTTGTTGTCTCCTAGTGAACAAAATTTAAATAGTTGGCTTAATTCTTGGAGAGTTTGGGAAAACATTGAAGTGGTAGTGGAGCTACAATTTGTAA
>Ga0307509_10007128_pt1 | contig 14732 bp, 15 predicted proteins | sample 10_EM_MG_FD_202245 | JGI IMG/M metagenome (GOLD analysis project Ga0307509, IMG submission 202245) | Populus trichocarpa ectomycorrhiza microbial communities from riparian zone in the Pacific Northwest, United States - 10_EM | ecosystem: Host-associated > Plants > Roots > Unclassified | place... | reverse complement strand
GTGCAGGTTCAAAAAGGATTCCACCAACACGCAAGATACCTCGAAAGAGGGAGTTGTCATATTCTCCCTTGCCGTTATCGCATCTAAATCGCGAAATTGGCCAGTTCGGAAAAGCTGTTTCGACCCGTGCCTGAAATTCTTGAAAGATTCTCGTAATCTCAATGGATTCCTTCAACCGCAGAAAATAGCCATATGCCCAGCGCGTATAATCATCAATGTAGAGGATGAGATAACGGGATCCGGACCATGACGGGTCCCAACCGGGCCACAGAGATCGGAGTGAATGAGCTCAAAGGGCCTTGATGCTCTGGCTACAGGAAGTCGGACGAAGGTGCGCTGATGCTTTGCTTCGATGCATGTATGGCAGGGTGGAATATCGCCGACGGGGAGACCGGTGATGGAGGAAACGGCTTGAAAGTTGAGATGGGCCAGTCGTTGCTGCCACAGGGTAATTGGGACTCCGGCATTAGTGGCAGTGGAGTTGTTGGCGGCATTCGCATGGAGAGCATGAGCCTGTCTAGATAGAGGGAAGAGTGCTGGGAATTTGATGGCACCGGTGACGACCGCTCTTCCAGGACCCGCGAGTTCCCAGACCAAGTTTCTAAGTTGACCTATGGGTATCTGGGAACCTCCGTCAAGTATTGAGATCATGCAGGTATCTTCGGTGAAGGTAATACGATGGTGGGCAGATAGTTGGCCAACCGACAGAAGAGATGACCGAAGATTAGGGGCATAGAGAGCCTGAACGTCTAGGGCCAGTACTTCGTGGCTTTGATCATTCTTGAAGAGGATTCGTACAATGCCTACGCCTATGGCATTGATCGACGAGTTGTTGCCCATATGGATAGGAATAGTGGCGTTGGGCTTGAAGGCTCGATATGAAAACAATGCATCGCGATTCCGACAGAGGTGGTGGGTTGCACCCGAATCAATCAACCAGTTGGAGATTTCAGCTTGCAGGGTATCTGATACCTTTAACTCGTTCGATGAAAGGGAAATTACATTGGTCAGAAGGGCTTGAACAGAGACGAGGACTGGGTCAGCGGTAGCCGGCATGGCTGAAGCTTGTGAGCTCCCGGAATTCTTGTCAGTACTGTCATATCTTTTGCTCTTCTGATGTGCATCCATTGCCTGTCTCCCCCTCTGACGAGAATTACAGTCACGTCGCGTATGCCCATGGCGACCACAATGCCAGCAGGTGACGGACGAGGAGCGATCATCTGCACGACCGCCAACGGAGCTGTTGGACCTGGACCAGGAGTTACGATAGCCACCGCGATCACGACCGCGACCACCACCGCGGAAGCTGCGACCTTTCCCGCGAAGCCCAGAATTGCTGCTGTGAGTCGAACTGACTCTCGAGTACAAAGCAGAACCAGAAGTAGCGGTAACGTTCGAAGTAGAGGCCTCTGGGGCCTTGATCCGGAGGGTGGCCTCGTACTGCCGGATAGAGGTAATATAATCTGTGACGGAAAGATTTGCCTGCTGGTGTAACAACTGAACCGTGGTGTCATAAGGATCCGGCAAAGAGGAGGTCAAACGAGAGATGAAAGTAGGATCGGTAATGGCCTGATCGGTCGAGGCAAGCACATCCTTGAAATCCATCAAGGCCGTGATGTAGGCACTAACAGATGAGTAGTCACTGTACTTAATACGATTGAACTCACGGATAAGACCCTCTCTCCCTGCCCGAGAGGCGGCAGTATCGAACTCGGCAGCAAGTGCCGTCCACATCGCTGCTGGGGAGCGAGGAATACGCCGAAGAAACGCTTTCGCCTCAGGACCGCACGAGTTATAAATGAAAGTGACGGCGAGGCTTTCGCGGCGATTGAAATCGAGGAGGCGAGCATGCTGGTTGGCCGGCGGGGCAACTTCGTGACCAAGGGTGATTTCAAGGGCCCCGGCCCCCTGCAGAAGGTACTGAAGGTCCTGGGACCACTGCGGGTAGGTTAACTGACTCAACCTGGTAGCTTCACTATATTTACAACGGTAAACAGAATCGTCTTTGGCTGCCGAGAACTTCGAAAGAGACATCGAGAAGGTTGGATGGAAAAAAAATGATGTTAAGTATAGAAAGATAGGTAGACAGATAGGTAGAAGATTCAATATAAAGCGCGAGGAATAAATTGCAGACGGAAGGCTACAATAGGCTCATAACCTGTTGAAACAGTGAGAATGGAACGATGGTTTTGGAACTGGTTGAGTGACGAGAAGAATGATGAATTGCTTGATTGACTTCTCAGTAGAGAGCGAACTACCCAGACTATCTACTGTTGAGAGCGAGACACAAATTGTGAGTAAATCAACAGTAGGAAGTAAATAGAAACAAAGAGAAGAAAAGAAAGGCAAGGAGGTATGTTCAATAGTACCAATATTGTAAGGGGGTTTTGAGATGGCGATCAAGACTAATGCAAGGAGAAAATCAATAGTGCGAGTGATACTACAGTAGCGCCAGAAGCATATTTCAACACTACCTAGGGATAATTACACGAGTGATTTCTTGTGATGAGGGATTATCAATCCCCAAGTTGTAGGGTTGCTGGTCACGGATGTACAATAAAAGCACCTTACTTGCCTGCACATCACGAAGCGTACAACAAAGGGACACTGTAATAGTTACAATACTTGCGGCTTACTGTAACCTCGTTCAGGGCATTGCGTTCAAGTGGGGCGTAGCTAGTATTATAAACTTGATACTCACTGATACTAAGTGCGAGAGACATTTCAAGATAGAAATGAATCACAAGCCCCAAAGCTACAATGTACAAGGCAATCAATAGGGACAGCGTATCTTACCAGAGCGAAAACAACTAAAATGGCTATAGCCTTTAGGGCCAACAGCTGCCTTCCTAAGACAAAAGAAGTAAATGATTTTTATTATTATTATTATTATTATTATTATTATTATTTTCCTTTCTTGATTTATTTTTATTTTTTAAACCAACCTCACTTCGCTTCTGCTACCCGCCGATCGCCAACCTTTAAGGTCTAGAGTCGGATTCTACCACCTCGTAGCAGGATTGTTAAACCCCACAGCCCTATTGATGAAGGCCAAGTTCTCCAATCTCCCAGTCCCCATAGGGCAGGATTTGAGAAATTCTCAGTTTTCCTGCCCTACATGACGGATCGTTCAACAATAACTGATTGTCATCGTGGATTGAACTCCTGGGCTCCTGCTAATTGCGACAGGAGTATTAACCACTGCGCCAGCTAGGTATTTCATGAAAGGTCAACTTGGGAACTAATACTTATCCTACTGGAAGCCCGATTTCTGGATTTTTAATGGTGTGTCTTCCTAAGTTGTTGGTAGGTTTCAACGGAGGTATCTTTTTCTCCGCGGATGTTTGATAAGAGATTCTCCGTGGTTTTGAAACAGAATTGGTGCTTCGCGCGCTTCTTACAGCCGTTCGATACGATATTATGAAACTACTGTGCCAAGAACCTAATCTATAGTCTACTACAAACATTTCAATTATAGCCCACATTCACTGAGTCGTATTCAACGCCTATATGCCCAATAGAAGTGTAGTCAAAATGCCAATATTGAGCAAAACTGGTACTTAACCTAGGGGTTATGTTAAAATGAAACAAAATCCTGAGGAACTCATGATCATTAAAATATGGTAAAGTCTGGAATGCCTAGCCTCAAGGCCATCTACCGAGAGCTTCCTTGCATTCCTGGTTGTAGGGTACTTTCGCTGTTACAAGCTAGGACGTGTGTGTGTCTGTGCTGCGCCAGTGTGTGAGCCTTTGTCAATGGCTTTGAGTCCCCCCATGAAAAGCATAATGATGGAACTACCCTGGCCTCTCGACATCGAAACCCCGCGATTTACTGGCGATGTTCCCCATAGTGAGAGAGTAGTTGTGTATTTTGCTTATGGAGAAGTTTTTTCATATTAGTGAAATCATCAATTAACGCTAATAAAACTATGGGTCCTGCATGGCTGATTTCTCCCCAAGGGACGGTTAAGTGTGTCCAAGAGCTGTCAACTACCATCCAAGGAGCTCGGAATCCTAGTACCCGCCGTGAATAGTGGCAGGCAGGCAGTCGTCCCAGCCTTTGTGCCTCACCAGGCAGAAATTTTCTGCAGGCCTCCGAGTGATTAATCATGATTATCGTGATTCTGGGAGCCCCAAGGCGTGTGTATCTGTTGAGTATGCATCGACAAGCCCTGCGCCCACGAGGCTATGTTGGGGTTATATGCTAACTTCTCTACTATCTTTCTTGATTGCGAAAGTTGGAAAACCCCAGGGCGCAGATGTTGGCCAAGATGAGGAGCTTATTTCGCCCGAACAGTCGACTCAGCCTGATAACCCGGTTCAAAAAAGATATGAAACAGTCTGCAGCCCTCAATAGTCAGGACGAAGAGTTCCAGAGGGCCATGCGGCTGTATACGGGCCATAGGGGAAAGTGTTAAGGATTTCATGTTGGTGATGATACTAAAGCTGTGGGAATATCCCTTGGTTTTCGAACGGGAATTATGGATATATCCTAGGCATAGACTAGCAGAAGGTAGCTTTATACATTACATCTTAATAGCAAATATTTGCAAATACCTGCAGGTATCTGTAGGTATCTACGGTATTTGAAGATATTTGCGGGTATCTGAAGACATTTGTGCCCCATTGACAAAATATTTACTCACTGCGTGGCTACGCCGAAAAACTGCAAGGGCTGCAGGGCATCCTACAAAGCCTGGATCAGTCTCACTTTGGCCTGCCCTGGACGGAGTGTATATCTGCAGGTTATCTGAGGTCCGCCTGTCCGCCTGCAGCACACCCTGCTTTGTCGAACCCAGATCAACACTCTCGTGAAGTGGAAGTCGGTTGGCAGCCTAAAGGCTAACACGCCTGGGAGTTGGATATGCTGTACCTATTGGTCTGCGGATGAGTTTCTAGCTAGAACACCAAGAGGAAATTAATATCACAATAGTGCTTACCTAGCTGGCTAGCAATACTCGAGTACAGGGCGAACTACCTAAAACACACTTTAGGGCTCCACGAACAACGGCTGTCCACCTAGTTCAATCTGTTATTGTAACTGTGATGCCTGTAATGGGTCAAGGAGTATTATGCATTAAGTGGGGTGTCACTTCATGCTCAGCCTTGGACCCTGAGCGCCTGCGTCGGCATCTATCCCCCTCGAACCCCCGTAGGTGAGAACTAGTCACTAGCATAGTAATGGCTGTGGGGAAGCTTTCCCCAACCCCCTCCTAAATTGATTTCACAGCTGCTACAGCGCCATGTTTTTCTCCAACAGTTAACAATTGGTCATCATACCACCAGATTAAAACACAAGAAGCTGTGGGGGGAAACGATACGAATACATTCAGACAAAAAACAGATTCTTCTTCTATTGCCAGCCGTGCACAACTCCATATTGAACTCCTGGCTGATTAGGCCTTGTCCTGTTCATAGTACCATCTCCAGTGAAGCGAGGTTCTCCCAAAAATGCGCCTATTGTGAATTGCCTCTATGCCTTCAAACGTAAGTGCAGGCTAACTTATAAGGCAAGCATGTGTGCGCCTGCCTTACTTGCATAGAACATAAAAAAAACCCCCGACCCTCCATAATGATGTATCAGCCCGGCCACACCAAGCAATAATAAATATACTGCCCAAGAAGCCTACAAAAACGCTCTCTGAACGCTATCTCCTTGGAATCCCTAGGGGAATGCCGATAGTGCGAGGACCACAATTCCACAACACCATATTAAGCCAAGCCGTACAGGGAGTCGCCATTCTGCTCACAACTTAAACTTATATTCCTTGTTAGCACTCAGCCTTCCCTCCCTCACCTCTATATAAAAGAGTTCCTTCTTTTGTTCGACAACAGTCGATACAACGAACTCACCTTAAGCCAAAGGTAAGTATCAAGCCAACACCCTACTGAGTTTTGCAGCCACAGACCCCTTACCATTACAGCAAGTTTTATTCAATCTAAGAACAGAGTAGGGCAAAACAACTATCTCGTATTCATATGGGAACTTCGAGAATTCGGGAGGGGAACCCCCATTTTCGGCCACTTCATCCTAGCCCCTAGGTAAGGATATGGCGAACGATGAGCTAAGTGATGAATTACTAGTAGTGCCTCTATACCACCTAGTCAGCCGAACAATCGATCAATCAATCCCTCGAGCACGCGCCTAGTGTAGCCCATGAAAACCCCCCCGAGAGTATTCCCGGCAAGAACGACATTGTTTGTTTCGCAAATACATTAGACGCTTGATCAAACATCAAGTGAGTCAAGATATCCCATTTCCACCCTGACAAATTACTTCTCAAAATGTTGACATTATGACCCGAGCTTGAAATCATCTCAAGTCACAGATAGCACGAACGAACCTATGTCTAGAATTCCTCTGAAGGAGGAGAGTTAAAAATAAAATAAAAACCCCTTCCCTATTCTACAATAATAGAAAAATCCTTAATCAGAGGACTAAAATTTATAACAAGTCAGATTCAATGCAAAGGCAAAGACCGTCAGCCCCTTAGATACCATCAACATCCAAGACCCCTCAACATTCAAGTCCCCGAATCGAAGCATATGTTCACATGCACCATAAACCTGAAAATCTCCGTGGACAAACGGATGGCTCCTCAAAGAAAGGTTCGGTGTCTACAAAATGGAATGAAGTCTTGTGGGAACAGGGGGGCAGCGACGAACACAAAGACAAAACAAACCGAAACCTCAAGTCCCAGAATTGAAGCGAACCTCAGCCGAACCCAGCTTCGGCCTGTTAGAGGCTTTGGTAAACTCTCAAATAACCAGAAAATCACGAGCTTCTTCTGAGGCCGACACAAAATCGTACATCCAAACACCTCAAGAGTTCGACAATAAGCCTCAAGGCACTCCAGACCCAACGACCAAACCTATAGATTCATTGCCCCCAGGGGGCCAAAGATCCGGAAATACCCTGATGAAACTTCTGTACATTGGCGGGAGGGAGAAGCTTCTAGCAATTATCACTCTTCTCCATGAAACCCTGCTAGGAGGGGTTTCATCCATATATACTGTGCAGGAAATTAATACCATCAGAGATATCGAAGACAACCTCGAAGCTTATTCCCCTCGGGGAGCACTGCTTGGAGATCCATAACCCTCTACCGAATATCAAGCACCAAGGAATACGCGGACACTCCTATAGAGAATTGCAATGCCCTCACCAATAGCCCTAGAGTCTCATACAGAAAGAGGGCCTTGAGGCAATCATAGGCAACATCAGCGAACTTTCCACAAACACAAGTTTTCAGCACCTTCAACACCAACCCCCCCTCCCGACAGAGGACGAGGTGCCTAAAGGCCTTCATGTGCATATCCCCGACCGCCTTGAAATCGAATAAAACAAAATCAGAAGCTATCACGCTGGAGAGGCCCTCTCTAGAAGCTCTAGAAGCCCTAAGGACTCCCTCAAATATTGATGTCCATTTCCAGCGCTTCGAAAGAGAGGAGTGATGAAGGATCATAATATTATAGGTAAAACAATTATCTCACCCAAATAGCAAAGTCTAAAGCTCTACGGTTTCATTCATGAGGTGTCATGCACCAGAAACTAATTCACTAGAGGGGCTTCCACGAATGGCGAAAAATGTTATACTCTGGCACCAACTCTGCAACTTTCCGAGTGATATTATATGATCAACCCGAAGCCCGGATGGACAGGGGTCCTAGGAGAACCCCTAACACTCAAGCTAAGTATTGCATACAAATTTTGAATAAAAAGGCTAAACAGCATGGGTTGTAATAACTAACATCATTCGCATAATTCCAAGGCGGCGCTCAGCCTTGTTCCGCCTTTGAATAGCTGCCATTTCGCCTCAACTTGCACGAGCACAAGCCCAAACACTGAAGAAGGCGCAGTACCGCACTTAGATTACCGGTGGACGGTGGTGTGCGGTAACGACGACGCCAAGTGCAAACAGGCACTATCCCTAGGCCCGAATGATTGGCCTAATAATGACGACGGGCGATGGAGTGACTGCTCGACCATACCATGCCAGCACTGATTATGCGGGGACGCGGGGATCCAGGTACGTCCCGAACAGCCAGAAATAACTCCCGTATTATAGAACTGTGAAGGTACACACCATGCAGTGGATGACGATCTAGGTGCGACGATCCACGAATATGGTAAACGATAACATACTAAATGGGCTTTGTTAAATAACCTGGTTTGTGTCGCCTCCTAACCGCAGCACCCACCACCACCACTAACCCCAGTAACGGAGTCTAGGTACTCGAGTACGAGTACAGTCAATAGTATATCGAATTGAACCACTAATGGAGTCCGGCATGAAGTTCCCACCGATAGATTAGCTCTTCAGCGGAATACCGCATTCTGCCACATTCCACCGTACTCTCATTCTAAGCGCAAACCCGAGAAATCTCCCGAATAAAATCTGCCCAAAGGATCCTACCGAAAATCCCCAGTTCTCCTTCCAAGGGGCCCAGAAAAAACCCCAACCGAGTGACCGCCCATGCAACTCCGGGTGGCGCAAACGCCTCAACCGCCCAACCAGATGAAAGTTGGCCTCTTGTCGACCAGCCATCAACCAAAACCTCCCCCCGAAAAGAAGTTCTATCATGAATAATATTATACCAATATTCTCAACCACGAACACCAATCCACCTCTACCTCTTCACACACAACAATAAACGTGAAAGAGAAGCGATCAATCGCCCTTGAGCAAACATGGCGCGGCTAGGGATTCTGATCCTCCTCTTGGGGGAAATAGTCACGAGATCGGGGGTCTACGGAATGTTTAGCGTTCACGACGACTTATTAGCGTTTCCACAAGTATTCTAATCCCCGTGTCTATTTACGTCTTTTTTTCTTCCTACTTTTTCTTCTTCTTTTACTGAGGGGTTGAGCTGGGCATATAGCACGAAATTAAATTCCGCGACGGCGTTATTCTTGAGGAAAAAGCCAAAGAGCGGCTTTCGTCGGCACCAACCATATCTTCAAACGCTCGATCGGAGGCCACGAGCGTAGCTGGGGAGGGTGCGAGCTCGGACACAGCAGGAAATGAAAGAGAAGGAGAGGAAAGCCATGATGCGGAGACTTACGAAGCATTATGGCTGAAAGGACGCCGGTACCTATGCTCTGTGCCCATCGTCAAGCCAGCGCCACCCATGAATGCAACGGAGAAGGAGCTATCCAGGGCAGCGGAGGAGAAGGAGCTCGTCAGGGCAACGACGAGGGGGTGGGAATTGTTGTCTGATCTTGAGGGGCAATGTTTATACTTTGTACGCTCTCCTTACTATATTCCCGCCACCTCTATTTGCTTTTGTATATTGACGTGAAGGTGGCATGGCAGGTCTCCGGCTGGTGGAGTTACTCATACTGCCACAACCACGAAATTCGCCAATTCCATCAGAAGCCACCACAGAACGGCGTGAACACCTGGCCGCCGGCGGAAGACTCGACTACACCGTCGTACATCCTCGGGAAAGTCTCCCCCGAAGCTGCGAAGCGCACAAAAGGCCAAAAAGGCGAGGGCACGGAGTTGCAGGCCACTGGAGAATTGAGATTCTTGGTGCAGAAGCTTGGAGGAGGGACTACGTGTGACCTCACTAGGAAAGAGAGGAAAATCGAAGTTCAGGTTAGTTCAGTTGTCTGGTATACGCTTGGATTGGAAAGCGGGGATCTCGGGATTATTTCATGTCGAGAGGAATCGGCCAGCGTTATGGAAGGAAGCGATATTAACCCATGCCTGGAAAATAGTTCCATTGCAACTCCCAAGGCTCCGACCGCATCGGCTGGATCAAGGAGGTCTCCATATGCTGTTATCTGATGGTAGTCTACACCCCTCGCCTCTGCAACGACGTAGCATTCCAACCTCCCCGAGAGGACCGCGCAAACAGCATCTCCTGCCAGGAGATTATGACGCCAGGCCAGATGGAGTTATACTACGCAAACAAGGCCACAGAAGAGGAAGGCAAGGCCATGAAGGTGTTCAAGAAACCTCAGGAACTAGACGCCGGTGTCGACGAAGCGAAGAAATCCGAGATTAGAACTCTTGGGGGTGTAGTTCTAAGGGCTGCAGATGATCCGCTCACTGATGACGATATTGAGATTATTATTCACCACGAGATGATATAATCTTCCCCCTTCAAACTTCTGACTTTGTGTTTTTTTCTCTCTTTTTTTTTTCTTCGTTTTTTTTTACGGATGACTGGAGTTTGCCCCGGTGATTATACTGTACCATACGGATATTGTTTCGTGGATTTGCATTGGATTGTTTGTGCTGGCCAGTTCGTTCGCCAGGCAGTTTGTTAGGACCGGTTAGTGCTACAGCTTTTTACCTGAGAGCATCTCGCAGCTCTCTCCATCCCCAGCGCACGACGATAGTGTAGGTTAAATAAATCAATGGATTAGACGAAGAGTGGATTATATCAACGCGCAGGTAAGAAAAAACCTTTAGTATCGAACTCTATGTTTTTTCCCCCAAGATGGGGAATAAGGTTTGTGTTTGTGCTGCCATCATATCATAGCCGGAAAAGACAAAGGTGTCCAAAACCATCACCACAAAAATTACCCTTGACAAAAAGAAAAGAACTCCCAATCGATTTGATAGAAACCTCAAGTCACATATCCCCTCCTCCTCACAACTCCGTTGAGCACAGCCGTCCAACAAGTCCACTCCTCCCCTCCCTCTCCCTCCATCCCCATCATCCCTCCATCCCCATCATCCCTCCATCCCCTCCACCCCAAGTCTAAAGATATACCCCCTGCGTCAACAACCATCAGCCCTATCTTTCAACCCCTTCTTCTCCCAGCCAATCGAGCAATTCAAACTCACCTCCCTCGCCAACCCTCCCGCCGTCCATTTCGTTTCATCTCATCTCCACAACCCCCGCCCGTCCGCCGTGTCCCGCATGTACAGCTTTAACCCCCTTGCCGACTTTCGCGGCAGAGTCGTTGGCGTTCACGGCTAGGAAGTGGTATAGCACTATTAAGCCCATCATGAGCGTGCCAAGGAAGATTGCGATGGAGTTCAGTTGGGTGTCGGAGATCATCGCGTTTTTTTTTTTTGGTGTGAAGGTAAAAAAAGGGTTGCGTGGTTGGGAGTAGTTTGGGGGGTTGGTGAGAAGGAGGGAGCTGTGGTATCGTACATGTTCAGTACCTTCTTGCCAAGACTTTGGGGTTACAGGGGGAGTTTCGGGGAGAGGAGGCTTGTTTGAGCTATCCGCCCGGAAGCCGGTTTCGATGCTCGTGATTTGGAAACTTTTGTATGTCCTAGGTTTCCAGGTGCTATACACGTCCCCCCTAAGGACGTTCCTGCTTGTGATTGTGGACCACTTTGGCCCTGTTTTGCTCATGATCACTGCTAGTAGTGAGGTCAACTACACTGAGCTAAAACCATATCGTGATTCACGATTATGGCTACGGCACTTTATGCTTCCCACTTGCCCGCTACGGTACGGTGCTACGGTACTCAGTACCTACCAGCCGCTATCTCGAGCACAAGTACTGCACCCGGCAAGCTGTTTCCGTACATGGGTGAAAGGGTAGCGGGAATGTCTAAGACATTGAGTTTATTGCCATAGGAAAAATATAGCAACATGCTGCCACACTGTCTCGCTGTTCAGTGTTTCTACCCCTTCTTGCCACCACTAAAAGGACTTACTTGGCAGCCTTTGTACGGTACGAAAAACATCTCGCCCGTACTGTACGAGTACTACTGACTAGAACGGCCGAGTGGAAGTTGAACAGTAATGGTGGTTTCATCTCCCTCCCTCCCATACATAAGTGTCCAACGTCAACTCGGCCGTGCGAGTTATACAGCACAGTACAGAGCACAGAGTACAGCAACTTGTTTATGAAAATGGTACGGAATAGCCCACACGTGCTGACGATAATATATATCGCGAATGGGATTGGACAAGATACGGCATTCCAAGCTCCCTTCCTTCCTTCCTTCCTTCCCCCCCCCTCCCCTGGGGCCCCACTCCGGATTGGAGAGGATGCAGTACTATAAGTATAGTATATATCAGAAGAGAAGAAGAAGAAGAAGAAGAAGAAGAAGAAGTGTGATTAGGAAGTTACACTGCCGGTAACGTGCCGGTACTAGTACTGTTACCAGTGCTGTAAATAGATTTAGTACAACTTGCGTGCAGTACTGATAAGGCTTCCTTCGTTCCTTCCCATCTGCCATCTTTTTTTTTTTGTGAATTTTTTCCTGTTCTACCCCACCTGCTCATAGTACTATACGAGTACTGTACTGTACAGCACAATACTGTACTCACCAACCCCTCCTCCCTCTCCCTTTCCCCGTAAACCAAACACAACAACACCTATTGTATCAATCCACAGATTATCACAATACTTATAAACCTCGCACGTATCTCCACCCCTCTGGAACAAAAGAACAAACGGACCACCTAGCACAAACAAATCATACATATCAAGTGTTGGTACTGTACAGTACCTCACCTGTCTCTCTCTCTCTGTGTGTGCCCCTATCTCAACATCTGCGTGTGTATGTGTTGCGTTTCGTCTCGGATCATGTTATCCTACGCTAGCCGGTCCTATTATATATATCATACCTTGTGATACGGAATATGCATGGAAGGAAAGTTATGCTTCTTGCTCTCTCTCTCAGCCGCCCCGCTTTCAAGCCAACCATGAACTATGAACTGTGAACTATGAAATGGGTGCGGTAGGGAAAAGGAAAGGAAGGAAGGGTAACTTTTGTTCTAACCAACCACACAGCACAGCACAGCATGGGAGGGAGGGAAAGGGAGATGGGCATTGCTGGCGTTTCAGGTTTTTTTTGGGGAGGGAGGGACCGAGTGTGACATGAACTGTTACCGTGCGGGTACGGTGGTTTGTTTGGGGAGCGTGGGATTGGATTGGATTGGATTGTATGTGGTAGGTGGGTGTGGGTGGGTTAAGAGCACTTTGTTTTTGGTACGGTGGTAGGGAGGCTTCGTTGTGCTAGGGGAGCTCGTGCGTACGGTAATGTGCTGGGTGGGTACCAAGGGAAGGGGTGGTCGAGTACGGTACATACAGGGCTGGAGGGTGGTATTGGGGTCGGTGTATTGCGGATTGTTGTACCTGTGTATACTGTTTGTGGTTTATGTGCGAGTTCGGAGGGTGGGAAAGAGTACCTAAATACCAGTATAAGTGCGACACTTTTCTACATAACAGTATATACAAGTGTGAGAACTTGAGCAGTATTAACTGAGTCTTAATCGATATCTAGAATCAACTATGATACCAATGATCGGATGAGAGGACTAGCCGATTTTTAAAGTCTCCGGAATGTAGGTTACTCGCCAGGTTATGCCAAGACTCTACTTACACAAGGGTCACAAAGACCATTCTTACTCGGAAGCAGTTGAAGTCTGTACCATGTGGATAATAACATTAAGCGAAAGAATTGAGATGTATATAAATTTGTATTCCATCTCGATCTATGATATATCCTCTATATTAGATAATGATAGTTGCTTCCAGGTTCACTCTACTCAGTATCCTATAGGCCAGCCAGGCCAGGGAGTAAGTATGATATTTATTTCCTCTGTAAACATTGATACATTTAGTCAAGATACTGTAACGACCCTATGATAGGTAGCTACAATGACTATCACGTTAGCCCAAATGGTATGCCAAGTGGTAACCAGAGGTGGTATGGTCTCGTATACTTGGTATACAAATAGCTGGTTAATCTAGGACAAGGCCTAGGGAACAGTGGAGTAGTCTTGGGTACTCTATAAGGCAGGGGAACCTTTGGGGAGAGAGTTCGCATAGTCAAGAGAACTATGGGGACATTACACGGGCCTCCAAGACACTATTAAGTGTCGACTAGAGGACTTCTGAAGCAGTCAAAGGCATAAGAGGGGAAAGTTACTCTACATTAGGGATTTGACCATTATGCCCATGGATCCCAGTTACCCTACTGAGGAATCCAAGTAACCCTACCTTGACCAGCAAAGTCATCCTGGAACTTAGTGGTCAATTGCCTCACATTCAATGGACTCTTAGATGTTCATGAGTGCACACACATACAGGCAGAAAGGTTCGATATTTGAGTAATAGTGGCCCAAACATGCTGTTGAACTTGGGGGGTTATAGCTAACACTCCCCTCTGGCCCCAGCATTGGGACAGCGCGATATAGGCAGACGGCTGCATAGTTGCTTGTTTGCTTGTAAGAGGAGGCTATTGGAGCAGCTGCCGTAACACCGTATACGTCATCGCCATCCGTCCAACTGAATGTCGTTCACAGGATATATAATGGGAGTATGGGTAACCGCTAAATATAAAGTTGCACATAAATGGTCTCTCCAGCTCCTAGGAGTCTGTCTTTACCTACAAGTAGTAGAGTAGTCTTCCGAGAGGTACTTAGGTAGTCCCAGGAGGTCAGGGTGCTTTCAGGACTAATGCCTAAGTAACCAGCCGGAACCTTCTCCTCTTGATTTGTAGCATTACTATGGGTTGTCAGTGGATGGTAGAGTTATGAGTCACAGGTTGGCTATGGGTAGCGCCCATTTAGCCAACCATCGGCTACATATCACCAGGGGAGCTTGCATGTCAATTTATCATATTGGATAGTCGCGTAGATTAAATGATAGACTGTATAGCTTGTATAGAAGAAACTACCACTGGGCCAGTGAGTCCACCACCTAGGTATTGACTCCGGTTGTTGTCATAACAGTTAGCCACTGGTATGACTTTGATAGGAAGAGTTTTTCCACCTGCGGTTGTATTGGAGATGCATTGCAGAAA
>Ga0307509_10007127_pt1 | contig 14734 bp, 16 predicted proteins | sample 10_EM_MG_FD_202245 | JGI IMG/M metagenome (GOLD analysis project Ga0307509, IMG submission 202245) | Populus trichocarpa ectomycorrhiza microbial communities from riparian zone in the Pacific Northwest, United States - 10_EM | ecosystem: Host-associated > Plants > Roots > Unclassified | place... | reverse complement strand
CTCGACGTATCTGAGGCAGACGGGATCGGGCTCGAATTCCAGGTAAGCTCTCGACTCTCAGCGCACCATTGTTCTCCTCCCCGAATCCCCATCCTGATTTTCTTTCTAGTACAATACGGAGGATCGCCCGCTGCCAAACAGGTTCCTTTCGATACAGGCCGTCCCTCAGTCGTCGTTCCGACCCACATTTCACAACAAAGGAGCAGCCAGCCCAGTCACTGGTCCAGGCGAAGGGCCCGCACCTGGCAGCACTGGCCCAGGAGGGGCATTTACGGGCTTCGGTGGCGGTGTGCTCAGTGGTGGTGGGGGCAGTGGATGGCGCACGAAGCGCGCTGGCGGTGGTGCATCCTAGGAACGCGACTCGGATACGTATACATATCTACGCTTGTAAGTAGGCGGGGCGTCGAAAGTTCCGTGTCAAGATGAATGTAAGCAGTTGTATCAGTTGTATCTTCTGTTCCCCCCTTCTCTCTCACCTATCCTGTCCCTGCATCTGTCGCAATGAGCTGCCGTGTTGCGCCGATCCCTTCCCCTTTTGATTCCTGTGATGATCATGTCTTTTAGTCTGGCTCGCTTATGGCGACGAGTGATCGGACGGGTAGGGTCCGCGTATCGATTGGAGGGAGCGATGACGTCTTGTAATGTAGTGCAGATATTCGTGAACGCGTTACAGTATGTGATGTACTGGTATTATTAGTACGACGCAGGCACCTGTCAGGGTTTTCACCACAGCACTGGGTCATTAACCGAATTCAACCACGAGTAAATTGGCTGTGAGACTAGCGTAACTTAAGAAGCAGGGACCACTTCTGATGGAGGCGTAACCCATGATGGTCCGCTGCCTCGAGGGGGTGATTATATGGTGATACGCGAAAGGCGGTGGGTGATCTTCGAGTATTGAGATCCGAACTCGAGCCTCGAGGTGCTGCGCGGCGGCCGGCCTGTACACTTACTGTACAGCAGTACAACAGGTGGAGAGGCGAACGCCAACCCCTCGAGTCGCAAAATGAATTCGGGTGCACCGGTCCGTATCCCGGTATTTGACTCAGCCCAGCCTTGGCCCGGGTTAGACCGTACGAAGTACTACGTTGGCCTTCAAGTTGTTGCATGTACTGTACCTCCACTCCGCATACTATGCCCTACCCGCATTTTGGCACTCACCCGCATTTCGGCAGTTACAATCCATCATGAACTGTCGTGCAATTTCGCAGTAAGGGAGAGTCAGTTGTGACAAATGCGTGACAAACGCAACTTTGAGTCTCTGATGGAATGCTGAAATGGGTAGGGTCGATGTGACCCCCGTGAAGTTTATTTCTTTTCTTTACAGGAAAGTGGTATCGGTTATCCGTCTCGTCTGCGGAGACTTTTATCACGTATTAATTGATCGCTGCAAGGCGATGACCCATGCTGTGATGGCTCACTGCGACAGCCTACATCCAGCCTTCGCAAAGGACTCAGACATGATTGGTCCGAGTGATGGGTTGATCAATGACCCCTTTCTGGACAGCTGGAAAAAAAAAAAAGTACGTCTGAGAAAGAGGCTAACACCGATGACAATACTCAAGTTCAGTTTAACTCCAGGCATCACTAACCTTGGCGCATTTTTGGCTAAGCCGAGATCATGTGGCCTAGGTTACTAGAGAAACACGGGTCGCAAAATACATGGCCTTAAATGGAATCTAGGATTTACCCCGCCGCAAACAATCGCCAAGCCAGTCTGACTGAAGAATGGTGAATAGGTGGGTGAGGAAGCCACAATGAAATGAAGTGTCACTCGAACTGACCTCTCAGAGTCTCACCGGCATACAAACGGTAAATAACATGATATTCACATCACGGGCATTTTGTATACCGGGGCTGACCCCTCGGAGGTGAGCGGTAGGAGTGCGCCAGGAAGGTCCACTTTGACCCCATGCCAGAAATCCGATTCTAAAATATGTGATGAACTCCCTGAGGACCCCAAATTATTGTCCGTCCGCAGAGAGTCCATCATCATCTGGGGCATCCGCCAAATTGGCTATTGCGGCTCGTATCGGCGCGTTATCATATGATTCCCCACTGTTCAAGAATCGGCTGGTCGGCGGTGGTCATACTGCGGCTATCTGAACTTCCGTCCCGCCTCCATTACAGGAGACTTCTGCTCGCTCTTCTTCAGGCGCGGCGAAGAAGATAACCGAAGACCTGCAAATGTTCCAGGCCCTTGGAGCTTCATTCATCCCTCGTTAATAAAGGCGGCATTGAAATAGCCAAAATGGGGGTTGGTCGCTCAGGTAATGACACTCTTTCCCGAGGACATCGGGATCCTCTTTCAGATTCTCGAATGGTGCGGTCGATGTCCAAGCTCCCGGATCGCTTCCGGGTAGGGGTTGGTCTATAGGTTCACCAGCGGGTCGTGCAACTGAAGCTTTATAATGCGAACCCACCATCTGAAGTTCTGTAAGAAGGGAGAACGTATGCGCTCAAGAACGTTAGCCTGCTAGACCAGTCCCTGAGTTTGTTTTCACTCTGGTCTTGTCTAATCTACTTGATGAAAACCATTCGTCTCTCGCTGAGCCTTTCTCACACGAAGAAACTTCGGTCTCCATGGGGAAACTCCCACATTCAGCTCATTCCGAGAAATGGGGAGTCCTTCACGGATCAGTTCATTTAACTCAACAATGAATGTAGGTTATGGTGGGGTAAATGGGTGCACGCCACGCCACAATTCATAGTTTTGCTCCGTTCGGCCGCAAGAGTTGTTCTTCTCGGGGTACAATTGGGCCGACGACGAGACCCGAGATATGGTCCATGATCCATGAATGGAATACTCGCACACAAGCAACAAACCACCAATTATCCGGTACTCATACTCAATCGCTCGCAATCATTCCAGTAACCCGATAAAGAATGCGTATATTTATTTATTGCTGATATGGAAATATGCGGATTGTATGCAAGGATGCAAGGTATCTCGACGAGAGTGAGTGGCTACAGGAACGGCGGCACAAGTACCGAATATGAGAAAGCGACGCAAAGGACGGCATCGCGTCGACGTCGACCGGTGTATTAAACCAAGAAAAAAGCAAGATGCTCCAAGGTTTCCAGAAAACATAGATATAGCGGCTATGGCTAGATAAGTTAAGGGGGGACCTGGTTCGTTAATCACGAGGTCCCAGCTCAGTGAAAAATGCCAAAAAGAAAAGATGATAAGAAGAGATAAAGAACCCTGTGTACAGCCCGAGCGCCCGGCGTCGAGGTCAGGGTCGTACTGATACCGCTACGCCTGGCATCATAAACTGAGGTGGATTGGCGCCCGCGTTGCTCATCTGCCGTGGGCGCTTAAGTGCGGAGCGCAGTGGAGGCTTGGGGACGAGTCGATGGTGCATGTCGATGCGCATGCCCTCTTCGTTCATCCAACCTTCGCCGTAATCCGGATAGCTGGCGAGGTCCTGAGGGTACTCCTGTCCCGGCGGTGCGGGCTTGTACTCTCCCATGTTCGTCCAGAGTTGGTCCCTGTGGGGGAGGAAAACAAACACCGGGAATCAGTACCACCATCATCGTGCGAAAGAAAAAAAAAAGGGGGGGCAGTGGGATAAGGAATACGCACCCGCGACGATTGTGCCAGCCTTTGCGCCGTTCGTGCATAGGGATCGGAGACGGACAAATCAGATTCTCGTCATTGAATCGTACACGTGTGGACACGAGGGTGCCCTGACCACGCGGCGAAGATTCTGACGCGCGGCGTACGGGGGCTTGAGGAGCAGGGATCGCCATGGGTAGTGGATCCGTAGCCCTGCGTACGGGAGCGGGGGGTTGGGGAGCAATGTTCATGGAGTTGCGGTGAATGGCCGGCGGTGGTTGAGGTACCACGAGGACCGAGTCACGGCGTCCGGACTGGGAGGCGGAAGACATGGGGTCCCAGGATACGGGTTGAACGGATGGTTGGGAGGGAAGGGTGACCGATTCGCGGCGCGAGCGTTGCATGGATGAGGGTGCTGGGGGAGACGACGAGTCGCGGCGGGACCTTCCCGTGTACGCGGGTGGGCCGGATGGCTGTCCCGACATGGTCGAGTGAGCACCAGGTGACGACGACAGGCCGGGGGGGAGAAGCAGTCGTTGGTCTCGCTCGAGGGATGGGCGCCGGGGGATCACAGCAAGTCCACCATAGCTGTGATCATGCCGCTGCTGCATAGAGGGGGGGGTCTGGAGCGCAAGGCTGTCGCGAGGCATGGGCGTCTGCGGGTCCTGAAGGCGTTGTACGGGCGCAGGTGGCCGCGTGGGACCAACGATTCCTGTTTGTTGAGAGATCGTGGGTGCCCGCGGGGTAATCATAGTGGTCTGGGGCTGTGGGGGTAGGAGGCGGCGGTCCTCTGGGACAGGGGCTGGACGCGATGACATCATAGAATAATACCGGCCAGAATCCTGGCCAGGGTATGGACCCTCTGTGATCGTGCTATCGGTGTCCGAGTCGGAGCCTATGTGCGACGGAGAAAGTTAGGACAATCGAAGAAAAAAAAGGAGCACATTAAGGGACCCACACACCTTCTGGTAAAGCCACAGCAATAACTCCCGTGTTGTAATTTTTTTGAGCCTCGATAAGAGCTGGCAGATTAGGCGGGACGATTCGGGAGGGTGAATGATCCGAGGCCTCGGAGTCAAAGTCGTCACGTCCCATACCATAGGTACTCTGAAGCGTCTCTAGACTACTCCTCGCGAGAACGGAGGCATCGTCTGGTGCAGAGAAGAAAGAGTCGTCGTCGTCATAGAAGTCGGATTTTGATGAGACGGAGGCTTCATACACGTATGCGTTCTTTGCACCGGAAGGGTAGATACCAAACTTTCGCGAACCGTTAGGAGTTTTCTGCTCGTACGCGCTGTCGATTGCGGAGCGGTGAATGTAGTTGGAGGGGTTAAAGAATGTGTCTATGGGAGGCGTGGGGACTTTTGAAGCGCTGGGAATCCGTGCGAGCGCCCCGCTTGATTTCTGTTCAGAAACGGCAGGACCATTGTAGGAGGTGGGAAGGTTCGTAGTGTTATCGAAGACACGAAGAGCCCTGCTCATCACGAAGTTCTGAGATATGAATCAGCGGTATCCAGGGTAGAAGGGAGGGGTCGGCTGCCTACCTTGGCGGGCACACTACGAGAGATTCTAGAGGACGCCATGGCATGAAGAGGCGTAGTTAAATGTTAAATGGAAAGGGTTGACGTTGGGTTGAGGGGGATTGTAAAGTGACCGAAGCGAAGAGGGTCTTAAGGTCCAAAGGGAAGGCCAACCCGTTGGCCCACTATGTCACGCTTGTAACACGAGTACGCCTATTAGGGGGAGAGGCGTTGATAGGCATCTAAAATGTAAACCCAGAAAGGAGTGCTGCATACACGCGCCAACAGCGAGGAAAACCGATCTCACACTCTCGGGTGTGACATGTCGGAATTCTGAGGCTGGACTGTAGCTGTAGGACTGGAACATGAACCTGATCGTGAAAAGCCATGAACCTGACCGTATTTTGCTATGTATGACGGACATTCTCAGATCCGATACCTGTCAGATTCGAGGGTGAGATCGGTCATGGAAGACGCCACGTGATGGTTTCCCACGCCTTGGAACGACGCCGACGACGCGAATGCGAATGAATGAGAGAGTACAGCTCAACGCTGGTCAGGTCTCGGAGACAAGCCACGTCAGGGAAGAACAACGATAGGGCAGCTTCACATCCTTCGAAGACAAGAACCTTCTTTCTGGGTTGTGGGTAGATCGAATCGTGGCTATTGGTCGCGACTACCCTATCCTATCTCGCTGCCCTGCCCAACCAGTTTGCTAAAATCCCTTCCTTTCTCTTCACCTGGACCCACCGAATATGCAAGCGTTACATCAGGAACTTCTTCCCCCGAGTGGTGTAGAGTTTGCCACAACTCTCAGACTTACCCCGTCTACTCTCCCGGAAGCCTTCCCATTCTCAACTTCGACCTCACACGACCAACCTTCTGCAAGTGCACTCTACAACCTCGTCGTCGCTCGCGCAAACATTCTACGTGTATTCGAAGTTAAGGATGATCCCGCTCCGATATCACCCCAACTAGAAGACGAACGACAACGCAGGGCCGATGTGCGGAGAGGTACAGAAGCAGTTGAGGGAGAGGTCGAGATGGACAGACAGGGCGAAGGTTTCGTCAACATGGGTTCCGTAAAGGTGATTTCGGATACTCCCACGTCTATGTTCGATCCCTTTCCAATGACAGTCATTTGCTACCGCTCTTGATTTTTGAAGCCTGCCCTTTTGGAGCAATTGAACTGATTGCCCCACATCGCCTCTTCAGTTTACAGGTCCCCGAGGGCCCGGCCAACCACCGACTATCCCCCGCTTCCATTTCGTTCGTGAATACCGCCTTCATGGGACAGTCACAGGGGTGGAGAGTGTCCGCATCATGTCATCATACGAAGACCGACTCGATCGTTTGCTTGTGTCATTCAAGGACGCGAAAGTCTGTTGACGTCGTTTTTTTTTTCATTCATACACCGCTAAGTCAACTGACATCACCCAGATAGCCTTATTGGAATGGTCTGCCGCTCTACACGATTTGATCACCGTCTCTATCCATACGTATGAGCGCGCCCCTCAACTCGTAAGCATCTGATAAGCCACCTCCCGGAAGTCTCACCTTCGTTCCCTTTTGGTTTAGCTCTCTCTCGATGCGACCCTATTCAGATCCGAACTTCGGACAGACCCCGCATCTCGGTGCGCAGCATTATCTCTCCCGAAGGATGCCCTCGCCATATTGCCCTTCTACCAATCGCAAGCGGATCTCGACGTCATGGAACAAGATTATAGAGCGAGGTGTGTTTGGCGCATTGCAAGCATGATCATTAAAGCTCATTCCGGGTAGGGACGTGCCTTATTCCCCCAGTTTCGTCCTCGATCTTGCCGTGGGTGTCGATGAACACATCAGAAATGTTGTCGATTTCGTCTTCCTCCCTGGCTTCAACAACCCGACCGTCGCCGTCCTGTTTCAGCCCCAGCAGACATGGACCGGGTGAGTCGATTCTCTGCGTTTTCACCGCTTCGGCCCATTGTAACTCTGTCAACCGTAAAAAGTCGTCTAAAAGAGTTCAAGGATACCATGTCGCTCTACATCTTTGCCCTCGACCTCGTTTCTCGCACATACCCAGCCATTACGAAGGTCGATGGCTTGCCTTATGATTGCGCATCTCTTATCCCATGCTCATCAGCACTGGGTGGTGTCGTTATCTTGACGAGCAATGCTGTCATCCATGTTGATCAAGCGACACGGCGTGTCGCCCTCCCTGTGAACGGCTGGCAGTCGCGCGTGAGCGACATGCCTACCTTACCCACGCCCGTGGGCATGCATGAGCTGCGCCTCGAGGGTGCGCGGATGGCGTTTGTGGAGGAACGGACCCTCTTTGTTGTTCTCATAGATGGCACCATTGTTCCGTTTGAATTTGTCGTCGACGGCAAAGTGGTGTCGCGTCTCGTAATGGGCGCGGCACTAGCACAAACGACCTCTCCGACGGTGGTCCAGAAGGTCCATGGCGGGCATTTATTCGTCGGGAGCATGGTCGGCCCATCTGTGCTCCTTCGGACCGCGAGCGTAGAGGAACCTATCACTGACACAGACGATATGGCCGCGTCTGGCCCTGCTGCGGTCGTTGACGCCGGGAACGCGATGGACTTGGACGATGATGACGGTGCGACATGCACGCGCATGGCGCCGTCGATCACTAATGAATCCATTTTTCACAGACATATACGGTACATCAAGCCCCGACCCGTTGCCCTCTGCCACGACTGCGCCATCGGCGAAGACGCGGACTGTGATCCATCTCTCACTCTGCGACTCGCTTCCTGCGTATGGGCCAATTTCCGACCTGGCGTTTTCTCTCGCGAAGAATGGGGTAGGCCCCGTGCCGCGCTATCTCTGTGCCACCATGCTAATATAGAGTGCCCCGTGTTCGCCTTGCTGCAGGACCGCTACGTGCCGGAACTGGTCACAGCAACAGGTTCCGGTTCACTAGGGGGTTTCACACTCTTCCAGGTACTGTTCTAGAATTCCTAACCCTGTCACCCACTCGCAAGCTCACAATCACAACATCACATATTTTCATATCCAACCCGAACCCCAAAGCGTGACCTTCCGACCCGCACGAAGCGCAAGTTGCACGCGATCGGTGGCGCACGTGGCGTGTGGTCCCTCTCCGTACGAACGGCTGTCAAGGTCAACGGTGTGCCCTACGACCGTCCCGCGAATCCATACCACGCAGAGAACGACTCCTTAATCCTAGGAACCGACGCTATCCCGTCCCCGGGTTTCTCGCGTGTGAGCACATCTCCTCTCCCCTCGGGCACAGCTATAAAGCTTACGACGGATCTGCGGCAGTTTGGGATATGCAACCCTAAGGGTGACATTACGATCACCACTCGCGTCCAGGGCGTCACTGTCGGTGCCTCATCATTCTTCCAAGGCACTGCCATTCTACATGTGCTGTCGAACGCTATCCGCGTACTCGAACCAGGTGTGTTACATAAGCCTCTTGGCCATCCCTCATTGCAGGTACTCATGTCGTTCGTGCGTCAGATGGTACGGAGAGGCAGATCATTAAGGACATGGAAGGTAATAATCAACGGCCTAAGATCAAATATTGTTCCATCTGCGACCCATTCGTTTTCATCTTGCGCGAGGATGATACTATTGGCCTATTCATTGGAGAGCCCGAGCGTGGAAAGATACGGCGGAAGGATATGTCACCCATGGGAGAGAAAGTGCGTTTCATTCTCACGTATCTTCTTTCTCGGACACTGATTGCCCTGCTGAAGGCCTCGCGCTATATCGCCGGTTCATTTTTCAACGATACAACTGGCATGTTCAAAACTCGCGTAAACGAGAACGCACCCGGAGCGAATGGCGACGCACAGCCTGCAACATCAACGCTCCAAGCTGCCATGACCGCCGGCCAAAAGACCCAGTGGCTTATGTTGTGCAGGCCGCAGGGTGTCGTAGAGGTCCGTTACGTATCACGTGATACATTCCATCCCCCGTCTCATGTTTTCGTGTAGATCTGGACCCTCCCCAAATTGACTTTGGCATTCTCGACCACTGCAACTGCATCTCTTCAGAGCCTCCTCGTCGATTCATTTGACCCACCGGCCTTGTCTCTTCCCCAAGATCCCCCGCGTAAACCTCAGGATCTTGACATTGAGCAGATCCTGGTTTCACCCATCGGAGAGACAGAACCCTGGCCATACTTGCTCGTATGTCTGCATTTGATATATCGATGTCGCTTTCTCTGACATGGGCCCCGACTTTAGGTATTTCTACGATGCGGTCAACTGGCCATTTATCAAGTGCTCCCCGCCGAGCCCAGCTCAGAACCAATACCGCCGTCACGGACCTCCACGCTTTCTGTAAAGTTTGTCAAGGCGTTCTCGAACGCATTTGAGCTCCAACATCCGGAGGAACAAGAGACTTCCGCGCTCGCTGAACACCGACGCATCTCACGACAATTGATCCCGTTCACCACATCGCCAGCACCTGATAAGACCCTGTCGGGCGTGTTCTTGACGGGAGAGAATCCGTCCTGGATCGTGCAAACTGATAAGTCGGGCGTCAGGACTATTCCTTCCGGGCATGCTGTCGTACATGCCTTTACTGCGACATCCCTTTGGGGTTCGAAGGGAGATTTCTTGTTATATTCGGATGAGGTAGGGCAGATGGTCTTATATTTCAGACGACCATGTCTAATTTGTCTCGTCTTGTTAGGGTCCGACGCTCCTCGAATGGATGCCAGATGTTGACCTGAATTTGACCATGCCCTCACGACATTTTCCCCAGGGTCGATCGTACACGAACGTTGTGTTCGAACCGACCTGTGGTCTATTGGTCGCTGCTTCCCTCACGCAAGCTCGATTCGCATCATATGATGAGGAAGGGAATGAGACGTGGGCCCCAGACGGTATGTCCATTCTATATATCCTATTCTTGAAGTGCTTAGTCGACTTTTGAGATCCCAATGTTTCGTATCCGATGAGCGACTCCTCAGCGCTCGAGTTGTTTAGCACCGATATCGTTGCGATCGATGGGTATGCCTTCGTTTTGTCGATGCTCTGTCTTTACCCTTACGACCCGGTATCCAGATACGAGTTCGCGCCCAACGAGTTCGTAAACTCACTCGCATGCGTGCCTCTAGAGACTTTGAGCACCGAGTCGGGACACAAAGATTTCATCGCCGTAGGCACGACAATCAATCGCGGTGAAGATCTGGCCGTCAAAGGCGCCGTACGCTTCCGTTATCCGGAACATCTTCGCCCTCTTCTCATTTCTTCCTGAACAGACGTACGTGTTTGAGATTGTGGAAGTCGTCCCCGATCCTGCGTCAGACATGAAACGTAGCTTCAACCTCCGTTTGCGCTGCCGGGACGAGGCCAAGGGCCCAGTGACTGCAGTGTGTGGCATAGATGGTTATCTTGTGTCGTCTATGGGCCAGAAGGTGAACAAAAAATGCCCACAGAAAATGTGAACATCCCCGATTCTGATGTCGTTCCAGATCTTTGTGCGTGCTTTTGACCTCGATGAGCGTCTGGTCGGCGTGGCATTCCTCGATGTTGGCGTCTACGTAACGACACTACGCGCATTAAAGAATTTGCTGATTATCGGCGACGCCGTGAAGAGTGTCTGGTTTGTCGCTTTCCAAGTACGCTTTACCTTTTCATCCTCGAACTTTCAAAGGAAATCCTAACCGAGCTGGTCCGACGCAGGAAGATCCATATAAACTCGTCGTTCTGGCGAAGGACGCCCAAAAGGTCTGTGTAACTGCCACCGACTTTTTCTTCGCGGACGAGCAACTTTCCCTCGTTACATGCGACGAAGAAGGCGTCGTTCGCATGTACGCGTACGACCCAGAAAGTAAGCGCGGGCATCTTGACACTTTCACTTTCCCCACGCCACCCTCTCTTACTCGTTTTCGCTTCTCTATCTAAGGTTCCGAGTCGAACAAAGGACAAAAATTGCTATGTCAAACGGAATTTCATGGTCAATCGGACTATCGTTCCTCCGTGACAATCGCACGTCGGATGAAAGGCGAGGATATGGTCGCTCCTCAAGCCAAATTAATATGCGGTAAGAATCTCTAGTGAACACGTGACCCACCGAACCACAATTCTGACCTAACATCAGGGCACCCCGATGGTTCATTGACGGCGCTTGTGCCAGTCGACCAGGCGACGTTCAAGCGCCTACATCTACTCCAGGGCCAAATCACGCGGAATGTCCAACATGTTGCCGGGTTGAACCCCCGCGCTTTCCGGTACGTCCTTCCGCCTGCCATATCCGTTTATTGGACTGACGATCTCCTGCCTCACCGCCCCCCTTTGCGCAGCCTCGTTCGCAATGACTACGTGTCAAAGCCACTGTCGCACGGCATTCTCGATGGCCGTTTACTTACCTCATTTGAGGATCTGCCCCTGACGCGACAGAACGAGATCACGCGACAGATAGGGACGGAGCGGACCACGGTGTTGCACGATTTGAATGAGCTTGGCGGGTCGTGGTAGTCCGCAGCTCTACTCTGTCGAGTCCCTCCTGTGTGCGCGGCTCCTATCGGAATCCGGTCTTATCTCATTTGAGTTTGCCTCATGGTCACTATATGATATGGTGATAACACTGGGCGCCGTTGGCCTTGGTCCAGACCATTCATTAATCACGGGAAACACCTGCCCGACTACGTCAAAATCATAAAATTATATAGGACATGCCCTGCGTATTGATGTGTTGTATGATAAATGTGTTATTTGTTGTGCTGAAAAATAGATAGTCTTGGCATTCCACATAAACAATAGTTTAGAATTGGCCGTTCGTGGAAGGAGTAAGTTGTCCAGGTCCAGAATAAGGCGTGATCAGAGCTATGCCAAATCTTGTCGACCATCAGGACCCAATTCGCAAGGTTGTGGCCACAGAAAGCGGATGTTTAGATAAGCCACGGAGGGACAAGGAATGTGCTGTGCAGAACAGGGCACTGCACACCGCAGCTGGTTCTGGGTGGCAACATAACTTCATGCCGGGCGCTGACAAGACTTCGGCATCGTGGGCAATAAATGACTGCGCACGACACGCTGCTTCTTGCCAAGACACTTACCGACAGTCACTCATTGTTCGTTGCATCTGACAAGTTGTCCCGCATCTCCCGAGAAGGGAACGACACATGTTGTACGTCGACAGGGCGACTGAATTTCTTGCGGACAGAAACATAGTTCTCGACAGATGCGGATTTCCGAGAGCACTCAAAGTGGAGCACCTGTAGCTCCGGCAGCACCTCTGCGACCATGACCACTTCCGTTGCGACGACTTCCGAGTCCAGCGCGTGCGCAACGTGTGGGCATAGCTCGCCAGATATGCTCAGCGTCTCTACCGAGGTGAACGAGCGGAATAGCTCGATCCATGGGATGGACTCGTCCTCCCATTGATAACCGAGTCGGAGATAATCGGCGCGGACGTCGAGGCGTTCCACGCGGGAAAATACGGAAGATTGGCTGCATATCTGTGCCATAGATGAGATTTGCCAATCCAATACCCCGCATGAGATGCACAGCGAGAGGGGATGCCCGATAGTGCCCTGCGTGGAACTGGCACCGCCCTGGTCGAGTTTGATGGAGACCCCGCTCCCGAACGACGACTCCATTTCGGCGACCTTGGCTGACTTGAGCATTTCCATGCCACCAATGAAGTGGGACAAGTGTGGGACTTGGAAGATAAGCTGATTGAAGAATGTTATGTCGACGTGGTCGAGGAAAGGGGCGTCGATTCCCGCCAGGAGGTCCTCTAAATAGTCACTTGAGCCCCGGAAATTAAAACGGGTGAGGTTGGGAAGGGTAGCGCGATTCCGATTCTGCGGGTGCGGGCGCGGGTGTCCGCGTTCATTATCGGGGCGAGGCGTTGGGGACCGGAATTCAAGACAAAGGACTGCGAGGTTGGCCAGCGTGGAGAGGCATGTGGCCATCGCATGCGGTGCAATATAGCCCGTGTCTGGTACTTCCAGAAGTCGAAGAGAGGTTAGGCCTCTGGTGGTCGAAAGAAGTCTTGGCAAATCTGGAAATGATATGCCAATCAAGGAGAGGTCCCTCAAAAGGGGAGCATATCCACGCAAAAACGAACTGGGAAGACCCGGCACCGTACAACTTGAGCTACCTCTGTCCATCCAGAGTGAAAGGGATGTCAGCGTCGGGAATGACACCTGCATCAAATTGACTATCTTTCCCAATAGTGAGCTTGTCACAGCAAGCTGGATCTCCCGCATGCGGTTGTGGTGTTCAAGCGCAGCAATGACGTTGTCCTCGTCTTCGGGAGAGGGGGGCCTGAATTCTAAAGAAGCACAGGACCTTATAACGATGGGCAAGGATGGCCAGCAATCCATTATTCTCCTCACGGGTGTTTTGTGCGTGCATAGAAGCCACAAATCCAGACGACGCGGGGATGCTAACACGATATTCCGCCACTTTCGGCACACCTGTATCAGCGTACCCCATTTCCAAGGACGGACCCCAGGATCCTGCGAATTCTGTCGATAAGAGTCGAAAATCTCCAGGAGGACATTCCCTGGAAGCGTGTTGATGGCCCCATGCTGAACTACACCGTACGAGCGTGAGGCATTGTAGACAAGTGTTGAACGCAAAAACCATCACCCACCCAAAATGTGTTGTGATTTTTCACAGTGGCGTTCCAATGGCTCCTGTCCTGTATCATACCTATTTATCGGCATCGGGGACGTATCATAAAATGAATGGCTAGTGATGCGTTTGAACGTCAGGAAAGACAGTTGGAGACAGGGGTATAGGGCGGTATTGATCATGAACGGGGTCGTAGGCGTGTGCGGATGCGCACTGGTAGGACTATGGAACTTGAACACGAAAAAATTAGGGTGTATTGGTTGAAGGGGCCCTACATTAATTCTACTTTGGGTCTTGGCGTTGCCAAAGATCTAGGCTATATCTGCCAGCGAAGATTTCATCGACCCCAGGTTTTGGGTAGCCTATCATGATCATTCAATTGGCAACACAAAGATGCCCTCCAGAGTTCCAGAGCCAGACAAGTGCCAAAGCACCGCAAACTTACTACTCGGATATGACAGGACGGTCAAGACCGACCTTTTCATTGTGATGGAAATCTGGAAGTCCCGTAACATGGTGCGTGTTATGCTCGTTAAACTGGCCCACATAGTAGGACTAACCCATGGCGACTGGCGAAATGGTAGTTTAGGCTGAAGGTCACTGACCACGGCACCTGTTGGTTATCGGGAGATAATGACCACCTGTGATCGTTTTAATGTCAAGTTGAAATAGGGTCGCAGAGTGCGCTGTCGAGTATACTTGAACGGTCTGCTTCCTTCGAGACTTCGAGACGTGACGTGCACGATTTCCCGCTCCTACTCACGTGATTCAGGATTTCATCCGTTGGTGGGGCGATCGCAGGACACACGACCGTTGCAGAGGTAAGAACACAATGGAGGGCAAATTCGGGGTCACGGGGCATCCACTGAGAATATATACACCAAGCTGGGACTGTCAATGGTTCAGGACAACTTGAACGTCAACTCACAACCCTCGAGTCACAACCATCTAACTTTTCCGGATTGCTTCCTTGGCACCCCAACCCTGACCAGGCAAGTATGCGTTTTGTACCGATACAACTGACCTGTGCCCTTTTCTCAGCCGCGCACAACATTGATCACGCCTCCCGTGTCTAACATGAAATT
>Ga0307509_10007126_pt1 | contig 14737 bp, 14 predicted proteins | sample 10_EM_MG_FD_202245 | JGI IMG/M metagenome (GOLD analysis project Ga0307509, IMG submission 202245) | Populus trichocarpa ectomycorrhiza microbial communities from riparian zone in the Pacific Northwest, United States - 10_EM | ecosystem: Host-associated > Plants > Roots > Unclassified | place... | reverse complement strand
TACTACCGGGAAGGAGGGAATAAAGGTTCGCAACATCATCGTAAGGACCGTAGATCCCTGGGGTACCCCTGCAACGAAGTTTCCGGTGAAATTTTGTCGCAGTCGTCGTCGGTGAGAAAAGTACGCACATGTCTAGGAGCGCAAGGGAGCCGACCCCTGGCGTGACAGACAGATACGTGGGCTGTGGAGTGATCGCAGTGCCGTTCACCTGTGCAAAGTCAATCTACAACCAGTTTGAACTCTCTAGGATGAACACAACCCACGGAAATCGAAGACAACTCGAGCGCCCAATATAAATAACTGGACACATTATTGGAAGCACCTTCGGGTGCAAAAGGGACGACATAGTGCCATTCGATGTTACTAATATTGTTCACTACGCCCGAGTCGATGGCACCTGTGAGGTGGTAAGGCATCTCGTCGCTGTGATGAAAACATCGATTGACTGACCAAGGGCGAGAGTACCGGTGTTATTCCGGGTTAGATAAATACCAAAGATAGGGTAATCCACTATTCCTTGTTGCGCTAAGGACGAAAAGAATGGGGTGCCTATTACAAGCCACATCAGAAAGGTACTTCTTGGAAATCGCGAAATCATTACCGTGCACAGCGGTGTGGTAGATCCTGGAGAGACGAGGGAAACCAAAACCCAGGACCCCGCTGATCTGGTCGGTAAATGATATGGTCGTCTCGTTGACGACACCTAGTCAACCGAGGGGTTCGGGTAAGCTGGTTGACCAGAAGGCAGAAGAATCAGGATCCGTACCGAATGCTTGGTCTGGCACAGTAAGGTTTGCAACCCTCACCGACTCACGAGCAACATACCCACTCGAATCTGCAGCGATAAGGGGTGGGCCGGAATATGAAATATCGGGCCGAGTGACCAAGTTAGGAAACCCATGCAAACTCTGGAACGCGATCACAAATATGACGCACAAGTTCCGTCTGCGTAGCTTACGTTGAACGCAGTCGTGTTTCCGTTGACAGAGACGAAGGTGGGACTCTGGTATTTCAGAGGGTACCTTGGGATCGAATGGCAGACGGTTGACAAGCAGTCGGTTGAAGTGATGAACATGTCCGAGGACCCCGTGTCAATGGCAAGCCTGAAGCTGATATTCCCCGCAGCAATAGTGGCGTAGTATGAGCTGTAGGCAAACGGATAGGTCAGTACCAGAGCCTACTTGGGCTAGGATAACGCACTTATGGTCGTTCGCCAATGCCAGCGGAATGATCCCTGTCCCGGGAGGGTCGTTCGGGGCATCCAACATAACCCCTGCAATACTCTGACGAGGTGCGAGCCCGCGCGGCCTCCTCACATCCACCACATATCTTGGGGTCGGATTTGAAGCGGCGCAACCGAGGAGGGCGGTCAGGGAAACGAACAAAGCGGCTAAGAGCAGCATTCGAAAACTGAGCGCAATCCGTACACTTGGGGGTTTCAGGGGTGCACAGCTCGGGCGAAGGAGAGCATTCGAGACGGTAAGGATTGGAGGGAGTCGAAGCCTGGGTGGCGGTAGAAAGGAAAGTAGGAGCGGGGTTTTTGATTGCTTCTCTCCGAAGCGTTCATTCCGTCCCGTGAGTCCGGGAAGCTCGGGCGCAATACCGCAGCTACGGCGGTGGGGTCCAAGTCGTTTCAGATGAGATTGGCAGATATTAACAATCGGGTAATCAGGCCGTACATGCTACGTGATAGAGTATGCGATACAGTCGAGGGTATGAGCTCACAAGGACCGAGTATAAGGGGGAAAGGAGAGGGAGTAGGAATCAAGGAACAGAACAGACAACAATCCGCAGACACGTAACATTCCAGTAAAACGATAGAACATAAAAATATGAACAGGGAAATTCGAATGAACCGATGCAATACGCCCAGCGGGGGTGTCGCTGCGGGCGGTGGAAACAGGGCGAGGTACGAAAGTGGGCATCTATCGCTTGGCGAACACTTTCTTGAGGAGACCTAACACCTTTGGCACGTTCAGTTGAACGTACTCGAGGTCAAGGAGATGCTTGTTGTCCTTTTGCTAAACGGGAGAACAGGGATTATCAATCGGAGGGGTATAGGGGCAATGCTGATGGTAACCAACCTTCTCCAACAGGTCGTCGATGTTGAGATCCATCTCAAGAATCGCCTTCTCCCTGCCTTTATAATGCAGTGCGATTATAAACGTCCCGGGCGTAGGTGAGGTGATGTTGAAGTATATATTCGGGCGCCTAGAATTCATGTATCAGCCTCCCGTTTACCTGGAGTCAGATAAGAGAAAGGCGGAGCCCACCTGTTGTCTGGAACGTTGCTCTCAACAATGATACCCTCCTTCTCGAGTTGCGCGTGGGTGAAGCGGTAGGGGCCCAGGACTTGGGGCTTGGCAGGTTTCTTCTCCTTTCCACCGACCGTGACGACACCGACTGCAGTCGTGGAACCCTTATCCTTCGACGCGGTCAATCGGACGTTCTGAAGGTAGGCCTTGTACTGCTCAAGTTGGCCACGGAGGTAGTTGTTGTGGTCGCAGATGGTCTTGTACACAGCATCCAACGATTTTGTTTCTTGGACGACCTTGTCCTTGAGGTTCCCAAGATGCACCAGCTCCGCGGCGACTTCCTCCTGCATCAACCTGTAACCATCGGCTTTGTCGACGATCTTCTGCTCTTCTAGCTCCCGGATCATCTCCTTCACCTTGATACCCTTGCGAACGAGCGTGGCATCCTTGGTAGTGGCGGCGCGCTCTGCGATCGCGCCGAGGTTGTAAGGTCTCCGGTCAGCAACATGCGGCAGGGATCGGATGAGCTGGACGAAAATAGATTTGGCCTCCATGTAAAGCATATCACTCGAAGAAACCGAATCCATAAGGGCACTCTGGATGTCTTGGATCGGGGTCTCCCATCGGCTGTACAGCTGGAGCTCGAGCGTGCGATTCTCCTTCCGAGGAACCTGAGCCGGAGCGGGTCCAAGTTCGTCGGTGAGAATGCGCAAGTGTTGCTTGTCGTTCGGGGACTGCGAGAGTATGAGAAGAATATCAAGGGGTTGAGAAGAATGGTCACCCACAAGAGTCTCAATGTGTTGTAGGATTAGGGAATGTGTGTTGTACAGTTCGTTGAGGGTGATGTGGATGAGGAGGTCCTTCTTGGAGAGCGCCATATATTGGTCCATCTAACGGTACCCCGTTAGCGAGCTGACTTCGGAGGGGGAAAGGTCGAAGCTACGGTCACGAACCTCAAGAGTGTCGTAGAAGTCTCCGACCTCGCACAAATTGTTTAAAAACTGGTTGATCCGCGCTTTGTTGTTTTCGACGAAGGGATTAAGGGTGATCATGTAGGCTTCCTTTGCGTAAGAAGGTTTATTCGCCAGGTTCTGGAGCATTTTGGCAATCTTTGAGGAATAAATCAGCGACTTGCTCCAGCTTGAACAGGTAGCCAAAGCCAATCACGCACCAGTGTCAAAGTTCGCCTTGGGTGCTTCGCCGGAACGCCATCAACCAACATATACGCCTGGGGTGTGACAACTGCGGGGTTGATGAACCGCAAAAAGAAGAATCCTCCAATAAGTGAACAAATAGCATAGTCCGTTGCCTCCGGGTATTTTCGCTGTAAGGAAAGAAGTGAGATCGAAAAGTGATTTGATTGAGGAAAGATTGGCTACTAACCCTTGTCAAACTGCGGATTTGTTTGCATATCCACCTGATTCCGTAAGGGACGCTGTCCATGCTGTCGATAATCGTCATGAGGAAACTATTCGCAATTTCCATGAGCATCGTCAATCGTGGGGCGATGATCGCTTGGACGTCCGGGTTGGCTTGGGCAACTTCCGGCGGGACTCCGCGAGGAAGATTGGGCGGCAAGGAACCCGTCTCTTCCTCAATTTGATTGACCATCTGTTCATAAACCTGGCGTGGTGTATTAATGAAGGGACGCTAACGGCATCGGTAAAGTGCAATGACGACTGACCTTGACAGGATTGATCTCCAGGTTCAAGTCCTTGTGCTCGATAAGACTGTTAATCCGCTCGGCGAGGACGCTCTTCAGGTAGCTCTGGCCGGGACCACGCCGTGTGTATGTCGTCATCATTCGGGAGACGGGGGTATTGGCGCGCAACAGGGAACCAAACTCGGTAGCGGTTTCGAACTGAGCCGACAAAACTGATTGAAACATTGTCAATAGCAGATGTTCTTCGCGACTCTCGTATTGGTTTCCGTATAGGGTGAACATGACGGTCTGGAGGAGGGTGTCAATCTCGGATAAGCTGACGAGACGGCATAGGGCGGCGACGTGACGGGGTTCTGACTGGAGAAGGAAGAAGAGGTTGGAATACTGCTGAAGTTTGCGGTCGTCGGGGAAATGGCCTTCTTCTGGATCAACGTCTTCTAGGTGTCGCTCGACCTCGTTTTGCTAGTAATACAGATAAGTAACGGCTCTGGTTGGACGAGGTGATGGTTCTGGGGACTGACCTCATCGAGGGCCATACGGTTCTGAATCAACAAGGCTATTCGGGAATCAAGGAAACGGACGTCGCGCTCGAGGACGAAGTTCTTTTTGGACTGGGCAGAAATGCGAGCCTTGAGATCCCTCAAACGCTTTTGGGCTGAAAAGAGCTCAGTTCAGATGGGTGTGGAAAACAAAGGGAGTACGGACCTCTGGCCAGCTCGTCATCAACATCCGCATCCTGTTCAGCGGCCATGCTGAACAAGGCGGTGACACTGTATCGGTTCGTGTTCCTGTTGGTGAGACGGCGCACGCTGCCTGGGGAATTGGGCTCGGTAAAGGTAGACATGGCGGTGGGTTGGAAGGGGAATCTTCAAAGTTGGCCGGAGATTGGTATATGTCAACTAAGAGGTACAAGACGTTTTGCGACCGAAGGAAGGGGGATCCGGGGAATACGATACTTAGCGTCGACGGTGGTTGTTATAGAGTTAGAGTACAGACGACGAAGGAATTAGTGGAAGATGGTGGTACAACAAGCGCGGAAGGGAGTGAAGGATAATGCGAACCCGTCCAACCAAGGACGGCAACCTCGGCAACATCCGCCGGGAAGCTACACGCGCACACAACAACAATAAAGATAAGGTCATGATATGACATAGATTCGCAAACTGAAGCATACAACCCAACCTGGAATTATTCCGAGAAAACCCGACGGGTCTGGATTGGCAAAGACACCGTGGGGCGGTCGCCGTCCTCAGAGAAAACACCCCGGCGCATATCTCCACGCGGTGGGCCACGACCTGGTGCTGCGGATGGTTTCGCTTGTGAAGAGAACTTCGGACGTTGAGCCTACCATTCGCTAGCGATTTTCTGCGGGAAAAAACCTGTCTGATGGCGCCAATCGCTTGTCACCAGCATGATTGAGTTCAAATCGCTTCCCTCCGAACAAACACATCGCCAAACGAGGCCACAAAGGAACCACGGGTGGCCGGATGCGAGCTGGGACGCTCCAACGGATGCCCGCTTGGATCTCCCAGCGCTTCTTCGTGAGCACAGGACGGAACTGAGGTCGGGAAACAGTACTGGTCGCCATGGGAACTTCTGGACTCGACACGGATAAGATTAGCGAGCGTTGTGCGCCTCGCCGCCACGTGATAAACGGGTGGTTGGGAGACTCTGGTTGAATCATCAGGAGAGGGCGTTCGATCGAAACTGGTCGGTGAAGAGGGCGAGGGTCCTTCAAAGGACCGCATACATGATGGGCGGTGAACCCAACAACATTGCGGCGCCCGTAGGTGGTGCGCTGGTACTGATAGGCGATTACAGAGGTGCGACAGCACGCTAGGCGGTTGCCATTGGTGCGGAAATGCCCGCCAACAAAAGGGCGAACAGGCCATGAGACGACCGAGAACAGAGCCCAACATGAGACCGGATCGCAGGTAGCGGGGGCGTTGAGCTGGCTCGCGCGTGCAGAACATTGAAAGAACTTCGACCGGACCGGTGACCCTCCGGGGACGCGACTGGCTAATCCCGTCGATCCGAGAGTTCAATCGGAGTTTGCCGAACGCCTCTCCCCCCGCCCCATCACCTGTCCCGAGGTGCCACACTGCCGCAAGGTCTCTTGGCGATATCTGACCCACTGCGGATCCGAGCTGCGACGGACGGATTCGTACCTGGACACAGGAAACAACGCTTCATCTGCCATCATCCGATGTCGAACCTGCTCGCATTTCCTTTCAAGAAAACCTTTGTGATACCCGTCGCGCAGACCGCTCGGAAGTACATCCAAGACAACCTCCCCGATTCCAATCCAGATGCCTTCAAGTGGGACTTCAAACAGTGGGAGACCCTTCGAAAGCGAACCTTGGATGACGTCATTCACGTCGATCTCATCCAACACTTCCTTGAGTGGGTCACCTTCCGGGCGTGGGTCATATCACTGATTTTCATCCAGCTACCACGCTCAGTTGGTGTTCATCTTGACGAAACTTCCCGCCGATGTAGGTGTCTCCTCCAAGGGCCGCGCACTTGGACTAAAACCGCACACGATTTCATCAGATAGGACTGGGGATCCCGTACTCACCGGCATTTGGGTCCTCTAACACGATACCTATATCGTTCACAAACCTCGCATACGAGAGGTGTGGGGTCCTCTTCAACCTAGCTTCTCTTTACTCCCAGATCGCGTATGCCGAGGAGAGATCAAGTCCGGATGGACTCAAAACGGCGACAAAGTGTTATCAGGTAAACCTACCGTTTCGTCGTTTACCAACTCACGTCTGATGTGTACGGGGAAGTAGCAAGCGGCAGGTGTCCTGAAGTACTTGGGAACCTCGGTATTGCTCAGATTTCACCAGTCGCTGACCGATGCAGAGCCTCCATTGGAGTTCACAACCGCATTCATAAACAGTCTGGAACTTCTTATGCTTGGACAAGCTCAAGAGTGTGCCTGGCAATTGGTACTCACAAGACAGAGTGCGTTGGCGTGGCGCCGTCCGCCGGGGGTTGCTGACCCACATCAGACAGTTCTAATAGCATAGTTGCTCGGTTGGCTGCTCAGGTAAAGAAACGTGTCGCCAGTCACTGCGTACTGTTTATCTGAACTCCCGAGAGGTTTCCGTTTATTATGGTCAAGCGGCTTCGGGTATACGGGAGGCATCCCCTCCCATAGAACACCTCTTCCCCTCGGTGTGTGCCGGCCTCGTATACCGTCCTCCGCACCTGATGAAATCACAGAACTGGCTTGCTCATATCCAATCCAAAGCGCTGCACTTCGACGCTGCCGCTCAGTACCGGAAGTCAAACGAAGAGCTAGAAAACGCAAGGTATGTTCGAGCTCGCCGAGGTGGTACTCAACCTCTGATTTCGCATAGATATGGCCAAGAGATTTCTCGGCTTCAGTCCGCTCGGAAGAAGGCCAAGGAAGGCTCTGAGATTGCCCGCAAAGGTGGCGCCTCAGCTTCCGTTCTCAAAGACCTGAACGTGCGTGTACACCGCTATGGTCAATTGACCGATGTGTTTATCCCTGCCCTTCAGTCCTTGCTCAGTACTGTGGAGAATGATATCAAGAGAGCAGAACGGGATAACGGCTTAATTTACCATCAGGTCCCTCCGTCGCTCACATCGCTCCAGCCGATTCCCCTTGCGTCGATGGTCAAGTCCGAGGTGCCATCTACCCTCACTGACCCACAGAGTGTCATTCGGAAAGAAGCCGTGATATTCGGGGAACTCCTCGCATGGGGAGCCAGGAAAGCGATCGGTTGGTGTGTTCGCTTTAGCACCGTTGCTCCACTTACGCGTCCGTCTTTACAGGCATTTATAATCACAGGAGGGACGGCTTCGTTTCCGATGAGGTCATTGCGTACGCGGAGGAGTTGACCAAAGATACAGACGCGTAAGTTCGTCAAACCCCGCCGCTGGGTAGCGCGTGCTAACGCCCGTGAAAGGGCGACGAAATCCTTGAATCTGCCTGCCACTCTGGACGCCTTGGAGAAGCCTATCACCCTCCCTCCGAGTCTTCTGGCCAAGGCAAGAGAGACTCGAGAGCATGATACGCCCTCGTCGATCGAGCGATATTTGGAGGCAATCGAGGAGTTGTCTTCTCAGAACACTCATACCCTGGAAGAGGTGACTCGACAGATGCTGCACCCTGGGCGTGGAAAAGTGTCTGACATGACTCATAGGCGATTGGAATTCTCGACGAAGAGGCGGAAGAAGACGAGAATTTCCGGGAGGACCACAAGTTGAAGCGACCGCAGTCCCACGAAGCCAATTCGGGTCTGATTGTGAAACACTCGAGGTACCTGAATGTGCTAGAACAAGCCTCTGGGACCGACAAACAAGTACGGGACAAGTGGGATGAGTGGAAAGAGAATATAGAACAGTTGTGTTGGGACGAGGTGGGCGCCGTCCCTCCCAGTGGAGGGCATCGTTGTTGACGCTGTGATCCTTAGGACACTTTAGAAGCATCCGTCCCATCACCCACGATCGTCCCCGGAAGGAACTCCTCAAATGTGAACCAAGAGACGAGGAGATGCGCTAGAGATCTGCGAGCTCTTCTCGAGAAACTGGAAGACCTGAAAAGGTCACGCTCTCAGATTGTACAACGGGCGAGATTCGCGGCGGAGGCGGATGACATCACCGGGCGCGTACGACTAGAAGCGGCAGGTGTCGAACAGTGGACAGAGGTACAACCAGCCATGTTCGAAGATACCTTCGAGAAGGAGATGGGCAAGTACGAGAAGTTCAAGAGTGCCTTGGAGGAAGGAGAGGTGACGCAACAAGACCTTCTTGCGCAGCTGACGGTTCGTTATACGCTGGTCGGAGATTGGGAAGGACGTTAACCCCTTGGGATTCAGGAGCGCAACGAGGCGTTGATAACGTCGAGGTGGGGTGATCCTACTGTGAAACTGCGTGAGCACGCGATCCAATCCCTCGAACTCGCATACCACAAGTGCAAGGAAATCGAAGGTAATCTTGCCGAAGGAATCAGAGTATGTTATTCCACCCGTTCTATACAGAACTGAAACTTAACTTCAATCTTTTTTAGTTCCACCAAGATTTCTCGGTTCTCCTCACGAGTTTCAAGGATGAGTGCCAGCAATGGGCGAGCAATCGCTCATCTGAACTAGAGTGCGTTTGTTTTCGACAAGTCCTGATCGGGCCATTGGAGGCTGATTGCGTTTCGAGACTCATTATGGCTTCGATGGCTTCCGTGTCCCTGGACGAGTCGCACGAAGAGGCCGAAGAATGGAACGTGTTACCGACACCCTATTCCCCACGTAGGGAACTTCCTCCCATAAAGGCGCCGGGAGTAGGCCTCCCGCCTCCCGGTTCTGATGACTGGGAGGAAGTGGCTCTGCCGCCTCCACCTCAGCGCCGTCCTGGGACTAGAAGCACGACTCGTGGCGGAAGGTAATAACTCACCACTGCATTCTGTATTCAACTTGAGTTCCGTAACCATGCGACCTTGCTCTAAACCCCATCCGACGCTTGTACGATATCATTTTGGAAATTTCCCCCAATTGTAACAGATGACAAAACGGCGACTTGGGCGACGAGGGGGGTCTGAGTGGCTTTGATCCAGTCACAGACCGTTGTGACGGTCAACACACTCCGTATGCCTACTTCAGCGGGGGGATTTCAGGACAAGTGATAAACTCGGTAGACTTGAGGCGGCATGTGGAAGAATGGAGATCGGGACAGCCAGTGCGGATGGCATGCGACTGGTCGGTGTCGTGATAGAAAGATTTCCTCGTAGTAACAGGCCAGGTGTCCGATGTTGGGATGGGGGTCTCGTCATCAAAAAGAGAAAAGAATACAACTTTTTGTGTTTTAAGCGGAAACCACCGGGCCGGATCAAGCTGTTACGTTGGCATGTGAATATCGCGAGTTGGCCATACGTGGTCGGATAACCTCGACTCAAGTCAGCCATGTCGAGCCTCATATCGCGGCACACGATCCGTCAGCTCGAATATATCATCCCCGGCGCCCTCACCACCTACTACTACGGAACGATCTCGGAATTCCTCCAGATTCTTTCCGAAAACCCGTATGGAAATCTGGGACAGGACGGTTGGTTGGCTAGGTGAGCTTCCGCCCTTGAAACTTTTGGGCGGATGCTAGGCGGAAGCTGACCGGGGATCGTTCCGTTTCCGTTGTAGGAAGTCGGTGTTTCTCTCGTTAGGTCTTGCCCTGTTGACGGTTTCGTTGTTCGTGTACATTTTGCTGTTACCGCTCATCAAACGCGAACATCCCAACGTACGTCCCCCGCACAGCCGGGGTCATCTTTCGATTATCGTCCCCGGGCGTGATTCTTAGTCGAGATCATCTGGATAGTATCGGTCTTGGAGAGAGTCCGGGCCACTGTCTAAAGTGATACCGGTAAGCATCTGCATCCGCTCTCGAGGTTCACCGATCGGGGATTAACGCTGCAATTGGAAGATTCTGACCGCCTCGATTGTGTTTGGGTGGTCCCTTTCCGTGTTTACCCTAAGCCGCTGGACTGCCCTCGGTTTCGCCGGGGCGGTTATCGCCAGTGAGCAAATCGCACCTTCAGCATTCCTTCGCACCCGCCTGACATCACATCCAGCAACTGGCCTCTACGCCCTCGTATTCGGTATCCTCGGTCTCCTCCCGGTACCGAAGGTCCGCAATGCTCACGACCAGACCGCCCCCCGGGAGGTTCCAAGTTCTTGATTTGTCTGTACCTTAATTCGACACCTCTCGGAAAGAGACACTCTGGACCCTTCGCATATATGTAACACCCTTCGTTCGTAGATACGTCTGCTTTCCGTCAGCTGCTATATGTTTTTACAAGAACTGGATACAACAGGAGAATGAGAGTGAGAGATCGCGATAGCAAACATTCAAGACCACATTGGCGCCCGTGACAAGATGTAAGGAGAAATATTCGGTGGTATGTTGATCGGATTTAGTAGTTGGGAGGAGGATATTCTGGGAGGCCACGGAGAGCGGCGTTCATGGCTTCCCTGACTCTTCGTTTGCTTGCCGTGTCGGTCGACTGGCGATAGCCATCCAGCACTTCTTTCAGTTGGTAAGAAGACGCCGCGACGGATGCTAACAAACAGATCAGACAAATAAAAAAGAGAGGATGATAGGATCAACCCACAGAAACTCGTTTCCGCATCTTTCAATACCTATGACATGAGGCGATGGGGTCAACAAAACATCCCCGGAAAGAAAAGAAAAAGGGACATAAATAGGAAACCCACGTTTTTATACTGAGCCAGCTCATGTTGAGCCGCCACGCCCCAATTCGTCGACAGCTGCTTCGTCCTCATATCCAACTCGTACATCCTCCTCTCCCACGCCCTCTTCAAGGATTCCAACGAATTCATCACCTGCTTCCACGAATAAGTGTCCCAGACTTCCAGTTCCGCTTTGTATTTCCGGATGACTTCGCGAGGGTGAAGGTCTGGTTGGGAATTCTGCATTCCGCCGTTTACCAACCCTTCTCCACCCTGCTGGTATCCATATGGCTGTTGTTGTTGCGATTGCGGTTGCTGCTGTTGTCCGTCCCAGTTCCCTTGTCCGATGGATCCGTATGGGTCGAATTCCGATAGATACCCAGGACCCGTAACCCCCGTTTGCTGGTACGGCGTCTGCGGGATCTGTATTTGGCCCGGCACACCAGTCGTGTTGTACCCGTTCGACGTCCCGTACCCATCGAACTGTTGCTGATGCTGAGGTTGCTGCTGCTGCTGCTGATATCCCACTCCACCACCTTGAATATACCCTCCATCCACCGCTGACGAAAGCTGTTGGCCAAACGAACTAGAGGGTTGGAACCGATATCCACTACCCTGTTGTTGTGGCTGCTGTTGCTGCTGCTGCGGGTTAGCGTATGCCAGCCCCTGGGTTTGGTAGGTCGGCGATCCTCCCCAACCAGCGGTATACTGCTGTTGCGCGGGCTGTGGACCGTAGGTATTGTATCCTTGCTGTTGGGGGACACCAGTAGGTTGGCCGATCCAAGACGTGAATTGCGAGTTGGTGGGTGATGCGGAACCGCCGACGTCAGGATATCGCGTTAATGGATTGGACGAATGCTCGAGGAATGGGTTGTTGGAGAGTTCAGCCGGAGGGGAGTTGTAGGGTACGTAACCGTTGTACATCGTTGGTGGATAACAAGAGCGTATTCGTGTCGCTGTACTGAATTTCAATTTGGCGTGATTCCGTTCATCCAGGACTTTCTCCCACGTTTGCTCATCTCCCTGACCGGTGTGGTACGCAGTTGGGTTCGCGAGCTCAGGTCCATCGGAAAGTTGGGATATTAACAGGCTACACGATCTACGCAACATCCGAATATTTACCTATTCCTACTCCCAGGAAACGAGCCAGAGTCCCTCCCTTCTTAAACTTCTCCGCCATGAACCTCTCGAAAGGGCGAACGACGACAGATAACCGTTCACTCGAGGCTGGGAGCACAGAAAGCGCCCTAAAAAAGTGCCCCCATGCACTATAACACATGAGCGAAAGCCCAGGACCCATCTCAACCACGAGAAACTCCAACTGGCGGGAAGTGATCGATTTCAACTGCCCGAAAAACCTCTCCTGGATGGCAAGACTGGTTACGGCTCTTTCGGAGCACCCTTGGGTTCGAATTGAAAGCATGCGGAGGTTGTGGCATAGAGAAAGATCTACGATTTCTGGTACATCTGCATCGAAATTCCGTGTCAGTCTCGATCCTGCTGATGAAGAGGAAAACCTGGCTCACCGTCTTGGTAACCTAACAACATCGTGGTGACGTGGTTTGCAAAACCAGGGATCCCGAGAAGGTACCGCGTGGCTTGGTATCCGAGGTTCAGCCTGAGCCGTACCGAGGAGAAGTTGGGGAGCATTCGTGTGAGGTCCTCGATGAACCTGAGGCTATATTTGTTGACCGGCCCCGACAGGTTCAAAGTCCCTCGGAAAAGGGGGAGCTCGCTGGGAATGTGCAGGTATTCGCGGGTTATCGTGAACCGGTCAAGTCCGAGGGAGTGGAGTCGGGGGAAGAGGGTGAGGAGTTCGAGGAATTTGTTCAGCGTCAGCGTTGCGTCACTGATAAGGAGTGCTCCGAGCGTTTTCCCAAGGTGCCCGAACGCCAACCTGAAAGAGTCGAGGTCGAATGACCCCAATGCCAGATGCCTCATCTCCAGCGTATGCAGGTTTTCGAAACTTTGGAATTGTCCACCATACGCCTCGAAAAAGTCACGAGGACTGAGCGGGTCCCCCTTGTCCCCGGAGTAGATGAGGTGGCGGACGTAGGGTATAAACCTATCTCTCTCGTCAAACTCTTCCCACCGACGCATGTCCTCCCTGTTCCGAATTTCGACTGTGTGGAATCGGCGTCGTTGGGCGTCAAGCGTCCATGACGAGTGCGTGAGCGAACACGCGTGGAGGGTGGTGGCGTCACAAGGATCGACGTGAGAGATGATTTGGAAGACGATATCGTATGGGATGGGTCGCATGGCGTTGGTCCTTGAGTTTCAGATTACGGGGAGGGTGTGTGGGGGTTGGTCGATGCTGGAGCGGAGTGGGTATGGCCAAGGCTTTCATTCTTTATGTCGTGAAGATTGCAGAGGGCGGAGGCCAAAAAGCTGAAAGGGGTAAAGGGGCCCATTCCGGTGCTGGGTCCAATTCCCGAGTTGCCAATACAAGGCCGTCGTCATCGCGTGCACCGCCCATGGAGAAACGTAACTAGCGCCGGATCGATCCTCAAGCTGCAGGCCAAATATTTTGGACACGAGCTGCGCTTTGTTTTCACCCTCTCGCTCTTCGTAATGGCAAAAGACACCCAGCCCTGGTTGAGACTGATGGCAGTGCCCCCGGAACCGCCTTGCTGGTCAAAATAACCGCAGTCGCGACAGTGCCCCACCCCAACCATTGCATTTTGGATGCTCTCTATTTGACCATGCTCCCCCCTCGGTTTACAGAAGGCGCACAAAGGGCAGCTCGAGTATATACGTTTCATGACAGCAACCATCTATGCAAAACGAGTACAGGTGTTACACACTGTGCCATTGACCTGAAAATGTTCGGTAAATGGAACACAAAAACCGGGGTGGAACGAACGCCAGTCGCACAACATCTACCCATCACTCTCTCTACCTCGAGCTATGACCCCCATAACGGTCTTGCCCCATTCAGATGCAAGGCGCTCCGACTGAGGCTCAGTCAAGATGGACGACTCAATACTCATCCCAATCGAATCTTTCGCGTTGTCGAAGAATATCTCAATCATCACATCGTCCTGGGCGGAACAGGTTAGCGACGCCCCTCATCTCCCTAAGCAAAGCAAAATACCTGGACCTCAGGGATACAGAAAGCTCCTTTCCATTGGTTGTTCTCTTTGGCAGCCTCCAGGGCACGATACGGGAGCTGGTCATATACGGTTAGCTCCAGATCGTCGCTCGACTCAAGCTCAAACCCACCTTAACGGGTTCAAATACGCGCGCAGTGTTATCGCCGGACCTCGGCCCTGTATGCAAAACGTTCACATATACGTTGCATAGTGGCTTTCCTTCGGACCCAGCCCATTTGCTGACGTCCCTGAGCCTAGATTGCTCTAACGTTCCAGATCGCCTCTGCAGGTCCTTCATCAGCTCCCTTGCGACCTCCAGGGTTGAGCGGGTCGCATCCGTAACTCTCATCGGGAGGAGGTTGAGACACGGTACAGCGAGATTGTCTGCGAATCGGCTCGAGTGCCACATTCCAAAAGTAGCGTCGGACATGGAACATTCGAGAGAGTGGACGCGCGCCCAAGCGGCAAGGAGAATCGCCTGGGGAGTCAAGCCGGACTTCCTGGCCATCTCATCCAACTCTT
>Ga0307509_10007125_pt1 | contig 14738 bp, 15 predicted proteins | sample 10_EM_MG_FD_202245 | JGI IMG/M metagenome (GOLD analysis project Ga0307509, IMG submission 202245) | Populus trichocarpa ectomycorrhiza microbial communities from riparian zone in the Pacific Northwest, United States - 10_EM | ecosystem: Host-associated > Plants > Roots > Unclassified | place... | reverse complement strand
TGGCGGCCGGGTGCGGGACACGTCCCTGGTTCCCGTGGCCGCGCGCCTGGTGCGGGCTGTCGAGGGGGTCGTGGACGTGACGTTCGGACTCGACGGGCCCGACGACCGCTCCGCGTAGCGGGAGCGGCGGAAGTGCCGTGAGTGCGCAAGCCGTTGCCCCGTCGGCCACCGACGACCGGCGGGGCAACGGCGTCTCAGCCGGTCCTGCGCCCCCATCGCGCCCCGGTCCGCTCCCATTCCTCGCCCCATTGGTCGGTGGCCCGCCGCTCCACCCGCAGCCGGATCAGCCGTCCGCCCGCGAGCACGAACAGCCCGGCGGCCAGTCCGGCCCCCGTTCCGGCCATCACCACGCGTGCCGTCGCCACGGCCGGGCTCACGGGCTCGTCGACCAGGTGGCCGTGCCCGTCCGTCCACACCGGTACCGAGCTGCCGACGGGGGTTCCGGCCTTCACGTCCGCAGTGGCGGTACGGACAGTGCCCTGCGCGTCGGTCCAGCGCACGTTCGCCCTCACGCGGTTGTAGTCGGCCGCGACACGCGCACCGCGCGGCACGGTGCCAAGGACCACAGCGGTGGCCGGCCGATGCCCCGCTCCGCTCCTCGCCTGCGCGGTCTCGACGGCCTGGGCGCCCGCCACCCCTGCGACGGCTCCCCCGGCTGTCGCGAACGCCCAGGCGGCAAGGACGATCCACGCCTCGACCGCATCGCTGTGCCGGCGCAGTTCGTTGCGCCGCCAGCGCCACCCCAGGACCTTCACGCGCTTGGTCTTCCGCATCGGTCACACCCCCTCACGGGCCTCATGGAGACGAGAACAACAGGAAGGTCTCACCGGGTGATCGCCGCCGGGAGGGGCCGCCGGACCGTCGTACGGGGGCCGGTCGGGGCACGGCACCAGGGCCGGTTGGGCCGGTCGGCCCTAGTGTTCCGCGGCCGGGCGCGTGATGATCGAGGTCACGGACGGCCCGCAGTCCGTTCATACTCCGGGGAACGAGGGGTCGAAATGACCGAGGCACGCACCTTCACCGCGCAGGACCCGATCCGTGTCTTCCTGCTGGACGACCACGAGGTCGTACGACGCGGTCTGTCCGACCTCCTGGACGCGGAGGAGGACATCTCGGTGGTCGGCGACGCCGAGAACGTCGAACACGCCCTGGTGCGGGCCCCCGCGGTGCGCCCGCACGTCGCCGTCCTGGACGTACGCCTCCCTGACGGCGACGGCATCACCGTCTGCCGCGAACTCCGCGACCAGATGCCGGAGTTGGCGGTCCTGATGCTCACCTCGTTCGACGACGAGGACGCCCTGCTCGACGCCATCATGGCCGGGGCGTCCGGCTACGTCCTCAAGCAGATCAAGGGCTCCGACCTGGTCTCGGCGGTACGCACCGTCGCCTCCGGCCAGTCGATGCTCGACCCCGCCACGACGGCCCGCCTGATGCGCTCGCTGCGGGCCGAGCCCGCCCAAGCCCCGGAGATGGCACCGGAGTTGGCGAGCCTGTCGCCGCGCGAGCGGGAGATCCTCGCGCTGATCGGGGACGGACTGACGAACCGCGAGATCGGCAAGCGGCTGTACCTGTCGGAGAAGACCGTCAAGAACCACATCTCCCGCCTGCTCGCCAAGCTGGGCGTCCAGCGCCGGGTACAGGCCGCGGTCCTCGCCTCGCACCTGGAACAACCGGAGTCCAGCGACAGCTCGGGCCGCTGAGCCACGCGCCCGGGCCATCCGGCGCGACCCCAGGCCGTATGGCCCCTCCCCCGGCCTTCCCGGCGGAACCACGCTGGACAGGCACCGCCAACAGCTCTGCTGCCTCTCGGGCGCGGGGCGGGGAGGAGACCTCATGTCCAGCACGGCTCTCGACGTCCCGACCCTGGAAACGCTGATCGCGGCGTCCGTCGCCGCGCCCTCGATCCACAACACCCAGCCCTGGCGCTTCCGGCTCGACCCGGACACGGTCACGCTGGAGATCCGGGCGGTCGCGGAACGCGGTCTACGGCACACCGACCCGTCGGGACGCGCCCTGCACATCTCGGTCGGCTGCGCGCTGTTCAACCTGCGCGTCGCGGTCGCCCACTGCGGCTGGGAGCCCGTGACCCGGCGACTCCCCAGGCCCGCCGAACCGGACCTGCTCGCCACCGTACGACTCGCCGGAACCACCCGGCCGCCCACAACCTCGCATCTCTACGACGCCCTGTGGCGCCGGCACAGCAGCCGCTTCCCGTTCTCCGACCGACCGGTGCCCGCCTCCGTCCTGACCGAACTGACCGAAGCCGCCCACACGGAAGGCTCCGTGCTGGAACTCCCCGGCCCCACGCGGACCGACCAGCTGCTACAGCTGACGCGGGAGGCGGAGCGGCGCAACACCGCGGACACCGGCCGGGCCGTCGAGAGCCGCCGCTGGGTCCACTCTCCCAACGCCGAGTCGCTCGGCATGCCACCGGAGGCGATCGGCCCGCAGGACTCCCGGGAGCAGATACCCGTCCGGGACTTCGGCGCCCACCGGAACCCGACGGCACTCGCCGCTCGCCCCTTCGAGAAGCGGCCCTCCATCGCCGTACTGTCCACCCTCCACGACCGCCGCACCGACTGGCTGCGCGCCGGAGAGGCGCTCGAACGCGTCCTGCTGGTGGCCACCGCCCACGGAGTGAGGGCATCCCTCCTCCACCAGGCACTGGAATGGCCCGACCTGCGCGAGCACCTCGCGGACGGCCAACGGCAGCACGCACAGATGGTGCTGCGCCTCGGCTACGGCAGGCAGGGGCCCGCCTCGCCGCGCCGGTCGGTGGGGCAGTCGTTGGAGCAGAGTTCACACCCGACCGCCGTGCAGGGTGTGGCCGCGCGTTGAACGACCGTCGTCCGAGGCCACGGTCCTGGATCGGGTCGTCCGTCGCACGTGCGAGTGGCCGGTGGAACACCGTCTGGTGCGCCACCGGCCACTCTCTTTTTCGGCCGTCCTTCGGGGACTAGCAGCGGACCAGGGCGACGGGGCAGTCGGCCTCGCGCAGGGCGGTCCGCCCGACCGGGTCCAGCAGGCCGCCTCCGAACCGGGACCAGCCACGCACGCCGACCACCAGGAGCTGGCTGTCGCCGCTGGCCTCGACGAGGGCTCGGCGGGATCGGCCTTGGGGGCGACGGCAGCGCAAGGTGATGTCCGGGTACCGCTTGCGCAGTTCGGACAGGGTCTCGGCGAGCGCGAGGTCCTCGTCGTCGTCCGCCACGGCGGTGGCGGACCCGCTCTGCGGCCGTGTGGCGACGACGTGCCGCAGATGCACGGCCACCAGATCGGCCCCCCGCAACGAGGCCTCGGCGAAGGCGAATTCGGCGGCTTCACGGAGGGTCGATGTGCCGTGGACGGCGAGCAGCACGGGGCCGGCCGGGTTCGGCCTGCCACGCACCACCAGCAGTGGACCGGACGCGCGTGCCGACAGGCGCCCGGCGAGCGAGTCGTCGCGCAGGGTGCCGTGCCCGCGTGTGCCGTTGCTTCCGACGACGGTCAGGGACGCGCGGTGCGACTCTGCCGCCAGCAGGTTCCCGGGTTCGCCGGCAAGAACTTCGCGCGAGACACGTACGCCCGGAGCGGCGCTGAGCGCACGTCGCTCGGCCTCGGCCAGCGCGCCGGTCCCGGCCGCGTCCCACGAGGCAACTCCCGACCGTGCGTCTCCGGACGGCCAAGCGATGACCTGCATCAACTCCAGGCCGACTCCGAGCCGTTCGGCCTGCCGCGCGGCGACTTCCACCACCGCAAGACCCGACCGCGAACCATCCACTCCCACGACCACCGGTCCACTCATCACGGTCCACCCCTCTCCAGGCACCCTCCCTGGACGGAAGAGGCGCTCCACTGGACTCCAGACTCGTGCGGCCCCCGGCGCTCCCACAGGGGCCGGACGGACCCATCAGCACACCGACTGGCCCTCGGTTGCAGACCGGTTGGGTCCGATGAGTCCCCGGGGATCGAGGCTTTCGGTGGACACCCCGCGCCGCCGTCGCCGGGACAGACCCGCACGGGAAAAGGCAAACGGGATGGGGCGACGGACGGGTCTCTCCCGCCGATCGTCGCCCCACCCCGGACCTCAGTGTTCGGTGAGCCTGGAACCGTCCGTGCGCAGTACGGCCAGGCGGTTGCGGTAGTCCTCCTCGTCGATCTCCCCGCGGGCGAACCGGTCGGCGAGCACCTGCTCGGGCGAGGGCGCGGCGAGGGTGTTCGGACGCCGGGATGTGTGGGTCAGGTTGCGGATGAGCAGGACGGCGAAGGTCAGGAGCACGGCCCACAGCAGGACCGAGCCGATCGACATCGCGAACCAGTCCCAGCCGCTCATGTCGTGGTGGTTCCAGTACGTCATCACGGTGGTCGCTCCTCAGACGTGCGAGACCACGGCGACCGGGCAGTCGACGTGTTGGACGGCGGCGTGGGTGACGGGGCCGGTACGGCGGCCGAGAGGCCGCTCGGCAATACGGTGGCCGACGACGAGCAGACACGCTCCGGAGGCTGCCCGGATCAGCGCGGTCTGGGGCCGGTCCTTGGTGACCGTCGCGACGACCTCGATGTCCGGGTACTTGTCGCGCCACAGCCGCAGCGCGCCGTTCAGGAGGTTCTGCCACTCCTCGGCCCGGTGCGGGTCGTTGAGCAGGTCGACCTCGCCGGGACCGAGCCCCAGGACCGGCGTCTGCCAGGCGTGGACCACACGGAGCCGCGCGCCGCGCAGCCGGGCCGCCTCGAAGGCGAACTCGATCTCGGCGTCGCCGGGCGCATCCAGGTCGACGGCCAGCACCACGTCCCGGTACCCGGTCCGCCGGCCGATCCGGTTGCCGTCGGTCGGCAGGAGCTCGTCAGCAGCCGTCTCCCCGCCCCGGACGAGGACCACGGGGCGCGTGGCACGGGCCACCACGCCCTGCGCGACCGAACCCACCAGGAACCCGGTGAACCCGCTCAGGCCGCGCGAGCCCAGCACCAACAGCTCGGACTCCTCGGCCGCCTTCAGCAGCTCCGCGACCGCGGGACCCTCCACCAGCTCGTTGACCAGGCGCACGTCCGGGCACGCAGCCAGGACCCGATCCTGCGCCTGCCGCAGAGAACTGCGCGCCAGATGCCGTTGGACCGCGCCCTCGGACTCTTCCTCCGCCGGGTGCGAAGGCCGGTCCCAGGCATGCACGAGCCGCAACGGCAGGCCGCGGCGCAGCGCTTCCCGGGCCGCCCACTCGGCGGCGGCCAGGCTCTCCGCAGATCCGTCCACTCCGGCCATGACGGACGCAAGCATGATCCGCACCTCCCCTTGCTCGGTGTGTTCCTCGCTGCCACCGTCGTCCCTCAACTGCCCTTGCGGGAGGGGTCACCGGGGCCGCGCACGGGGCCATTCGGCCCCATCCCCCTGTTGCCGACGGTCAGTTGGCGAGTCCGAGCCGACGCGAGTCGCCAGGCTGGACGCGGATCGCCCGACCGGGCAGTGAGGCAGTCGCACGTCGATCGCGGAACGGTCCGACGACGGCACGGCGATCGACGGTCACCCCGGTTGTCCGTGGGACACCGCTCGGCGTGGTGCGGCAGTGCCGCGGGTCGGGAGCTGATCGGGCGCGGGGGTGGGCACGCGGTTCAGACGCAGTGCCATCACCGGGCAGCAGGCCACCGCGCGTCGGGCGTGAGGGAGCAGATCGGGCGGGACTGTGGGGCGGCGAAGCACGGGGTAGCCCCATTCGTCCAGGCCGACCAGTTCGGGCAGCAGTTCGGCACAGAGGCCGTGTCCGTCGCAGGCGGCAAAATCGACGGCCAGTACGTGGGCCTGGGCTTCGGCTTGGGCGCGGGTCATCGCCATTCCTCCTCCTCGGGGGGTCGGGCTGCGGGCACGGGCAGGACGAGGGGGGCGTACGCGGCGCGGCACGGGCCTGTGTGTACGTGCCGGTGGACGTCGTCGGCGAAGACCCGCAGCGCCGAGGCGGCCAGCCGTGCTCCGCCGTCGGGATGGCTGCACGCGCCGCGCCCCGGGAGCAGTCCGAGGCGGTGGTGGAGCCGGTCGATCCGCTGGGCGTCGGCGGTGCCCCGGGCGAGCGCGGCGAAGTCCTCGGCGACGGCCGGCAGCCCGAACCGGCACGGCCCGCACTGCCGGGCGCTCTGCGCGGCAAGGTACTCCAGGGCGGCTGCCGTCTCGGCGAGGCCGCAGGTGCCTTCGGGCAGCGCCACCAGGACACCCGCACCGCGTTCAGGGGCCGTGGTACTCAGCGGTACCGGCAGCCAGCTGCCGAAGAAACCGCCCGCGAGCACGGCGCCGAGCCGCCCCAGCGGGCCACCGGCCCGGGCCAGGGCTGTGGGCACCGGACTGCCCGCCGGGATCTCGTAGACCCCCGGGTGAGCGACGGCGCCCGAGACCGTGACCAGCGTGGTGCCCGGTGCCCGGGGGCTGCCGCTCTCGCGGAACCAGGCGGAGCCGTAGCGGGCGATTAGCGCGAGGTGGGCCAGGGTCTCCACGTTGCCGATCAGGGTGGGGCGTTTGCCGACGCCTTTCTCGAAAGGGCGTGGTGGGGTGGCGAGGGGGCGGGCGTCGCCGCCGTTGAGCCAGTTCACCAGGGATGTCTCCTCGCTGGAGACGAAGTGGTGGGGCAGCGTGTGGACCTTCACCGGTACGGGGTCGAGCCGGGCGCGGCGCCGCTCGGCGATCGCCGCGGTGAGCTGGTCCGCCTGCGTCGCCCGGGTGCGGGGCACGCACAGGTGCACCACGTTCGCGCCGACCGCGACAGCCGCCAGCGCCGCGCCGTCCAGGACGAGATGCGGTGCGAGGGAGAGCAGCACCTCGTCCTTGTGGCTGGCCGGTTCGCTCTCCATGCCGTTGGCGACGACCACGGCGGGCCCCTTCGCCCCGGCCACGGAGCGGAGCTTGCGGCCGGTGGGGAAGCCCCCGCCGCCCCGGCCGGTGAGCCCGGCCTCCTCCACGGCGCGCACCAGCGGCATGGCGGTCCCGCGGCTGCGCGCCGAGGACAGCGGGAGCGGGCCGTACCGGCCAAGGTGTTCCGTCAGGTCGGCGGTTCGGCCGGTGTCGTACCAGCCGTGGAGCAGGCGTTCGCCGTAGGGGCCGCAGGGGGCCGCCGCGTGTTCTCCGGCGAGTACGGTCCCGGTCCCGGTGTCGGAGTTCATTCGGCGTCGTCTCCCTCGTGTTCGGCTTGCCGGTCGGACTGCTGCTGTGGGGTCGGCGACTGGTGGGGTACCGCCGGGGCGGTGGACGACGCCGGGGCCTGCGCCGTGCCGCCGGCGCGGTGTGCCCAGCCGGGCCGCAACGGGCCGACGGACAGGAACGCGACCAGCGCCACGGGCACCAGCACCAGGGCCGCCGTCACCCACCGGCGTACCCGGGCCGCCTGCGCCCCGGCCCTGCCCAGCCGCCACCACACGGCGGCCACGACGGTCAGCAGACAGCCCGCGTACAGCACCAGTTGGGGGCCCAGGCGGGTGTCCGTGCCGGTGCCGGCCGCGTGGAAGAGCGCCACCGGCCAGGACGCGTACGCCAGCCAGTGCACCGCCTTCCATCTGCGCAGGCCCAGGCGTCCGCGGACCGCGCTGGTCACCGCGACCGCCAGCAGGAGGTCCAGGGCCACCGCGCCCAGGCCCACCCACAGCGGACGGTACGAGGCCACGAACGGCACGAAGGCCGTCGGCCAGGTGAGGTGCGCGTAGCTGTCGGCGACGGCGGTGACGATGTGCATCGCCAGGAAGGCCAGGGTGAGCAGCGACAGGTTGCGATGGAGCGCGGCCACCTCGAACCGGCCCAGGCGCACCGGCGCGTACCGTCCCGCCGTCGCGATGCCGAGCGCGACCGTCGCGGTCAGCAGGACCAGCGAGACGGTGCCGCCGGCCCGGGTGGCGTACCAGAGCGGGCTGGGGCCGGAGGCTCCCGCGGCGAGCAGGACGGCGCCGTTCATCGGTCGCCTCCCTCGGCGGGCCAGGCTCCCAGGCACAGCACGCTTCCGTCGGTGCGGACCAGCCGGGCCGGCAGACCGGTGCCGCGCAGCCAGTCGGGGGCGCGTTCGCCGAGGACCAGCGCGGCGGTGGTCGCGGTGTTGGCGTCCACACAACTGCCCGCGGCGACACTGACGGTGCGCCAGACGGGCGGCGGGACGTCGCCGGTGGCCGGGTCGACGATGTGGTGGAGGGTCCGGTCGCCGCGCCGCCAGGTCCGTACGGTCGTACCGGACGTGGCGAGGCCGCCGTCGCGGATCGAGACGACCGGGTGTCGGGGGGTGGTGCTCGGGGCCGTGTGGTTGTCGGTGATCGTGGGCCGCGGGCCGGTGTGCAGGACTTTGTGGCGACCGACGGTCGCGGCTTGCGGACCGGTGTTCGGGGCCGTGGGGTCGTCGGTGATCCCGGCCTGCCCGCTGCCTTCCCGGGCCGCGCGGCCGTCCGCGATCCCGGCCCGCCAACCGCCCTCCGGGCCCGCATGGTTGTCGGCGATGGCGACGCGCCAGCCGCCGGCCGGCGGTTCGCCCGCCGCCGACAGGTCGCCGCCGAGGTTGACCAGGACTCCGCAGCCCACCGCCGCGGCGGCCCGGCGGGCCGCCCGGTCGGCGGCGAGGGCCTTGGCCGTGGCGCCGAGGTCGAGCGTCGTACCGGCGGGCAGGCGCAGCAGCCGCAGGGCCGGGTCCCAGCGGACGGCCCGCCAGCCCGCGGCGGGCCGTGGCGCGGTCGCAGGACCGGTGTCCTCGGGCCGACGCGCGGCCACCTGGGCGAAGGTGCGGTCGTAGCCGAGCGCCACGACCGCCGGGCCCACCGTGGGGTCGACGGCGCCGTCGGTGAGTTCGGCGGCGCGCAGGGCCACCTCCACGGCCTCGGCGAGCAGGGCGCTCACCGGTACGGGCCCGTTGCCCGCGGCGGTGTTGGCGCGGGACAGTTCGGAGTCGGGGCGGAAGCGGCTGCACGCCGCGTCGATGGCGGCCAGCTCGGCTCGCAGGATCAGCAGTGCGTCGTCGGCGCGAGCCGGGTCCGCGGTGAGCAGCACGGCTGTGGTGCCCAGCGCGGAGAAGACCGCGGTGGCGGGCTCCACGCCGCTTCCGACTCGGCCACGGGCGACCGCCGACGTGGCGCTCATGACGCACCCGACTGGGTCTGCGGTGCCTGCGAGGTCGGCGCGGGGGCCTGCCCGGCGGGCTGGAGACCACCGCTCGTGCCCGTACTGGTGCCGCTGCCGTGCCGGGCGGATCCGGCCGGCACGGGGATGCCGGGGAGCGCGTGAGCGTACCCGGCGCCCAGTACCGCGGTCCCTGCGACGGCCGCGGCGGCCACCCAACGGGTCGTGGCGCCCACCCGGCGCAGTCCTCGTTCGCGGCGCCGGACGGCATCGCGAACGGATCGGTCGGCGGCTGCGGGCTGCTCGGGAAGAGGCATGGATGAACTCCTCGCTAGGAGGCCGGTTTGTCCCACCACCCAGGCTGCCCGGTGGCCCGTCGGGAACCGGTTCAGGAGTTCTTCAGAAGCGGTTAAGATCTCGCCCGAGCAGCGGTCAGGCCCCAGCCCGCCGGCCGCGCGGGGGCCCCTGCGACGGCGGCGCGGGAAGTTCCAGGACGACGGTCAGCCCCCCGCCGGCCGAGTCCTGAAGCCTTACGGTGCCGCCGTTGGCGGTGACCAACCGGTGCACGATGGCCAGCCCCAGGCCGCTGCCGGACGCCTCCGGATTGCCGAACCTCCTGAAGGCCGCCTCGCGTGCCGCCGCGCTCATCCCGGGACCGTCGTCCACCACCCGCAGCAGCACGCCTTCGCGCGTCGCCTTCCCCTCGACGCGGACCGTCGCACCCTCACCCACCGCGTCCAGGGCGTTGGCGACCAGGTTGTCGATCACCTGCTCCAGATCTCCCGCACCCAGGTACGCCGTGAGCCCGGCGCCGCAGCGGCCGACGAGCGAGACCCGACGCTCGCGTGCCACCGGCTCCCAGGCGGTGACCCGCTCGTCGACCACCTGGTCGACCCGGACCGGAACCGGCCTGGGCACCGCGGTCTCCGCGCGGGCCACCGCGAGCAGTCCGTCCACCAGCCGGGACAGCCGGGCGATCTCCTCCTGCGCACCGGCGAACTCCGCCGCCGTGGCCTCGTCGGCGCCCGCCGCCAGCAGGTCGAGCCGCAGCCGCAGCGCGGTCAACGGCGTGCGCAGTTGGTGCGAGACGTCGGCGACGACCGCCCGGTGCCCGTGGATCAGGGCCTCCATCCGTGCCGCCATGGTGTTGAAGGTCGCCGCGAGCCTGCGTACCTCCTGCGGACCGCGTCCGCTCGGTGCCCGTACGTCGAGCGTGCCCTCGCCCAGCCGCAGCGCTGCGGCGTCCACGGCCCGCAGCGGACGTCCGACCCAGCGGGCCAGCGCCACCGACAGCAGCACGCCCGCCACCAGGCCACCGGCGCCGATCAGCGCCAGCCGCCCCCACATCGCGCTGATCCGGTCGTTCGTGTCCTCCGCCGACCGGGACCGTACGGCCACCCCGACCGGACGCGTGGTGTCGCCGATCGGCACGGCGACGACCAGCCGGTCGTCCCGCTCGCGGGTGGCCGTCTCCGGGTGGGCGAGCACCTGGTGCGCCAGGTCGCCCCAGCTGTCGGCGGCCTCGTCCTCCGTGTCGTCGTCGCCTGTCCGCCCGGGGCACTCGGTGGCCGCCACGACCTGTCCTGCCGCGTCGAAGACGGCGGCGCAGTCCCCGGCCCGCTCGGCCTGTTCCAGGAGCTGTCGCATGGAGGCGGAGGAGCGGTGGTCCGAGAGGTGTTCCTCGGCCGCGGCGGCGATCGTCCGGTCCACCGCCTCGGTCGTGTCCCGGAAAGAGGTGCGCTCACGCTGTGCCAGGGACAGTCCCAGCGGCACCACCGCCAGGACCAGCAGCATGACGATCAGCGCGATGAAGGCCAGTGCGATGCGCCGGGTCATCGCGCACCGGCGTCAGGGTCCTGGCCGGGATCGGGTGCGCCGAGTCGGAATCCCCGGCCGTACACGGTCTCCACCAGTCCGGGTACGCCGAGCTTGCGGCGCAGCGCCGCGATGTGCACGTCGAGCACCTTGGTGGGGCCGTACCAGTGCGCGTCCCAGGCGCGTTCCAGGACCTCCTGGCGGGTGACCACCCGTCCCGGGTCTGCGGCCAGGCACTCCAGGATGTCGAACTCCTTCGGTGTGAGGGCGACTTCGCGGCCGTCGACGGTCACTTTGCGGGTCCGCAGGTCCACCGCGAGGGGGCCGTGCCGCAGCAACTCGGAGTCGGACGGCTGGACGCGGCGCAGCACGGCCCGGATCCGCGCCAGCAACTCCGCCAGGCCGAACGGCTTGACCAGGTAGTCGTCGGCGCCCTCGTCCAGGGCCGCGACCCGGTCGGCCTCCTCCCCGCGCGCCGTCACCACGATGATCGCCGCGCGGGAACGGCTCCGCAGCCGGCGGCAGACCTCGACCCCGTCCAGGTCGGGCAGCCCCAGATCCAGCAGCACCACATCGGGCTCCGGGTCCGCGGCCAGCGCTTCCCGCCCGGTGTCGACGCTGCGCGCCTGGTATCCGGCCCGCTCCAGCCCCAGCACCAGGGAGGCAGCGATCCCCGGGTCGTCCTCGACCACCAGCACACGCACGCCGACATCCTACGATTCCGCCGACCCTGCCCGGATTGACCGACCAGCCCTTTGTTGTGGACCGTTCGGCCCTGCCGTCCGTCGCCGGGGTCGAGGTTGCATGGACCCCCGGGGACACTGCCGCGCCCGGTGGCGTGCATCCCCGGAGAAACCGGAGGGCCACTGCCGTGTCACAGCTGGGATCCACCGGAGACGACGGGCAGGGGCGGAAAGCCCGGAGTGTCCGTGGACTGCTCGAACCGGCCCTGCTGGCCGTGACGGCGACCGCTCTGCTGAGCGGGGGAATCGCCTGGGCGGCCGGGAGCCGGAACGTCGCAGACGCCTGCTGGGCGGCCGGCACGGTACTGGCGGTCGTTCCCGCCGTGGCCTGGGTCCTGGCCGCGGTAAGGAAGGGACGGGCCGGCGTCGACCTGATCGCGGTACTGGCGCTGGCCGGGACCCTCGCTGTGGGCGAGTACCTGGCGGGTGCGCTGATCGCGCTGATGCTGGCGACCGGCCGGGCACTGGACGCCGCCGCCGAGCGCCGGGCCTCGCACGACCTGCGGGCCCTGCTGGAGCACGCCCCCCGCTCGGCGCGCCGCCGGACCGGCCGTGAGGTGGCCGTGGTCCCGCTCGCCGAGGTCGTCGTCGGTGACGTGCTCGTGGTCGGCCCGGGAGACGTGGTCCCCGTCGACGGCACCGTCCTGGCCGGTACGGCGGAACTCGACGAGTCCGTGCTGACCGGCGAGTCCGCCCAGGTCGAGCGCGGCACCGGCGAACCCGTACGCAGCGGTGTCGTCAACGCGGGCGGTGTCTTCGAACTCCGGGCGACCGCCACCGCGCAGGACAGCACGTACGCGGAGATCGTACGGCTCGCCCAGCACGCGGGCGCGGAACGGGCACCGACCGTGCGGCTGGCGGAGCGTTACGCAGCCTGGTTCCTGCCGCTGTCGCTGGCGTTGGCCGGTGTCGCCTGGCTGCTGAGCGGGTCCGCCGTCCGCGCGGTCGCCGTCCTCGTCGTGGCGACCCCCTGCCCGCTCCTGCTCGCCGCACCGGTCGCCGTCGTCTCCGGGCTGTCGCGGGCGGCCCGCCGCGGTGTCATCGTCCGGGACGGCGGGGCGCTGGAGCGCCTGGGCCGGGCCCGCACCCTGGTGATCGACAAGACCGGCACCCTGACCGTCGGCCGACCGCACGTCCTGGCGGTCGCCGCCGCCCCGGGGCAGTCCCCGTCCGAGGTGCTGCGCCTGGCCGCATCGCTCGACCAGGTCTCCGCGCATGTGCTGGCCGAGGCGATCGTCCGCGAAGCACGAGCCCGGGGCCTCGCGCTGTCCATGCCCGTCGACGCCACGGAGGAACCAGGGCGCGGACCCGCGGGCACGGTGGACGGCCTGCGTCTCGGCGTCGGCAAGTCCGGTGTTCCGCAGGCGGCCCTCCCCGACTGGGCCCATGCCGTGGACAACCGGGCCGTTCTCGACGGGGCCGCCGTCGCCTGGCTCACCGTCGACGACGCCCTCGCCGGTGCCGTCCTGCTCCAGGACCCGCTGCGCCACGACGCCCCACGCACGGTCCGCCGACTGCGGTCGGCGGGGCTGAACCGGCTGCTCATGCTCACCGGTGACCGCGCCGAACCCGCCCGTGAAGTGGGCGCCGTCCTGGGCCTCGACGACGTCAGGGCCGGTCAGCTCCCCGCCGACAAGGTCGCGGCCGTACAGGAGGAACGCGCACGGGCCGTCACCGTCATGGTCGGCGACGGCGTCAACGACGCGCCCGCCCTGGCCGCCGCCGACATCGGCGTGGCCATGGGCGCCCGCGGCTCCACCGCGACCTCCGAAGCCGCCGACATCGTCCTCACGACCGACCGGGTGGACCGCCTCGCCGACGCCATGGAGATCGCGGTGCGGGCCCGCCGGATCGCGGTACAGAGCGCCGCGGGAGGCATGGCGATGTCACTGCTCGCCATGATCGCGGCCCTCCTCGGCTGGCTGCCGCCCGCCGTCGGCGCCCTTCTCCAGGAAGGCATCGACGTCGCCGTCATCCTCAACGCCCTGCGCGCACTGCTGCCGGCCCGTGGCACCCGTACCGCTCTCGAACCGGACGCCGAGGACCTCATCCACCGCTTCGCGGCCGAACACGACGACCTCCGGGACGCTCTGGACGCCATCCGCGAAGCCGCCGGCCTGCTCTCCGCGCAGGACGGTCCGGGATCACTGGCCGCCATACGCCACGTCGACGAGCTGCTCACCACCCGGCTGCTCCCCCACGAATACGCGGAGGAACACCAGCTCTACCCCGCGCTGAACAGACAGCTCGGCGGACCGGAAACCACCGAGACCATGAGCCGGGCCCACACCGAGATCGCCCGCCTGTCCCGCCGCATCACCACCCACCTCCACATGGCCGACGAATTGGGCGCCCTGAAGCCGGAACAACTCGACGACCTGCGCGCCTGCCTCTACGGACTCCACTCCGTCCTCCGCCTGCACTTCAGCCAGGAGGAGGAGAGCTACTTCTCACTCGCTCCCTGAGCCCGCCCGTGGGGGCCACGGGGCCAGTGATCCTGATGAGACTCAGAGGGAACTGAGAACTCCCTGTGAAAAAGTTCCGACGCTCCCGTACCGCCCACTCTCCGGCCAACCCCCCATGGAGAAAGCCCTCATGAGCCTCACAGTCGTCAACGGACTGCCCGCGCACGTCCTGTTCGTGCACTTCGTCATCGTGCTCGTGCCCCTGAGCGCCCTGGCACTCGTGGTGTGCGCGGCCTGGCCCGCGGGCGCCCGCCGACTCGGCCTGCTGCTGCCCATCCTCGCGCTCGTGACCTTGGCCAGCGTGCCGGTGGCCACCCACGCGGGAGAGTGGCTCGAACAGCACGTCGGCAGCAACCCGTTGGTGCGCAAGCACGCCGAACTCGGCGACGGCCTGCTCCCGTGGGCTCTCGGACTCTTCGTGATCTCGGCCGTCGTCTGGTGGACGGCCCGCCGGTCGGCCCCCGCCGCGGACGGCGCGGCGGGGGCCTCTTCATCGCCCTCGGCACTGGTTCGGGGCGTGGTCGTGGTTGTTTCCCTCGCTGTCGCGGTCGGCGCCGTGGTGGACGTCTACCGGATCGGCGACTCGGGCGCCAAGGCAGCCTGGAAGGACAACTATTCCAAGACGGCCACGCAGAACGGCGGCTGACGGGACGAAGGCGGCCTCGGGTCCTGGCT
>Ga0307509_10007124_pt1 | contig 14738 bp, 13 predicted proteins | sample 10_EM_MG_FD_202245 | JGI IMG/M metagenome (GOLD analysis project Ga0307509, IMG submission 202245) | Populus trichocarpa ectomycorrhiza microbial communities from riparian zone in the Pacific Northwest, United States - 10_EM | ecosystem: Host-associated > Plants > Roots > Unclassified | place... | reverse complement strand
GACTTGCAGAAACATTCCCACGGCTGCAACAAAATCGTGGAAACATTCCCACAATTTTGCCTGGTTGGTTGGTGGTTTGTAAGCAATGCGAATCACACAGAAATATTCACACGACTGCAATGAAATCGCGGAAATATTCCCACGGTTTGTGCTGGTTGTTGAAAAATCGGCTTAAATACCTCGTTCTCTAAAGGAGAACTCGGAACCGTCGTTGCAAAAGCCTGCCTCGGAATCCTCCTTCACCTAGATGAATGCGTCGCCAAAGACGCCCTCCAGAAATATCCTCTCTCTCCATATGCTGCCCTACACTGGGCAGACCATGCCCGGTTCGAGGGCGTATCACGAAATGTCGAAGATGGGATGAATATCCTGCTTGATTCGAGCAAGCCGCACCTCGCCATTTGGGTCTCACTACACAACATGGAATTGCCCTCCTGGAAGCTATTCAAACGAGGCGAAAGGCCTTTGCCAACCAGCGGAACCCCCCTGCATTATGCTACCATTTGCGGCTTACACGCCTTTGTGAAAGTGCTGGTTGTGGAGCACCCACATGACGTGGATTCTTGGGGCTTCGACAAGTTGACTCCCTTACACATGGCGTCACTCAGGGGATACGAGCAGGTTGCTCGCGCCCTTTTGGAGAGTGGTGCGAATGTGACAGCTCAGAACGATGACAAACAGACTCCGTTACATGTGGCCTCGAGAGAAGGACATTTGCAAGTGGTGCACGCCCTTCTTAAGCACGGTGCATCTACAACAGCCCGAGATAAGGTTGGGTCGACGCCACTCCATCTCGCGTTGCAACCTCGAAACGTAGAAGATCCACGCGTTCCTCACAATGGTGCAGATGCAAGAGCCGAAGATGGTGGGGAGAATAACCTGGCACAGTTGCATAGAGCCGTACACATCGACTTTATATCATATCTGTTTTCTCAAAAGGCAACTGTTCAAGTCGCCCGCTCCTATCTTGAGCGCAAAATGCATACGACAGCTCAAGGAAGCACTTTGTCGTATGTGGCGTTGCGCAATAGACATACCGGACCCCTACATTTCCATCCCAAACCCGAGGCGTACGCAATGGCTGGGTACAAGAGCGAGTGGAACCATTTGGCATCGCGGAATGGACATGTAGAAGTCGCGCAACTTCTAGTTAAGCACGGTGCAGATGCGACAGCACGAAACGAGTTCGGGAGCTGCCCATTACATTTTGCGTCCCTCGGCGGAGATATTGGGGTTGTGCAGTTCCTTATTGAGCACGGCGCAGATCCGATAGTTCAGGACAATGACGGCTGGACCCCTTTGCATTCAGCGGCGCTCGGCGGACATTCGACAGTTGTGCAGTTCCTTGTTGGGCATGGCGCAGATCCGACAGCCCAGAAAAAGGATGGGTGGACCCCTTTGCATTTGGCATCACAAAACGGACACGTCGAAGTTGTGCAGTTCCTCGTCAAGCATGGCGCAGATCCGACAGCCCAGAAAATGGATGGGTGGACCCCTTTGCATTTAGCTTCGCAAAACGGACACGTTGAAGTTGTGCAGTTCCTCGTCGAGCATGGCACAGATCCGACAGCCCAGGAGAAGGATGGGTGGACCCCTTTGCATTTGGCATCACAAAGCGGACACGTCGAAGTTGTGCAGTTCCTTGTCGAGCATGGCGCAGATCCGACAGCCCAGAAAATGGATGGGTGGACCCCTTTGTATTCGGCAGCGCTCAACGGACATACGGAAGTTGTGCAGTTCCTTGTCGAGCATGGCGCAGATCTGACAGCCCAGAAAATGGATGGGTGGGCCCCTTTGCATTCGGCATCGGAAAATGGACATGTCGAAGTTGTGCAGTTCCTTGTTGAGCATGGCGCAGATCCGACAGCCCAGAAAATGGATGGGTGGACCCCTTTACTTTTGGCATCGCAAAACGGACACGTCGAAGTTGTGCGGTTCCTCGTCGAGCATGGCGCAGATCCGACAGCCCAGAAAATGGATGGGTGGAGCCCTTTACTCTTGGCATCGCAAAACGGACACGTCGAAGTTGTGCAGTTCCTCGTTGAGCATGGCGCAGATCCGACAGCCCAGGAGAAGGATGGGTGGACCCCTTTGCATTTGGCATCGCAAAATGGACACGTCGAAGTTGTGCAGTTCCTCATCGAGCATGGCACAGATCCGACAGCCCTGTTTGAAGGTGGATGCACCCCTTTGCATATGGCAGCGCTCAACGGACATACAACCATTGTGCAGTTCCTTGTTGAGCACGGCCCAGATCCAACGGCCCAGGAGACGGATGGGTAGACGCCTTTGCATTCGGCAGCGCTCGGTGGACATACAAAAATTGTGCAACTCCTCATTGAGCGTGGCGTAGATCCAACAGCCCAGGACAAGGATGGGTGGGACCCTTTGCATTTCGCATCGCAAAACGGACATGTTGAAGTTGTGCCGGTCCTTCTCAAGCATTGCACAGATCCAACAGTCTAGGATATGGATGGGTGGTCCACATTTCATTGTACGTTGGAAAATGGATATGTCGGACCTGTACCGTTCCCTTTTGAATGGTACAGATCCGACGACCCAGGTCAAAGGCGGGCGAACTCATCCGCATTTGGTGTCCCAAAAGGGACATATGGACGTCGCACAGTTCCTTGTCGGGCATGGTGCCGACGTAACGGCCCAGGACATGAGTTCGATGGCCCGTTTTCACCCTGTCCTGGTAAATGAATATTTGCAAGTTGTTCAGTCCAATTTGTGGCATTCAGCAGCCCAGACAATGATTGGGGGGATTTCGTGACATTTGGCGTCGCACAAAGGACATGTGGTAAGTTACGCGGTTTCTTGTCAAGTCGCGAGTCGCTTGAGTCCTCATCGAGCCCGTGCACAGATGTGATAGCCGATGCTGAGCTCGGATGAACTCGGTTGCACTGAACGCACGGCAGGGACGTGTATGTGTTCCCCGATTCCTTGGACTGTACGGTCTAGATCTAACCGATCATAACAGCGTGAATCACATTTCATCTCAGGAAGTATCAGCTGGAATATATTCTCGTATTTTGCAGTCACTCCCTAAACACGGGGCGAAGGACCATTATGCCTAGGTACATAATCGTATTTGCCTTTGAAACTTCGATACCGAATCTGATAGGACGGCGGAACAATTACCTCTCACTTCGGCCCCGTCGACCGAGCATGAACCTGGATAATATCTCTCGGGTATAATCTTTAAGAATCCTCAGGCTGTTGTAGAAGTTTCAGATTGACCAATATTTTTGCCACCTGAGCCCGCCCCATCTACATGACTCTCGTTCCCCCACTCACTGACTTCGATCATTCCCTCACTGTATCAACTGGTCGATCTCACCCTCAATTTCATTCATGGACTTATTTCACTGCTCCCGTTCGTCATTAAACCCATTGTCATCTTACTGCTGATTCACAGCGTTCATTGACTTTGACTTCCTGTCGGAGAGATCCATCTCCCAAGGACTGCTACTTCACTGTTACTCTCGAGTCTCTACTTACAATCCTCGTCCTGACCCCGATAGATTATGTGTCCTAGCATGTATGAAAGTGGTTCGTCATCTCTTGCGTATTCGAGTCCAATGTTCCGTGACACTAAACTGAGCTGTTATACATGGGCCATTCCGCGTCAGGGATGAGACAGTGTGTCTTTTCGTATTGTGTTCGTAGACTCATCGTTTTGCGTTCTTGTACTCCACTGCGTCATAGCCCCGTAGGCGCACCGGTTTGTGACTACACGTAACACATGAGGCGTCATAGCGTGAGGTTTGGGTTTGACAAATATTGAAGCATGGTGGTATTTTTGTAAGCTTTTGACCCACGACTACCCTTTCCTTTCTCATGCACCCATGTCTAGCCCGCATTGACCCAGGTAGGTAGTCAATCGCGAGATCTTCTATAAAGTTGAATATTCTCTTTAGGAAGTTATGGGACGGAGGCAATAGAGAACACGATCCCGCGTTGTTCCAGCTCGGGTACTGCGTCTAGCACATCAGCAATTTCTGGCGCTGCAGTTATGATCCGCACGCCGAGGGGAGCATCCGGTTCCATGAGCCAGTCTTCCTTGATCGCGAGGTTCTGTGCTCCATACATTTCCTCGAATGAGGTAATCCTTTCCGGAGGAGACCGGATGAGCAGAGGTGCATGCGCTACTCTCTTCGCTACTTGTGTGGAAGGGCCTTCTCCGTGCCATCCGAGAAGGGTTGCGCCTTTTGGGTTGGCGCCGGGGCGAAAGAGTGAATGCAAAGTCAGATAGAGCGATTTTTCCTGAGTCTACAAGCAATGACCTCAGAAAAAATCGAAATGACAAGCCCATAGACGTACAATAATTGTAGGAACAAGTCTATGTCGGCACGGGATCAATTCAGGACCCGGGCCTAGGCATTGTAACGGGTAGTGTAAACCCGCCGGGTTTCATACCGGGTAGTGAACGGGTCAGGGTCAGGGTAGGGATTTTCTACCCAGGCCAGAACCCGTACCCGGTTCGAGGGTTTGGCGGGTACTGGTAGGGTTAGAGGCTAGAGGTTGGAACTCACCAGAGGCAGCACCAAGGGCGGCACTATCTTGTCTCGGCTCGCCTCACACCTGTGGGACGCGCGTGACTACGTGTGACACGGGTGTGACGGCCACCAAACGACCGCGTTGCCTTGTCCTTGTTGTGATGTCTCTGCTCTGCATCACCCAGGACGACGCGGTGCCCCTCTCGGTGGGCCCCAAGATGAAAAGCGGATGGACTCCTCGACGGTGGGATGGGTCGATGATGGATGGGTCCAGGTGCGTGGTTGGCTCCTCGGGATGGTGCTGGCAGACTGACTCGACTTCTGCACAGCCAGGGTTTTTCTTGTGGGTGACGAAGCCTGGTGCGACTTTTTGTTGTGGGGCGTCGATGCCCGGTGCGATGTCCATGGCCTCAACAGGCCCTTTCGACTTGACGGTATCATCTCCGGTCGGGTTTCCTCCAGGATCCCAGGGGTCTTGTCCCTCCCAAGTGGATAGGATGGCCTTGTGCGACGGCTCTTGCGATGGCCAACTGGGCTTGCGATCGTCCTCGTTTGTGCAGTGTTGTGGCGTTGTGCTGTGTTCGCGCTCGCCCTCCGGTGGCACCTCTCGTGGCCGCGCATGACTTTGTCTTTCGCCCAGGGGACCAACGCCTTGGGCCTAGCGGTGCTGGCTGTCTCAGCCTCGCCAGCGGGTCTGACGCCGGCGGTTCCTTCGGCCAGGGCTGGTGCAGCACCCGCGACTGGCAACGCTCCCCCTTGTTTGTGCGGACCCGCCTCATATCTGTATGACCCGACGGGTACCCGTACCCATACCCAGTAAAACCCGTACCCTGAGGCCGGGTACGGTTTTTTACCAGGCCAGGGTCAGGGTAGCCCTGAAAAACCCCAGGGTTACCCGTTACAATGCCTACCCGGGCCGAACTGCCACGAATGAAGGAAATGCGTACGATGTCACTTCCGTCTCCACGATCTTCGCTGCAACAGTACTAAGGCTACGTCTATAAGCATCCGAGTCGCCTTCATAGACGGAAAGTAAAAGCCATAAGTGCCATTGATTTGAGTGTCTATGAACCCCGGGCTGACGATGTTCCCAGCCATATTAATGACTCTATCGGGTTGCTGCTTCGTCGAGAAGAACGTTTCCTACATCAAAGGAAAGGTTATTATACGGGGCACCATACAAGCCACTCTTCACGCACTTGAGAGTCGAGCACAATACCTCTCCGCTCATCAATCCAGAGATCCTTCCCGGCCAGACTACCACCCTCCATTCAGAGCAAACAGTTGGTAAAGCACATTAGACCGTTTGGCGATGTCATCTCAGTGGGGAACGTTGGTGGTGGAAACTGTGATGGGTGCTGGCTGGCGAGCCATCCGAGCTGTGACCATCCCATGCCCCATCCTATGGTGTTCGTCATCTGCTCCGTCCTCCCCCTTCCGATGCGACGGACCGGCACTTCCGCGTTACCAAGCACATGGCCTACGCTTGCGTGGGCCAGCATGAACCTTAACCTTAAAGTGAGACGTTAACAGATGGTCCAGATCACACTGTCACTTGTCATGAAGTATTCGAGGCGTAAAAAGTTTATCCCGAATCGCCTTACCGTATTCAACTTTGCTGCGCTTAATTAGGGACCTAGAGCGGGACCATTTCAAATGCCATTGAAGTGAGGGTGTCTCAGGCCATGCCCTTCACTTAGCACGGTCTTGTTGTCACATTGACTCCATTTAGCAACGCCCGTCATATGAAACACGACAGGCAGTAGCAGCATGCATCGCTCAAAATTAAGGGTGCTGGTGAGGCAAACCTTCGTAACGTCACTCTGTGGTTGCCGCGCAGAAATATCTCAACGATGAGGATGGGCAATCGATGGCAATATAACGCATAGAGGCAGGATACATGACAACACAAAATGAGCGGATGCACAGGCACAAGCAGAACAGTCGGGTTGAAGACCATGGGCTAGTCGTCATTGAAAGTAAGGCACGTGACAATCAAGAACAAACACACGACGACTTACATTTTCTTGAGCGAGCGAGTGCGACCCGAACCCCTGCAGAGGCGTCGCCAGAATGGTTGGCCGAAACCACTCCAACAACACATCCCACAAGAGCGCTGTGTGACAAAAACGTCAGATCCCAGAAGCCCCCACCTGAGGTAAAAACGCACCGATAGGCAGTCCGGTCCAGTTCCCCCCAGCGCCATCGCGACAAGACAACCAGCTGCGAGTCCGGCCGAAGACAAGCCTCTGATCGCATGTCACTTTAGGTGCGCTCGTCAGAGCTGAGCCGGGGCGTAGAATTCAGACGGACTCACCGATACTGAAAGCGCCGGATGCTACGCGACCCGCCCAGACGAAGGCCCACCCACGATCCCGGCCGAAAGGACCGCAAGCGAACACTTCACCCGAGACTTCGCGCCTGACGAACGATTCAGCATAATAAAATCAAAGGGTGTAAATTCCTCGTACCTCGCACACAACCAAGGAGGAAACCACTTGTCATCCAACCCGACGGAACCTGAAAAGAAATCGAGAAAAGACAATGATAGAACACCCGATGCCAAACGGTTTGGAAAAAAAAAAAAAAAGAGTCCATGAGCTCAGCTAAGCATCCATAACCAAAGCCTTGAAACGAGAGAACGTGAAACGTATTGGCGAATAAGCCCGCACCCAGAGTCGGAACGTCTAGATCGATATTCTACGGTCAGTCTGGACGTGCGGGCTAGACTCACATGGGAAATCGCCATGATTTGCACAGCCCAGCCGCCCGTCGCTTCCTGCGTCATTTACCGGTCCGAGATGAGCCAAGGTGCCCGAGGGACGGATTGTTTCCGCATCGCTCGTGTCGTCCTGATCCTCATACTCGATCTCAGGCCTAGGGGAGTCCTCCATTACCTCCTCGTCCTCTTCAATGATAGTGGAAAGACGGTGGGGATGGGGAAATGATATGACAGGAACAATGACGGCTTCCTCGCCGTCGTCATCGTCTTCTCCAGGAGGGGAATCAGAGCGTGTATTCCTGAAGGCGACCTCGACCACGGACGACGAGACAAGCTGTATCGCTTTGTTGATTTGTACGGAGGAAGGCAAATACGCAGGCTCCAAAGCTTGGTACTCGCTAGGTGAGTTAGTGGTAGGCTTAGGCGATAACCACGAAGGCTCATTGGCAGTTTCCTCTTCGACGTCTTCCAAGTCGAAGTCCGAGTCGTAAACGTCGTCCGAGTCCTCCCGCGCAAACGGGTTGACAAAGTCCAACGAATCCCAATCCGAGATGGACGCAAGAGAAGAGCTGCTCGTAGGGTAGTGATGGAAGACCAGCTCGTAGAAATCCGCGTCCTCGGTAGCAAACCAGTCCTGAATGGCGACGTTGGTCAGAACCTCCGACGCAGACGCGGTCGAGGGGACAAAGTAAGGCTGGGGGTTCGCGGCCGTGACCTGAGGTTCCGCGCCACTAAGCTGGTCGAGCGCCGGGCTGATGGCGGAAGGATGACATTCGATGCGAGACAGGTGCCGACGACGCGCGGCCGGCGGGCCATCCAAATTGGGCGACGGGAAAGCGGGCATTTGCCCGTCATCACCAAATGATGGGTCGTCTGAGGGGCATGCTTCTGGACGCTTGGGAGCGCGACCTGTGACGAAACGGGCTGTCGCACCTTGGAATGTAAGATGTCAACGGACGCTTTGTGGCCTAGGCTAGGCACGGTTATAGATTTAGGACGAACCTGTGGCGCGGGAGCAGATTCGCCGGAGACGCGCCAATCCGTTGCCACGCAGGGCCCCCAGGGAGTTCGTTGAATTGCGCACGGCGCCCTTCTGAGATGCGATCATGTCGGTCGATCTTTTAGGACGTAGCGATGTGACCAGCACAGCGAGTGTGGGGAACATTTTTTGGAGCAATTAAATATGAACAGGTAAAACGCGTTGAAGATGTGGGATGAGGAATCGCAAGTGCAGCAGGAAAAGAAAACACGCAGAACGCTAAATTGACATCCTTTGATGACCATCATTGCAGTCTCGCCCATGGGGGTTGTTGCATGACTGACGGGCCCATATCCGCGGCGAGTCTTACGTTATCCAGTTCTTTCGCAAATCAGACGCCACAGAAGAGATGTTTACGACCACCGGACGACGAGCAACAAATTCAGGCCGACCGACACCAAATCAGGAAATGGGCTTCGCAAGTTTGGCGAGTAAGAAAGGTATGAGCCCTCGGCTGTCGTTGTTCAACCTTGATAGACGCCTCAAGATCAACATGTATTGGAGAGGCAGAGTAGCTCAGAAAAGTTGCTGGTGTTGGCGAACAACTCACTGTCATCTACCCAAAACAAACGCGTAAATAGATAACGAGGATTGATTTCCGCCGATATAAGTCAAAGAGAAAGAGATTGGCACTTGTACGACAGCCCGAATAAAAAAATGGAGACATCTAGATGAGATGGGACCGAATGGAAGCACACAAGTAAGGACAGGCAAGAATGCGAAGGAGTTCCAATGATACAGTGGAATTTGATGAAATGGTGGCGAGTGTAATCCCCACGGGGCCAACGATAAGCGATATTATCGGTGAGAGGGATTTGGATGACTGGCTAGGAGACGACGAGTGTATCAAGCACCTGAAGGTAGTGGGGAAGGGAGGGAAATCTCTGTAAGCTCTCGGATTAGAGCAAGCTGCGACTGGGGCGTACCTGTTGGTGCAGGCGATGTGGTAGTTGACGACGAGGATGCGGGTGGGGCATCCGCAGATGGATTGGTATCAATGAGGCCTTTGAGATTGGTGAGCATGACTTGGATGGCGCCAATCATGGCGCTAGCATTGTTTTGGTCCGACGATGGGTTGGACTACACAATCCATGATCTGTCAGGCCACCATACACTTGCTGAGATGCCAGCCCACACTCACCGTCGCGCCGGCGAACCGGCAACCGGTACCGACACAGTCCCGCTTGTTCATTTCTCCTTCAACGGGCGCAGCAAATGCGAGAGCTGGCAAAGTTGTTAGAGTGAATATCAGTCCGGACTTTGGAGATGTAACGCACTGGAAAAAAGAGCGAAGAGGGCAAGGAAAACGGCGATGAAACGCATTTTGTGGAACGACTGTGTATGTGGTGGAGGCAGGTGCAACAAAAAAGAGTGAAGTGATCGCCGAGGGCTGTAGATGCGAAGTCAACAGGTGTATGTGTCTGTTCGATGGTTGCTGGTCTGATTTTCTGAGAAATGTGTGCGTTTATATAACTGTGAGTCGCAATTCATCCAGAGGGCCACTTCTGGTGGTATTCACTCCAGAGTCCAGAAGTTCGCAATAGACGGACAAGCATCATTCTAGATACAGTCAAGCTCAGGGTACAACCAAGGGGAGAAGATAAGCGGGGCAGTAGTGAGTTGGTGAACGGCAGTCAGGACTGTCAGGGCTGCCAGCGACCAGTGACGGATACGAGGCGCAAAAGTTTAGTCCATAAAGATGCGTCGACCTTCATCCCCATTTGGGCTTTGGTTTGGACATACTTTGCACGTAGGCGCCGCGGGTGTAAGTCAAAATGGAAAGTTGAAAGATAGTCATTGGGGCCGGTGGAACAGTCATCAGCTACGGACAGCGATTTCCATTTCAGGGTTTATTGAGGATGGTTCATGGCTTGCCTTGCCATTTGGAGCACAAGAGCTTTGAGGTGGCGGTGTCGCGTAAGGAATTCCCACACCACTTTCCAAGGTCAGTGTCGGCCCGGTGTCAACTTGCTTGAACTGCTTTCTTTTATGAAAGGGACGGAATGGACTCCATGGTTTCATTATGGTACCCGTCTCCCTTGAGAGACCTCGAGTTCCTGATCCAGGGGCTACTACTCGAGAAGAATCACTGTCTGACCGCACAGCACACTGCAGTACTGGGTGTACACGAAGCGTTGTTCGTTCTTATTACCCTAATCCAAAAACTACGCCCTTACGGTGTTGGCGCACATGCATTCCGTTTTTTAAGCGTGACTCGTTCTGATGTCCGAGAAAAAAAAAACCCCCCCATTCTGATCCAGATTGACATCTGACGAGGGATACATCGAACTACTCTACATCGGTGTAAATAAATGAGATGAAACAAGCTGCTCAAAGTGGCGATAGAGATGAATAAGTAGGAAGATTCCGCCAGTAGGAAAGGCACCCAAAGGATGTCTGCCGAAGTGTGAATGAAATCGGAACAGTCTAGCCAAGTGAGTGGACTCCGACCTGTCCACTGGCAGTACAAATTAATTGTAGGCACGATGGTAGTGAACGGACTGAGAACGGTGGCGCAAGCAGCTTTTGATACTGTAGAGGAGGTAGTTGGCAGAAAAAAGGGATCAATAGCGCCCCACAACTTGAACACCCGGAGCGCGTAACCAGCGGGCTCAGGGATGTCTACGGTGGGGGGACCATCGTTGTTGTTGGTCCATCGCCTGGTTAAGCCGTAAGGTCTGATGGGATGGAAAAGTCGATGATAGGATTGGGATCTGATGGTATTCTTGCAGAGTAGCGATAAGTGCTGCAGCCAAGCGAAGGTCGTCTAATTGGGGTGCAGAGTCAGTATCCGCATCGGCAACGATTTCGGTCCCATACCTGACCAAACATCCTCATAAAATGTTATACCTGGTCTGAATTGGATACGGAGGTGTTACATCAAGTTCGAGCACATAATAACAGGGGCAACAAACCAGGAATGGCATCAGAAATGGTGGAATAGACCGGTTGGGCCAACCTGCGCGTTCAGGAAAATATGAACATACATACGGGACCATACTTGCGGGTAGTCCCATCCATACCTGTCTTGCGTCGCAGGAATCAGGAATACCTGGCCGCCGCACTCTTACCGCCTGTACGTCTCTCGGTGGTGTGTATTGATGAAACAGATACTTTCGTACCTTTTTCATCCTGCAGACTATTTGTTAGTATGGCTGACTCGTCATGTTACTCATATATTGAACATAAATGCACAGCAACGAAACCATGACCAACATAGAGATGTAATTGGTGAAGGCAAACAGACTTTCCGACGATGACGACAACGAAGCATGTGGTCATATTGGGGGTCAGAACAAGGCAACCAAGGATGTTGAGGATGTAGGGCCGCACGATTGCTGGGGCCCTAGATGGGGATGCATCTATCGGACTGGTCTTCGAGGTGCCATATGAAGAAGCTCTGAACAGGGCAATTAAGGGGACGTACTGACCTAGTCTAGGCACGGATCGTACCATATATTGCTGCAGGACGAACCTGTGGCGCGCGAGCAGAATCGCCTGAGACGCACCAATCCGTCACCACACAGGGCCCCCAGGGGGCTCATTGAATTGCGCACGGCGCCCTTCTGAGATACGGTCATGGTGGTAGATCTTTCACGACGTAGCGATGCGGCCAACACGGTGAGAGTGAAGAACATTTTTGAACGAAAATGGAAAACACAGTACCAATTCGACATCGTTTGAAGTCAACCAGTCTTGCCCAGGTTTCGTTGCATGACTGACAGGCATACCTGTCGCGAGCCCCGGAGCATTACGTTATCTGGTCCTTTCACCAATCAGATACCACAAAAGGGATGTTTACGGCCACCAGACGACGAGCAACAAATTCAAGTTGCCAGATGGTCACCAAATCAGGGAATGAGCTTCGCAAGGAAATGAATGAGTCCCCAACCGTTGTTATTCAGTCTCGATAGATGGCCCAAGATATATTGGAAAGGCATAGTAGCCCAGGAAAGTTGCTGGCAGACGAAAAAATTGCTGTCATCTGGCCCAAATAAATGTGTAGATAGATTACCAGGATTAATTTCCACAGATATATGAGGCAAAGAGATTGGCACTTGTACAGCAACCCTAATAAAGAATTGATGCGGGACATCTATGTGAGGTGGGAAGAACGGACAAGAATGCGAAGAGGTTCTTATGATACAGTATTACAGTGGAAGTTGATTGAGCGTCGGTAACCCACACGGGGCCAGCGATATGAGGTGTTATTGGCGAGAGGGATCTAGGTAACTGGCTGGGGGATGACGGATGCACCAAGCACCTGAAGGTAGCGGGGAAGGAGGGAAATGTCTGTAAGCCCTCTGATTGGGGCAAGCTGGGATCGGGGCGTACCTGTGGGTGCAGGCAATGTGGTAGATGTCATCGGCGATGCGGGTGGCACATTCGCAGCTGGACTATTAATCATGCCTTTGAGACTGTCGAGGAAGACCTGGGTGGCGATAATCATGGCGATAAGATCGCCTTATTTTGACGGCGGGTCGACTACACAATCCATGGTCTGTCAGGCCACCATACACCTGCTGAGACGCCAGTCCACACTCACCGTCGCGGAGGACCGGCAACCGGTACCGACACAGTCTCGCTTGCTTATTTCTCCTTCGGGAACAACGGGCGCAGCAAATGCGAGAGCTGGAAAAGTAGTTAGAGCAAATGTCAGTCCGGAAATCGGAGATGTAACCCACTGGAAAAAAGAGCGACGAGGGCAAGGACAAGAACAACGACACGCATCTTGTGGAACGACTGTGTATGTAGTGGATCCACGTGCCGAAAAAAAAAAGTAAAGAGGGCCGTGGATACTCCGTGGATGCGAAGCCAACAGATGTATGTGTCCGTTCGACGGTCACTGGTCGGACTTTTCTGAGAAATACGGACGTTTTATAACCATGAGTTGCAATTCATCTAGAGGGCCGCTTCTGGCAGCGTTCCCCCTGCGATCGAGAGGTTCGCGAAAAGGCGGCCAAGCATCATTCTTGATACCGTGAAACTGACGGCGCAGCCGGGGGGGAAGGTGTAGCGGGACGGTGATGAGATGGTAGAGCAATAATCAGCCGACGGGTACGAAGTGCAAAAGTACAGAGGCGTCTACCTTGATCCCCGTTTGGGCGTTGGTTTGGATATACTCTTTTCATCGTGGGCTACCCGAGAGGAAGGTGGACAAGGGTTTCCATTTCAGGATTTATGGAGGATGGGGTAAAGCCACCAAGGCCATTTGGAACACAAGACCTTTGAGGTGTCAGTATTGCGTAAGGAATTTCCACGCAACCATACGCGATCACGTTATCACTGTAGTACTGTACTCCAACTCAGTTCGCGCTTTCAAGTTGACACGGTGTCCAGTCGTAATCAAAAAACGACGCCTTTACCGTGACTGCGCACATACAATCCAGTTCTCAAAACGTGCCTCGTTCTGGTGTCCAAGAAAACCCATTCTAATCCAAATTGTCCTCTAACTAAGGATACATTGAACTATTTTACATCGGTATAAATAAGTGAGCTGAAACAAGTTGCCCAAAAGTGGCGATAGAGATGAATAAGTAGGAAGTTTCCGCCTGTAGGAAAGGAACCCAAAGGATGTGGACCTGCTGAAGTGCGAATGAAAATGGAACGGTCTAGCCAAATGAGTGGAAGTGTCCAGTACAAATCAAATCCAGGGAATGACGGTAAGGAGCGGAGTGAGCACGGGTAGCGCAAGGAGCTTTTGATAGAGGGGGTAGTTGACCGCAAAAAGAAATCGGAGGTGTCCACCAACAAATTAGAGCGCGTCACCCGCGAGTAATTCGATGTCAACGGTGGGACTACCATCCGTCGTTGTTGGGCCACCGCCTGAGGGTTCTGATGGGGTGGCCAAGTCGGTGACAGGATTGGGATCCGATGTCCCGTACTGCTCTTGGTAGGCTTGCAGAGCGGAGATGAGTGCCGCAGCCAAGCGAAGGTCGGTTGATTGGGGTGTAGCGTCAGCGTTTGAAGGCTGATGCAACACGAGTAAGATTATGTTCTGAGAATACGGGAAGGGGAAAGCTCTCACTTCTGCTATCCTGCATCCAGTATTGACACACCGCTTCACCCCTACTGAGTCTACCGGAGACGGAATTGGTGCAGCGAAAGCAACTGGTGATTCTGGTATAACCAAAGAGTCAGCTTAGTTCATCGGCAAATCGAAGGTTTGTCTCCTCACGAGAGAGCAGAGCCAAGCTAGTGGCCAGAAAGGAAAAGAGAGTGGAGGGGCGCATAGTTTTGACCAAGAGTGGGTAAGTGAGAGGGGGGATGTATGATGAAACGTCTAAATGCACAATTCACTAAACCGTACCAGTGAAGTGAGGGGGTGGACCACCACCAATGCAGCCTTTATAGTTTATTTTCGCGACAGTGGCTCCCCAGGACTGTAAACTAGAGACCCAATTTGGAAAGTAGAAGGAGTACGCACTTATGCCGTCCCATCGCCGAACGGATGTGACACACCAATACAAACCGT